>Ga0115008_10004304_pt1 | contig 11824 bp, 8 predicted proteins | sample FraStrMetagenome_FD_87164 | JGI IMG/M metagenome (GOLD analysis project Ga0115008, IMG submission 87164) | Marine eukaryotic phytoplankton communities from Arctic Ocean - Fram Strait ARC3M Metagenome | ecosystem: Environmental > Aquatic > Marine > Oceanic | place: Fram Strait | collected 2012-06-18
TATTTAAATATTCTAAATTGCAGCCATCGTTACAGTTGAGTGGCGATAGCATCTTGTTCTGGTACATAAGGACCACTTAAAAGTCAACTAATTTGAAATAACACATTTTCAAAATATCGAAACAAAATATTCAAAGTGATTATATGTTTGAGTAATTAATCTGTCACCTATATAGAATTGATTAGTGCAGAATATGATATTGAAAGATTTGCTTCGAAATAAAGCTCAATTGAACATTTTATCACGTTTTTTTGTCTTCTATGATTATTCTTTAGATTCTTCCGTTAGAGTAAGTTAAAAGCCCCACTTAAACACAAAAAAAATCAGTATTCTGTTGATCTGGTTTAACATAATGCTGTCATGGCTTGCAAGCACAAACCCGTACGTCTGGAGTCTTTTGGGCACAAATGGGAAGCTGTAATCTGCCTTTCGCATTCGGTGATCGCCAAAAAACACTATCAATACTGACACTTTCATACCATCTAGAGAAGTCTCCTAGTATTGTTACACTTGTGATTCCTGATAGGACACGCATAAAATCGCACTTAGTTGGATTTGTCCATGATAACAATACATTATGTGGATCTTTTACCCACCCTGAAGTTTCTGTCATATTGATAGAAAATTTAGTCGTTGAACCAGAAAAGGCTCCACTAGACAATAGAGGATACCCTAGTGTTATTCCTTTCCCCCTTAAACATTCTGCACAGCTTATCTCTACCAAGTTCATTTTCCCATCAAAGTTCAAGTTCGATGGTGAAAAGTCCCCACTAAATGATGAAAGAGTGAAATCAAAAGTCCCGCCGTATAAAATACCATGCCAACCTAAAAATTGGGAAGGAGCCTGAAAACGCCAAATGTCCAAATCATCCCCTTTTAAATTAACATTAATTGAGTCATCAGTAGCATATATAAAATAATTCATTTCTCCTCTACTTGACGTTTCATGGCTGACACCTTGGTTTTTATTTCCTGTTGTTATCCACTTTTCATCGTCCAAAATAAAATCAGAACCTACTACAACATTATTTGGAGATATTAAAGTAACTTTCCCCGCTTCACTCGTTGAAGTTGAGTCCGCTACAATATATTCAAATTGATCCAGGATGTTATTTCTGCCCATGTGTCGATTAAAATATGGTCGTTTATAAACAAGTCTACTTTTGCTCCCCTTTACAATTGTAGGCACAGATATAATTTCTTCGCCAGCCTTAGGATCATAACCGTGCGTGTTAAATACCTGTGTCAATTGATAGATCGATCCATAAGTCGGTAGGCTCGTAATTGTGGCAGATGTCTTTCATTTTTATGAACCATTGAGTGCGAGCGAGAAAAAATAAAGATTAAAATTCAATAAGAGGTCGAGATTTTCTTTAAAATCAGGTATGGATCATTTTTACTTACTTTGTCTCCATCCAGATCCAGACCTTGCAATGAAATGACAATTTCACCATCAACTTCGACCTCGTGCAGCTGATGAAGGGCAAGAGGGCCCTCAGCGTTCACAAAATGGCAAGATCTTTCAATGAAAAGCCTGATTACGCTAAGTAGAATGAAGGTTTCTTTCCATCTCAAAGTACGTGAGATATTCAACATATTGCATGAATCTAATCTAATCTTACATATGAATATGAAGTAATCGTTGAATCATGGAGAAACTAAACGAAAGAAGCAATCTTGCTTCCATTCAAATCAAATCAGATATGCGTAAAACAATTTTTCTTCAAAAACAATTTGAAATTCCAAAAAGAATATAAGTCAAGTAATGAAATCATAAAAAGGACGTCATATGCTTAATATACATAATATTAAACGAAAGATTTATCAAACCACAAAGACGAAGCGCTGGCTCTATATTGCAAATACAATATTCCACACTTAAAATCCAAATCTACTATTACCCATGCATGCATAAAACTGCAATTTAATGAATAACAGAGTCTTATATTCAGTACCAGAATGAACAAGGAGAAATTCTGGATACACTCAGTTTCGTCGGGTTGAGGAGCAAAAACGGAGATAATGAATGATGTAAGTTGATTCTGGTATTTTTTACCTTCGCTGGCGGAATATCTTGAGATGAATCGATTTCATGATACAGCTTTCGCTTCATTTTTTTGGCTTTTGAGGTGTTGTCTCGCAATGGAGTAGAAAATCCTATAGTTGTCGCAATACTATTTTGTTTCCAAGGTGTTATGATTTGAGTCTTTATCATTGGATTCGATTCTGATTGGATGGAAGCTGGAGAATGAAATATAGACGAGGACTGAGAAGACGTTTCACTGTCTGAATTGAACTTATGTGTTTCTAAGAAAGAGTTGGGACGGATCTGCTTAAAATTCTTTGAAAGATTCGGAGTGGACATTCTTGTGTTGTATCCCTTTTTGTCGCTAATCCCTTTATAACCAAAGATGAGTTTACCCTTCAGATAAATCGATCTACTATAGTTTTCATGCTTAGTCAAATTCACGTTGCACTTGCGACACAATTGAATGAAAGATAATTCCATCTCGCGGTACTTGATCAACATTTTTTGAGATGTAATTGAATTAGGTAGTTGATTGAATTCTTCATTCAAAAGATGGAATTTTTCCAATTCTAATGGAAGCATTTGGTGTAGCATGGCAAACTTAGAGTGTTCAGTCTGCATTTCTCTGAAGTGTTGAGCTGTGGGCATTAAATAGTGTTTTAAATCGTTACATGAAGTTACAGTCGTTTTCTTCCCAACGTGATCACAATTTGTTGCAATTGTTTTTTTTCGCCTTGCTTCAAAATTTATTTGAAGACTTTTAGGTGTTATAGGTATTGATCCAAGACTACTTTGACTTTTTGCATCGCATGAAATGGTACCACAAACACTTTCAGTATCATATATTTCCTGGTATTTTCTTTTATTTGAATATGCTGCAATAGGAGTTTTATTTGAATTACTTTCATTTCCATCTTCAATCTTTGTCTTTGTACTGGTAGTTTTGTGTTGAGTTGAATTATCTGCTGCTGCAAACTCATTTATCTCATTACTCTGGTCCTTTTCTTCATCATCTGTAAAACTCGATTTTACATCTGTTGAGGTAACGGAAGTGTTTCCCACATTGTATTCTTTCATTGCATAAACGGAATTACTGCATGTGGAATCTTCCACACTACAATTGCCCGAACCATTGTTACGATCATTATGAGAAGTAAAATTGACTTCATTATTTTTTGCGATAGAAATGATGCCCTTTATGCTATCATCATGGTTTCTGATTTTTCTATTTTGGTGTGAAGAATTTGTCTCTGAATTTGGGCTTCGATATGGTATCGCACGATTTTTGTACGAGTTTTCAATCTGTTTTTTATTATGGAGATTCTTATGTTTCAATTCTTTGCTTATTTCAACTAATGAAACTTTATCTCTTGGATGAGAGTCACAATAATTCTTTACTTTTGTACCTCGATTTTGATCAGCTTCTAGTTTCTTTTGTATTTCTATCATTTCAGCAGACTTTTCCAATATTCTCCACTACTCGAGGTTCAGAAATAAGAATATTTAGTGTTGAAATAATGTTTATTTATATCTCGGAGCAGAACTATTAAATGCTTTTGATATAACTCACTTTATCTTTTAAATCGACATTGCTTCTATATCGAAGTACAGGCCAAAGCTCTTCATTTTTCAATATTCTCGCCCATTTACCTTTTCCAAACTTCTGAACTCCTTTTACTAATGCAATTTTTTCTTCATTAGTCCATATTCTTTTTTTAACAAAGGAATCATCATCATCTGGGAAAAAACTCTTACGTTTTTTCACTCTTTTCTTCATGGTTGACATCATCAACGCTTTATTGAAGTAGAAAACAAACGTTGAGAACAGGAGGTTAACGTTAGTCATCTTTTGTGAAAGCTTCGTATTCAGATTTGGTCCAATTTCTTCCTTCAAAGAAATCATCTACTCTCAACTCACCCTTCTTTTTTTTGTGGTAGTATCGTGTCGCTCTTCAATTGAAATTGTAATTCATCTAAGATTCTATAAAGTATTTAAAATTAATTTTTGTACCATGCTATGAAAACTACATGATGGTATTTGAAATAGAAAAGATAAATTGTGAGATGAGAATTTCCCGCGCTTTTAGAATGATTTTACAAAGCCGGAATTTTTTTCTGGATTTCTAAAAATTCATTGCTGGATGTCATCATATATATTTACTTTACACACGCATAGACGTATGAAAATATAGGTACGGGGAGCAAAGTACCATATATAACTTTATTGACACTTTCCCTCCACTAAATCTTATTCCAGAAAAGAATTTCAATTTGTGTGTTTATCGTAATTTCAATTAGGTCCAGTAGGTACGGTTTCTTACATGGATGATTGATTTAGATATCAGAGAAAGATACTTTTTCTAAATAAATACAGCAGTTTGTTTATATTTAGATATCGTTAAATAGATCCATCTGGAAATGATACATAGTTTCCCAGTACTATACCTATAGTATAAAAATAATGTAGGAGTGATTTTCATTTGCTATTCTCACATTTTCAATCTATTTGCTCATAAAAAGACCTGAGTTAAACAACTTCGATACGACAATGCCATCCGGAACCAACAGTCAAGGAAACCATTACAACACTCCAGGAGGCACAAACTCCAGCGATGGTGGCTCATACCACTGTAAGTACCATTTTATTGTTGATTTTTTTGAGATATAAATCTTTTACGCTGGCTAACCAAGACAAATATCTTCCTTTCTTTTCCGCCTCTTGCTATTAGATTCCAATTCCAATGGTTCCTACTACTACTCAAACGATAATGGGTCTTCCTATTACAACAGTGGCAGTGGAAGCGCTACCTACACTTCACCAAGTGGCCATTCCAATACCTCATCTTCTGGAGGCTCCTCTTCTAAGAAATAGAACTTTAGTACAAACGGGTTGATTATTTCCAGCTCTTTCTACCTTTCAAGGTCCTAAACACACAAGCTCCAGCAATTATTGCCTTTCAATAGCCACATTGCGATTTCGATCACCTGTAATAAATCTATAGTGTAATATTGTAAAGGGGAATTTACAACGAATGCCTGGTATTTTTTTTAAGAATAGTTATTTGATTTGTTATACAAAGCCTCTCACAACATCTACAATCTTGAATGTTTGTCTCCTCATTCTTTTCTTTATTTGCTGTACGAACGAGACCTACTTTCTGATGGAAATAATTCTGCTTACAAACCATGCATTAATTAATTTGGAAAGTTTTACTTTAAGGTAAAGAATAAGCAAATTGTATAATCATATACCATCATCCTCCATTTCCCACGTGTTATTTGCAACACTATCCTGAGCATAGTACATCTCTAAGATTTGATCACTAGATGTGGCCTGTTCACTTGATTTATCTTCTCTAAGCCTCTCAAAACGAGGAAATCTCAAACCTATTCCACGTCCGGAATCGCCAGTTTTATCTATTGCACCTTTGTGTGTGGAAGACTTAGATAAGTCAGCAGCTTTCACTTCCCAAACTTGAACTGCATCAAACCAAACATCACAGTCAAGAGTATCAGAAACAGAATATTGAGAACTCTTTTGAGGAATAATGTGTTTATTCAGTCCCTCAGAGAGTGTTTTCAAATCTTCTTCTGAGAAACCAGTTCCAATTTTACAAACCGATTGAAACATTTCAGTATCAGGATCATAACATGCTAACAAGTAGGCACCATATACGCCTGTTCGTTTTCCTCTCCCATGGTAGGCTCCTAATGGGACTAGATCTACAGAGTCACCAAGTCCATCAAGATAATCCTTCTTTAATTTTAGCCAATTCAAGGAGCGACGAGATGGCTCGTACAAAGCATTTTCATCAAGAGTTTTCACCATCAAACCTTCGCATTGTCCTTTCACAGCAGCGTCAAGAAATTCCTCCAGAATATTTGTGTCACCATCTTCTCTATGGTCCAAAGAAGTTGCAAATCTGCACAAAGAAGTTTAAACATGTAAGTAACAGATTTAAATAACGTTTTCATATGAGCTGAATGAAAGAAGAATCTTACTGGAATTTTCCTTCAACTGGACTAAAATGTTCCAGCATCAAATCTCTCCTTTCTGCTAAAGTCCTATCAAGTAGTGATTTTCCATTGAGGTACATCAAATCAAAAGCCTGAACAATCACTTGTACCTTCGCACTCTCTGATGATTCCATCGTCTTTTTCCTAGTAGATAAAACCTGAAAAGGAACGAATTGATTTGTTTCTCTGTTAAATGCAACTACCTCCGTGTCTAAAACAAAGCTTGTCACTTTTGTGTCTACGCTTGCAGCTTGTACATATTCAGGAACTTCTGGATATTTTTCGGATGTGTCTAGGAGAGAACGTGAAAAAACTTTTGTGGTTCCGTCAGGTGTCATATGTACCTTCAAAGAGTGAAAAAAAAACATAATGAATATGAAATGTTACGGTTTCGTGAAAATGTTGCATCATGAACAATGTTTTTACAAACCTGTGCACGTTCACCATCGTATTTGTATTCGCATGTAAACCGTTGGCCGTTTAACCGCTTCAGAACTTCTTGAATCGACTTTGTTGGCTTGGCCAACATAGGAGACACGGGAATTCCAGGCTGAAAGCTACATGATTGATGAAGTTTACAAAGTGGGGTAGACAGAGCAGCTTTGACAAGAGTATCGTAAGATGGTACCTCTGAATAAGCCTTTTTGATGATATTGATAGCGCTCTCAATACGATCTTCGATCGATATTTTTGGGTTGCATACTTTTCTCACGTCTCCTGAGTATACTTCATCGTAAAATGCGTTAGAACACGCATATTATAGCAACAAATGATGATTTATCAATTCACCACATACCTTCTATTTCCCCCTTTTCGATCAAGACTAATTCATCTTCCTCCACTTTTGGGATAGTGTCTGGTGGACTTATTGCAAGTGCTCGAGCAAGTGAAATGAGGACAGTTGATTCTGCCAAGCCTATTCTGAGTTTTCCTTGCAATCCTCTAATGACAAACTTGGCCTCTTGTCCCTGTGCACGAACCAGAAGACCTTTAATAGTGTCTACTTTGTATTTTTGAGATTTTGAACCTGTCGTGTTTGCCTAACATATCACAAAAAATCAATTCGATTTTAGCATATTAGACAAAAACTTAACAATAACCTAAACTTTCACTTACAATCTTTCTATAAACATTCAACACTTCTGTAGCTAAGAGTGGCTTGGGTTTTCTAGCAAAAGTTAAGGTACGTTGTTTCGATCTAGCCATTTGAGCGACATTTCCAAGATCCCCCTCAGATCTATATTTCTGCTTGATGAGAGCTATTCCATCAATTGGTAAGACATGAAATTGTAGAAAAATACATTGATTATTGGAAGAATAAACATAACTTACAAGGATTAGTACCAGAAGCTTCTCCAATAGCTTTTTCAAGAATAGAATCCCCTATTCCGAGTTCAACACAATCATATGCAGGAGCGACTGTGTTTGAAGCGAGATAGATAAGTACTGAAACATCCTTTGGTGTTGTTAGAAACACTTTCTGAAAAAGCTTTGTTAGGATATCCTGTATTTGGAGCCTACTCGATATTTTTTCAATTTCTATAAACGTGTCACACACAACAGAATATGGAATAGAGTCTCCTGCTTCCCAAGGAATATCATCCATATTTACTTCTAGAGAATCTATTTTTTCTGATTTATTCTTTGTTCCTTTAGATGGAGCCTTTAAAGAAGATAATTTTACGCTCTCTTTCTCGTCCTCAGAATCATTCATTACTTCATCTTCATCTTCATCTTCATCATCATCATCGTCCTCGTCACTTTTGGCACTATATTCCTCCGTCTTGATGGAGTCGTCGTCGTCGTCGTCCTCATCACCGTTATCATTCTCTAATGGTGTATTTCGTTCTTTCTCGTTAGGTTCGTTCGAATTTATTTTTTTCTTTTTATCTTCAATCGAGGAATTCATTTCCATCTCTATATTCACATTCTCCTGTACATTTTCCTTTTCATGGTCTCCCATTTCATCGTCAGTATCTACCAAGTCATCATCAATAATTTTACGTTTTTTCTTTGGAGAGATATCTGCTTCATTTTTCTTTGATGCTGTCGTTTTTGTTTTCTTCGCATCATTTAATTTAGTTTGCAAACTCTTTCTTTTTGGTTTACTTCCGCTAGATTGAGATGATTTAGTTCCTCGACCAAAAAACGACGTCAAACTTGATTGTCTGCTCATTTTATCGAACGCAATGATACTTTTTGCTCATTTATTTGCTCGTAAGGAACTTGATGGCGGTAAATTTTGTTAGTTAATCTCAAGATCTCGTAGTTTTAGTCCGATGTGTACTTTCCGTATATTCTATGTATAGATGTTCTACGTAGAAATAAGTTCCAAACCGAAATATAAAATTAGCGCGCGCCGTTGAAGCGTAGACATCTAAATAAACAGCACACCGTCAAGAACTTTTTTCTTCTTTTTAATTTCTGGTCAACAAAACAAAATGAAAGTTGAATAATTGCAAAATGGGATAGTAATGTATGCTTCGAGACATTTTTGTCACGAATTTGAGAAACCTCAATTATTGTCATAAATAAACTATAATACATTCTGTACAATGTTACCTATCTGACCTTAAATTATTTCAAACACATTGAATTTGAATTTGACAGCTTCATTGATATTACCACAGATGATTATAGTTAAAAGGCAAAGTCTACCTCGAAAACACGAAAGACATCTTCCCACTCTACGCATTTGCTGATCTTAAATCAGTATTTCGGGCATCTTTGGAGAGTTTGTTTAATTCTTTTTGTTATTAGGACCATAGAGAATCTACAATTTCATCGACAAGTTTTACATACAAACTTTCTTCACCCCTACACACATCCCTTCCATTTTGCATCAGAGAAACCATTCCCATCTATGAAAGAATCAGACAATTTTGCTGAAATATTTATTACTAATTCTTTATAGCATGAACCCTCTGTAACAAATTTTTTTGGAAAAAGCTTTTCAGCAGATTTACAAAGTCTGATACGAATTGTAATTTTCTTCCTATTTGCCTCAGTATCTTGTGATCTTAATTCGTCGAGTTTTTTTGTACATTTTTTCCATAATACAGTTGTTTCACTGATGCTTGCACCTTTTGATTTGCTTTCAAAACGGTTTCATTGACACTCGAACAATGTGTGCGGTGATAAGAGTGCACTCCTATCTTTACGACTAAATTGTAAGGCATCGAAATAAAAAATAAATATTGTTCCCTTGGTTCTATTTTATCCAATAATTTCGTGGTTCGATATTTTTGCTATCTCTGGAATTATTATCGCTCCAACGATGCGTAGTCTTTTCATGACAGGAATGATTAGACATACTTACAATTTCAGGAAATATATCAACTCCCTCTGTCCCTATCCCAATTGCTGTTTAAGAAATGAAGGTATTGGCATTGAGAAATAAAATGTAAGATCCATTATGTCATAAAAGATTATTGAGAAAATGTCCACGATAGACTCAAACTGATAATATAAGACTTACCATTCATATCGATGGCAAAGAAGATATTATGAAGAATGTTGACTTGTTCTTAATGAAGCTTTTGATTCACTTTAAGATCATAACGAACTTGATATCATAAAAGTTTAAAGTGCGTGTTTCTTATCGTGCTTGTCAGCGATTTAGATCAATCATTTTGAATTATCTACGTGCGGTATTTGTTGTAGTAAGTCCCAGAATTAAATATTAATTACTACAATGGATAGTCCCAAGCTTTTTATATTATTGTCTTGCTCTATAACTTGAGTGTGTATCGTTACTTCACGTCTATATAATTTATTCACACAATCTAATTTCAGCGATGTATCTCGCTAAATTGTTTATGAGTATATCATGTAAATGAGAGTTTTTAAATCCGTTCGAGAAAAAGTGCAATTATAAATCAATCGGAATACATTCCCATGAACACAATTTTCCTAAGTTACAAGTTCAATGAATTTTATAAAGGAGTAAACAAAAAACAATACCTTATCCGTCATGTTTCTTTGTTATCTTCTTCTTTTACTGTTTTCACATGTTTCTTCCGAACATCAAAGTATACTCTCTAATGTCAGATTTCTCCAGACTCCAGATTTTGAAGAATGCAAAGAAAACTTAGTCATGTCAGATCAAAATGACGATGGCGAGGTTAGTAGAGATGAGTGGGCAACCTTTATCTCCTTACAAATGAAGGGTAGAGTAGAATTTGCTTCATTTGAAGATCTGCCAATTTCTTATGTTTCAATTTTCACGTCAACGTCTTGTGAGTGCTTAGAAACACAAGAAAGCTGGTGTTGTCTTGCAGACAATGCACACATCGATTTACTTGGAATCAATAATGACCAGAGACAACTTCATTTTTTCAAAACATGTACGCTTGTTCAACAGATAATGTTTTTTGAAGAGGAAAATTTTGTCATGTGCAAAGATAACTTACAATTTGTTGATAATGATGGCGACGAAAAATTAAGTGGAAAGGAATGGGCAAATTTCATCAGTTTACAATCAAATGGGATCATAAGTGTGAATGAATTTAGAGACCTTCCTTTGGGATTGATTGGACTTTTTAACACCATATCATGCTACTGCCTCGATTCTGAAGGATTCGATAGCTCATGTTGTTTGAGAGATAATGCAAACATTAATTTGGACTTGATTGACAGCAACCAGCGTCAACCATACTTTTTTGAAATATGTGAAAAAACTAATCAAATTCTCGGTCTTCATCTTCAGACAACAACCCCCCCCACTATTGCACCTGAAGTTATCACTGCCTCTCCAAGTTCATTCGCACACAATTTTGAAACCTTCGCATTAAACTTTACTTACGGTATTGTGGTAGATGGTGCTTTCAGCGCTGAAGACATCCTTCTGGGAAACAACAATACAATAAGTAGAGATTTGATTCATGCAACCACAGAAATCGTGATCCAAATTCTCAATACGACTTATCCATGTGTCCCAAATATACCATTACACACAACGAATTCAAATGATTTTGAAAATGAAGTGGATAATTCTATTTTTTCTTCGACAAAAGCAAACCCTCATCTGCAATCAAAATCAAGAATGTCAACATTTCTTCAACCATCGTCAAAAGATGCAGTTAAAATTTCTCACTTGAGAAAATCGTTTCAGAATGAGATTTTTATCCCTATGGACGAATGTCGAGTTTATTACACTGACTTACTTCCGGTCAAAATTGTAGAAATAATAAATGATGAGTGCAATTCTGATTCATTTGGACCAACCGATGCTTGTATGCTAGTAAGATCAAAGTTGACAATCGTCATAAATAATGCGGTCGGACAGATTGAAGAAATAAAAAAGAATATTTCAAGGGGGCTCACTCTTTCTTTTATTGATGGATCTTTCTTTGATGCTTTACCTTGATAAAAATCTGGAATAGAGGAATCTATTTCTCTAGAGAGAGAAAGAAAGAATAATTTATTACTATTCATAAATACTTACCATAATTTATAAATGAACAATGTTCACCTCAATCTGAATATATATTGTTGTTGTTGTTGTATGTTATATTTATAGTGTCTAAATTAGCTTATATTGTATAATATGAAGACAAAGTTTGTCAAAATACTGCTGTGATCAAACAAAGATGATTAGTTCCGTATGTTGATTTTCCATACTTCAGTTCGGTCATTTACGTTACTTTAAGGAATCATCAACCTACGCACCCCATCCCAATATGCTGTACGCTCGCTACGGTATAATATCCACGCATCCGCGTAGAAAACATTAGAATATCTTTAATCGTTACTAAACATTATTATTATTATTATTAA
>Ga0115008_10004307_pt1 | contig 11819 bp, 13 predicted proteins | sample FraStrMetagenome_FD_87164 | JGI IMG/M metagenome (GOLD analysis project Ga0115008, IMG submission 87164) | Marine eukaryotic phytoplankton communities from Arctic Ocean - Fram Strait ARC3M Metagenome | ecosystem: Environmental > Aquatic > Marine > Oceanic | place: Fram Strait | collected...
TACATGTATTCGAATAGAGGTCATTATGTCATGACTCATGACATTGATGTTCTGAAAATAATACACAGTGAGAACTTTTAAGAGGAAAGGATCTAAAGAATTTCTAGGATTTTGAAGAACAATGGAACACATGTAGGAATAAAAACGTTATCAATGACTATTTCAAAAATACGAATTTAAAGATTCTGTTTCAACAATCCATTATTTATCTAGGTTTTTCAGAATAGAGTTGTAATGACCGAAGTTTCATCAGAAGAAAAAGCGAAGAAAACTTTATTTGAAAATGCATATTAGCACGTTTCCATTCCAACCATTCATTCACATATTTCTTCATAACAAATCAAATATTGAGTCATTTATCTCAACAATTGTGAATGAAAATTCAGGAAAATATCTTTTGTGACGATGAAAATGGGAATAAAAGAATTCCACTCATCGGGATCTGGACGGGATCTACGTTGTACGTTTACAGGCAAGACGATGCGAGTGGATAGTTGCATGAATAAGCATAATCTTCGCAACCCCAATAGAAGGGCTGTGGAGACGTGGGTTGAAGAGATCGAAGCTGTGAAGCGAGTTAAGAGATGGGATGCCACTTTTGCAGCAAGTACTAATTCAATCCATTCTTTAGTACCTACAAGTCTTACGGTAAGAATGGAATCGATCTGCTTGTACTTGGTAAACTTTGGTGAAGCGAATACAAGATTCAAGCAATTGATTTATTCTCTGGTGAAGGTGGCTGCAGAATCACAAAGAAGCAGGAAATATATCTCCTATGAGCTCTACGGATCACAAACGGAATGATGATTAAGCTTTATTCAAAAAGAGGTTTTCAAATTGACGCTAGGGTGTATAGCAATAAGAATTTTTAGTAAACTAATGATTCGGGTACAATTTACAAGAAGAACAAATAATGAACCTGCTATATAGGCAGCGTGCGTATTATCCAGGATATGGAAGTTCATGTTTCAATAACAGGAAAAATAATGACGCGTATTATATGTTTCGATCATATAACAACTGCTACTACTCATCTTCCGAACCAGTGACTGATGAAGAGGACGAGTTATAACTATGGAGTAATCTATAACTATTACAAGAGTAGATGTTGACATGTAAAATAATTTCTCACACAGTTTAATGCTAGTACAAATCAAAACGAATATCTAATATCATTTTTACAACAATTATCCTGATTTTCTATCATTCGTCTTCAGTTGACATTTTCACAATAATAATTACCAATGCTTGCTACTACTTGATGGTCTTTTATTTACATTCTTGAAACGTGGCGTGTTTAGATACCAAGTTCTGTGAACACATGTCAATAGTATATCTAGGGAACTCACCTTAATCGAGGCATAGATAGATTTACTCCAATTTATGAGAGTCAATCCACTTGCTTGGCATAGTACTAACTAGTGTTAAGATGAACCTTTCTTTTTAAGTAGGATAGTGTTCGTAAATATACGGCAAAACAGCTTCTCTTTGTGTTTTCAGAAGAGACAATACTAAATATCTTGCCTTCACTTCTTAACAAGTGGTTAATAAACGTTTGATGTTCATAACCTTTCTATCATGTAAAATGATGATATGCGTGCCGAAATTCTAGATGACAAATATGATTTACTAAAATATCTAAGTCAACCTATATCATCATTGCTCTCATTATTGTCTTCATTTGAATATGGAAATTTTTCAGCGTGGGCTTTCTGCGTCAATGATAATCGCCCTGACGTTAAGTTGGACGAATGCGATACTTTACCAGAAGTTGAAGATGAATTTCCAGAAGCCTCAGCCGCTGCAACCGAAGGATTAGATGTAGCCTTTGTCGAGTATCGGCTGAGAAAACTTACTAACGTAGCAACAACCAACGGTAAGGCTGTCTGACCCTGTGCTGTGGATAAATTTAAACCCAACGGTAGACACTTCTGCGCTTCTTCTGCTGCAGCATTTGCCAGTGCTATAAGTTCAGAGTTATCTGCTTCTTTGTTTCCGTCCGAGACTCCATTCATACTAGAAGCATACTTCGTTAGAAATGCACCTAAAGTCGCTACAGGTAATGCTAACCCATGCTTCGGATTTGGCAGGGTGGATGTTTGATGATGATCGCTTGATGTCGCGGCAGCATCTGATATAATTCCGGCTAGAGCAGCGACGGTATCAACTTGTTGTTTCCATAACTCCGGTTTCATCATAGTTTCCAAAACACGCTCGGCAAACATTTCCTGAAAAGCAGGAGGCAGGGATGCAAAAGTCTTCTTCATACGCTCCATATTGCTCGTATTTACATTTATTTCTCCCATGGCATTGGTATTTGCCTGCAAAGTTGTGAGAGCTGAAGAAGTCAACGGTTGTTCCGATAGTGGCCCAGCTGTTGCTGCGCCAGTTAATAATTCAATGGCGCTCGTATTACTTCCCAAACTAAATGATCCAATGGACACAGCATCATCATCAGGCATGGCCAACGAAGGACGACCTGCCCCTATACTACCCAGGCTAAGAATCGATTTGGCATCACTTGTCATACTATCATCTCCACTCGCAAGGGCATCGACTACAGCACTAAGACCAGACAATGAATCAAATCGTTCCACATTAGACTTTGGATTTGATGTCGGATAACCCACACTGCTCAAAGAGTTTTGTCTACCAAGAGAAGTTTGTCGGGAATACGAAGCTTTTCGTTTCACCCCTCCACCTATACTACCACCGCCAACAGATCCAATACTTAAACTCCGATCCAACCCAATTTGAGATGGTACGTCACTAGGGAGAAATTTCGAAAGCATCATGGCATCACCAACGCCACTACTTATGCTGCTACTAACATTATTCGATCTCTCCTGCAAAAGGCTACACTCCTTCTTTAACACATCAACCTGTTCCTGTAACGGTGCGATAACATCAATAACACCCGCCAACTGAACAGTCAAATTATTCACCGTCTCAGTCAACGAAGTTACCTCCGACTTTAGATTTTTAAAATCCTCTTGTGTAATCTGCGGTGTACTATGCGCCGCACGTTGAATCTTTATCAATAAATGAGGCTTACCCCGCTGAAAATGCTCGTGCCGAAATCTCCAATACTTTTCATTATTCGCCTCATCATCCATATCATCCAAACGAATGGCATCGGATTTAATTTTACGAAATCCATAAAAATTCAACTGCCTCACGAAACTACTAAAATTCGAATGCTTAAAGTAAGCAGGAATAATCTTAGCCGCGAACTGCTCTGGATCCTTCACAATAAACATAAGACCATCGTTCGTCCACGTAGCCATGTCTGGACTGCACGTATCAATCATATGAAAGGTTTTACGTAAAAATATGGGAGCATCGCCTGCTACAGCTTGTACCTTGGAAGATTTCTTTTTACTAGTAATGGTACTGGTACTAGAAGTATTGGTGCCGTTTGGTTGAGTATGTTTGTTTATTTGATTTTGGTTGCCGTTATGAATGTTATGAATGTTATTAGAATTATGAATGGCACTCGAAACATTCGTAGGAGGATGATTATTATTGCTAGTATTATTGCTAGTCGAGTTACTGGTAGTTTCCATGGTTCGAGCCTTTTTCGTGTTTGGTAAATCCTGCGTTTCCGATTGAGACATTTTAGATACTGTTGTTTAATCTATTGTTATATTTAAGTTTTATCAATGTGTTTTATGGATTAAATTGAATTTCATATCGTTTTTGGTTTTGTTGTGGTTATTAATTGTGGTAGGTGGTGGTAGGTGGTGGTAGTGGTGGTCACTCTTCACTCTGTGATGAAACATGTTTTTTGAGGTTGTTTTTATTTTTTATATTCAAAACATACATTGTGCTGGGAGGCTGATTCGACGGACGGGATGCGTCATGACAATGGTGCAAGTAGCCTGTAGCCTGTAGCCTGTAGCCTAAGAATGATAACGGTCGTGAATTATATAGCCTCTTTATATTACTTCAAGTAGTACATACCATGAATGGTGATTGATGTTAGGATGTGTTAGGATCTTAGGATGTAGATTCTACGAAGGAGTTATCAGTACCATTTATAGTCATTGGATATAAATAAATAACGAAACCATCATGAGGGTATCCACGAACACAACGGTCCTGAACAACAAACTAACAATCCTCCTGGGAATAATGATGATGATGGGCTGTAATGGTTTCCCAACCCAGGCCGGTGGTAGTCGTAGTAGTAGTATTAGAAGTTATAGTGAGATGATGTCAGAAGGCAAGGTGAACGATAAGGATTTACATGATTGGAGGTTTCGTCAAAATCATCTACTATCGTTTCATCAAAATAATCATCCTTTAAGTTACGCTATGAATCGGAACAAAGTTTCCATTGAACCTCGCATTGTTAATGGTATTTATGTCAGTCCTCCTGAAAAGTATTCGTTTATGGGGGCACTGAGGCCATTTTTACCATTGGATGTGTATCACAGTAAGTCGTATGGAAGTATATGCTTTATTATTATACTAACTATTCATGTACTTAATGATTGATAATTTTATTTTCTAATATTATTGGAATAGGTTGTGGTGTAACTTTGATTTCACGAACTATTGTTCTGTCAGCAGGTATAGATATATTCTCCATGTTTACCTTGTTTGTTTGCGGCATGTGATTAATTTTTTGAGACTTGACATTTGTAAATAGCACATTGCTATGATGATCAGATTTCTGATTACTACGTTACCTTCGGCGATTACGTAAGTTAAAAGTAGTTATCTGTCGCAATTAGTTAGAGTGGGACTGAAACTTACTCCTATATTTTACAGGATTACAATGATTCTGATGTTGGCGACTCTTACAAAGTGAGAAAGTTTCGCCTTCATGAAGACTATGACCAAATGCAACTTCATAACGATATTATGTTAATTGAATTAGAAGACGCGGTGGATGAAAAATATGACGTCATGTCTTTGAATAACGGAAGTGTTTTCGACGTTGAAAGTTACTCGGGTTCCGTTGTAGCAACAGGTTGGGGAGTTGTCGAATATCAAGGTGAACTCCCTACACATTTATTGGAAACGACCCTTCCTCTTCTCTCTCCACAAAGTTGTGATGACTATCTCAATAGAGAGGATGTGTTGTATTCTTTTTATATCAGTAGTTATGATAGCCGAGGAAAAGTTTGTGCGGACGGGGGCGGAACAACTGATACTTGTCAAGGTGATAGGTACGTACATTTTTAATCCTGTTGTGATTTAACATGTATCACCAATGCATTCATTTCAATTTTGGAAACATATTCCGTGTGCAGCGGTGGGCCAATCTTTTATGTCAACACAACAGCCTCTCCTTCTCCTCAATATTTGCAACTAGGTATTGTTTCTTTTGGTATAGATTGTGCTCTTGCCGATCACCCATCAGTATATACGGACGTTGAATACTACTATGGTTGGATCCAAAATATATTATGTTCTGGAAATGATTTTGAAGGCACAAATACGCCCTCGTTTTGTGATGATATCTTGGCTGTGAATCCCTCAGCATCACCATCGGCATATTCTGTCCCAGGTTTGAGCCCAACATGTGTTGGGGAAATATTTGAGATTGCTGAAAATGAAGAATATAATGAGGTACTCAATGAAACAGTAGTCAACTGTGATATTACGACCTTAACGTGCACGATTTCAGATTCGGAATTGGAAAACGTAAGAGATGCATGTAATGAGTCAAACGGTACATTTTACTCGAACGGCTATACTTTGGAATGCTCTGGTGACTCTGAAACGTATACCAACTACCCATGGTGTCTAGGCAGGAGCTGTACTTTTGATGAATACTTCGAATATCAGAGTAGTAATCTGCCAGATGGTTGTACAGTAGAAAATTACCCCTCCCCGAGTAATCCCTCCTCCGCGAGTGCCGTGATCATTCCCCTCAGTAATCGATTGGTATTTGCGAGTGGTATGATCATGATGTTATGGTATTTCTAATATAATGAAAGATTCTTGTTTCACCCAACAAACGAAAGAGTAAAGGAGATATGGCGTTCATGACCCGCGTTAAATCTATTGTATTTAGAGCCACAATTACTGAATTTGAAGAAGTATGACGAGTAATGACTAACTTCACGCAATTGTGTAAAGTGACAAAGTGTTCAGTTAACTCAAATTCTATTAATAAACAAAAATTCATCGTTGTTATGGTAGTTCGAAGTCGTTTTAAAGTCTTAATAACTTGACCCTTTTATGTTTGATAAACAAAAGAAACTACAAGCCATTATCATAGTACCGTAGGAAGTTTTCGAGACGCGGTATTCGTCCCTGTTATTATTTCTATCGACTAGAGATCGTGAAAACACATTTACATGTTCAATGGCAATGATGTAGCTGGTAGGAGCTTGTACTCAAAACAAAAGAGGTTTATATGTACATTTACATCCAAAATTGACGCAGTAAGAGTGGAAATGCTTCGAATTTTGGAATACTGTCTTTGTTCGTCTGATCCAAAAGAATGGGGGCTGATTCTATATATATTTTTGATTCACATTATTTGTCAAAAGTCAAAAGTCAAAACATACACATTTTGCTAGGAGAGAGGCTGATTCGACGGACGTACAAGTACGCACGCACAAACACACACATAGGAACCGAATGAACGGCTGCCTCTACACACTACACACACACACACTCTACACACACATCTGGGAGACACTGACGAATACCAACTAACTCGTAACACCATCACCAACACACCCTTCAACACCACTGCACTGTACTCCACTCCAATAACTTTATATCATACACACATACATACACATACACTCAAATGAGGATGATGAAAGGAACAGGAACAGGAACAGGAACAGGAACAGGAACAGGAACTCTCCTACCACTGCTGCTACTGCCACCACTGCTGCTACTCTCCTCTTCAAATCCGTCCGTCCAAGCCTTCAATCCCAACTCCAAACAGTCCTGCCACCTCCCAAATGTCTGGAATTTACATCCACAAGATCCTGCAAGCAGCACCCAATTGCACATGATGATGAACAACAAGAAAAAATCCAAATCCAAATCCAAAACCAAAAAAACCTCTTCCAATACCAACAACAACAAAAAAGGATTTGCAGGAGCTTTGCGCGATATCCAAATGCAACGATTCGAATACACAGGCACCGTCCGTCCTGGCAAACAATCTCCCAAACGGGCAGTGCCCATCGATCAAGGCATTGCCTTTCCCGATTACAGTGCGGATGGGATACCCAAAGCTACACCGCCTCTGTTGCCGTGGTTAATCGATGTCAAATCGGAGCAAGAAATTGTGAAAATGAGAGCTGCTGGTAGAGTGGCCAGAGAGGTGTTGGATGTAGCAGGTGCCATGGTGACGGCAGGTGTTACGACGGATGAGATTGATGCTAGGGTGCATCAAGAGACGTTACAGCGTGGAGCGTATCCGAGTCCGTTGAATTATCATGGGTTTCCAAAGTCGTGTTGTACGTCGGTGAATGAGATTATTTGTCATGGGATACCGGATGATCGGAAGTTGGAGGAGGGGGATATTATTAATGTTGATATTACGGTGTATTTGGATGGGTATCATGGGGATTGTAGTGAGATGTTTGTGGTGGGGGAGTGTGATGAGGATGCGAAGGAGTTGATTCAGGTGACGTATGATTGTTGGTTGACGGCGATGAATATGTGTGAACCTGGTAAAGATTATAAGGATATTGGTGGACTTATTGAAAATTATGTTACGGAAAAAGGATTTACAACAGTGCGAAACTTTTGTGGTCATGGGATAGGTAAGTTGTGAAGTTCTTTTTGGAAGAATTTATCAGTATAAGCTCAATTGCTTTATCTAATGGCATTTATTTTCGTGTATTCAAAGGATCGGTCTTTCATTCTACACCGAACATTTTGCATTATAAAAACAATGAACCTGCAGGACAAATGGCATATGGTCATACTTTCACAATTGAGCCTATGATATGTGAGGGTAGTAATAAGCATGTAAGCTGGCCAGATGAATGGACTGCAGCTACTGCTGATGGTAAGCGTACGGCACAATTTGAACACACACTGCTAGTTACGAACGACGGAATAGAACCTTTAACAGGGAAACTGCCCGATAGCCCGGTTCAGTTTTGGGAAGAAAACAGCAAAATTCATAAAGGTGTTTGGCTTGGCAATAACAAAAAGTAGATACCATGTTTAAATTTTTAGGAATTTTCTTAGTAAGAGAATATGTTAGGATGTGAAGTTGAATTTTATGTTTGTCTCCACATCTTAATGCGCTTATTATGCACTATGCAAGCTTGCAATTCGTTTAAATTGTTCGAGGAATAAGTACCTACTTAATCTGAAGGTGGACAGGCAATGCTTACAGTTTTTAGTACACGTATTTATGAAAATATCTACTTGAATGGTATGATAATATTTACTGAGGCATTTTTCATGTCAAGAGCACCTGCACTAAGCCAGTGAATCACTCGAACGCAAAAAAAAATTTTCTTGTTTTATTAAAGAGGGTAAAGTATTCTTTTAGGGCGACGCTATTTAATCACGTCAATGAAAGGATTAGCAGGTCTAACTAAACATGAAAAAAGTAGCAACCAGTGAGATATACAAAATAGCAACCAAAGAAGGGAATATGAGGTAGGTGGCATCACATACGAAACATAAAAGAAGGTTCTCTTTCATCGTCTTTCCTCTACACCTTATTTAATGAATATAAATTTAGAAACACGTATAAGATATTGGTTTCTTACTTCTCCGAAGACTCTAACCAAATGCTAATTTTTAAATGAAAAAAATATGATGTTAATAGAAATAAGTGATCAAGTAAAGATATTTATCTATGTAGTATCATATTTAATTAAAATGCAAATTGTGTGTGAATTTTTCATCTGTCTAAAATAAGTCTCATCATGCTTGAATTCTCGTAAATGATCGACGAAGTCATCACATCTACATACGCCTGCTTTTACTACTCTTTCCAGAGCTGGATGAGCTGCTACTAGACTTGCTGCTACTAGACTTGCTACTACTAGACTTGCTGCTACTAGACTTGCTACTACTAGACTTGCTACTGTAACTTTTACTGCTTTTTGCAGATTTTCCAGAGTGTAGGTTTCCTCCTCCACAAAAGCAGCATGCCTCTTGTGGAGTGACATAATGATCGTCAACCTCGTCGGCATGACATTCAAGTCCGCAACGAGTAATGTAACCAGCGAGAATTTCATCATCGTCATAGTAATCTAAATCAATATCTTGCTCTTCGTACCAAGAGCATGGATCGTCATGGCAATCATAAAAGCCTCTGTAGTCTTCACAACGCTCCAAGTATGTATATCCGTCAACAATTCCTCCCCCACATGTGCAACAGGCCAACTGGGCTGTAAGACCATCTTCATCCGGATAATCATTACCGTAGAAATCACATCCATCATTTTCTTCAAACCTGTTTGCATAAAGAAAAAGTCATATTCATATTAGTATCACCAAAATAAATAGGCACTTCGAAGTTTTGTGAGATAAACAGCTTACCAGTCACATCCGAAATCGTCCAAGCTTCTCCATCCTTCAACGTCCTGGCATTCCTGAGCATAGACGAAGTTTGTCGTGAGTACGGTAGCAATCGTTGAAATGAGGGATGCTCTGGACAGATTCATGTTTGAGAGAATGTTTATAATCTATTCAGATTTTTGTGAGGTCAAGTTATAACACGCGCTTACGATTTCATGTATTGATATAACAATTATTATACTTTGAAGCGTATATCAATTAGTTTTATAAAATACTTCTACTTGATGTTGAATCGTGTAAAAGTTCAAATAATTAGCAACATATATCACTCTAATTGTTCATAGTAATCATTTTACCTTTTCATACGAAGGAAACCATGTGCTGTAAATAACAAAAACGATTGACACTGACCACTGACAGTTCAAATATTAGGCGCGCGCGGTGCGCATGTGTTAGAGCTAATTTATTTTGAAAGTCGCTAAAATTCAATTTTGCGAAGTTTCAAATATCAACAACGTGCCACAAATCTTCACTATGTACAGTAGAAACTACATGTATTTCAAATTTTCTTACGAAGCCTATCTTCCAAATTCTTTTTGCGATAACAAAGAATTGTTCAGGTTTTTTTCGACTGTGAACTTCAATATTACACGCGCGTGAATCCATTATACGTTAACTTAGCGATGACAATATTAACATGTATTAATAAGTAACGTCATACTCCGATTGATGATGAAACGTTTTACAGTTCAAATATTTAATCATTGTCAACAACAATAAGACACTGGTATGCTACTTCCTGAAGAAACCATGATGCAAATAAATACAAAATGTGGCAGTTGAAATTGAGAGCGCACATTGTTTATTTAATTTTATTAGTCAGGAATTAAGTAAAGAATTTCGCGAAATATCATGTATTATAAAGAATGCTCATTGTAATATCTATATATCACGGATACTAAGGTGTACGGCATAGCTGAGCTTCTACGTGCTGCTTTCTTTTTGTACCAGATCTCGCAAGTATTTTTACACGATATTCCATAGTGCATGCATGGGAAAGATCACATCAGAGCGCCGCTAACAGCACTTTCATAGACATATAAACGTTGTACGTGTCTAATTATGGTCTTGAAATCAAAGTCCGTAGAACATTGAGTCTTTATTGATGTAGTTTGTTTCTTTATTACGTGTGCGATCTTTAGTTATCTACTTTCTATTGATAGTTGTCTTTGTGAATAATGGGTAATCAATACGAAGCATTATTGACTGTTTTCAAATGAAACATGTAATTTGCAACCCGCAAATTTGAATTTAGATTCATCAATTTATACAGCATTTTCAGCCGTTGGTATTTTTCCTGGCGAAATACACTTCAAACAAGTAAATTGAAGAGGCAAGATTCATATACAACTCTTCTTATTAGTTGAACTCAAGAGAACATGCTTCTGCTAGTTGCTATGCTTCATTGATTTAATGTTCCTCTTCGGTGTATTCGTTTGATATAAATGTTGCGTATGGAAGAATGAAGCTAAAGTTTCGGGTAACCGAGTAGAATTTATTTCTTCTGCAACATTTTATGAGAATGTTCTCGACATTTAGTTTTCCATATCCAGAACCAACGATATTTCGTACAATATGCATTTGATGCCCAAGATATTATTTTGTTATTACTTGTGATATCAGATATAGCACATTTTGCCCCTTATCTAATGTTTCCTACATAGTTTACGAGAAATTGAACTAAATGAAAATGCTCTATCACTCATCGTAGGCTCTCAAGGGTATCATGAATGAAGTAATAATAGGATTTATCACATTTGTAATTTTCTATGATACTATAGATATACGGCAAAATATACAAGTTTTGTGCTCGCAGATGATATTGAGGATCTTACAGATACGGCAGTTCTATACTAGATGTATCTTGTATATGATAGATAAAAAATCAAGTACTAAGGAGGTACACAAAATGCACTTAGCGTATCATTTAAAAGTAAGATTACACAGAATTCACTAAACTGTTTGCTGATATGTCATGAAAAATTATTCAAAACGCAGTTCACAAGTATGTACGCTGTACGTCGCAAAAGCTTGTAAAGATTCTGGCAAAGTTACTAGCAGAAGAATCAAACAAGTCCTATCCAACAGAAACGGTTTTTGTCAATGCTCAATGGAGTACAGATATAGCTATAAGCTATAATTAGAGGAACCTAGACAATGGCAAGGATGTTAGAAATATATGTTATTACAAAGCGATCATCAATCTTGCTATGTAAAGATAATACTTGGACTCGATATAACCCTAATGTATTTCTAATTACTAGTTACTCGATCGGATTAATTGAAAA
>Ga0115008_10004308_pt1 | contig 11818 bp, 8 predicted proteins | sample FraStrMetagenome_FD_87164 | JGI IMG/M metagenome (GOLD analysis project Ga0115008, IMG submission 87164) | Marine eukaryotic phytoplankton communities from Arctic Ocean - Fram Strait ARC3M Metagenome | ecosystem: Environmental > Aquatic > Marine > Oceanic | place: Fram Strait | collected 2012-06-18
AATGAGTAAGAATGCTCCGTCTCCATTTTCGTTTTCAACGTCATCGAAGCCGACAGCTACCTCAAGTACTTCGTCATCGTCGTCGTCTTTTCCGCCAATGAGTTCGAAGGCACCAAAGCCATTTTCGTCTTCATCGACAACGTCATCGAAGCTGACTGCTACCTCAAGTACTTCGTCATCATCGTCGTCGTCTTTTCCGCCTATGAGTTCGAAGACTCCGTCTCCATTTTCGTCTTCAACGACAACATCATCGAAGCCGACAGCTACCTCAAGTACTTCGACATCATCGTCGTCTTTTCCGCCAATGAGTACGAAGGCTCCGTCTCCATTTTCATCTTCAACGACAACGTCATCGAAGCCGACAGCTACCTCAAGTACTTCGTCATCATCGTCGTCTTTTCCGCCAATGAGTTCGAAGGCTCCCTCTCCATTTTCGTCTTCAACGTCATCGAAGCCGACAGCTACCTCAAGTACTTCGACATCATCGTCGTCGTCTTTTCCGCCAATGAGTACGAAGGCTTCATCTCCATTTTCGTCTTCATCGACAACGCCATCGAAGCCGACTGCTACCCCAAGTTCGTCGTCATCATCGTCTTCTTTTCCGCCAATGAGTTCGAATGCTCCGTCCCCTTTTTCATTGTCAACATCAACATCATCGAAGCCGACTGCTACTACAGGTACTCCGACGCCATCGTCTTCTTTTCCGCCAATGAGTTCGAAGGCACCTAAACCTTTCTCATCTTCAACGACAACGTCATCGAAGCCAACTGCTACCCCAAGTTCTTCGTCATCATCGTCTTCTTTTCCGCCAATGAGTTCGAAGGCACCATCTCCTTTTTCATCGTCTTTATCAGGGCCTGCGTCAACTTCGTCGACAACATTACAACCTACGAGTTTCTCGTCCACAAAACCCCTTACTTTTTCAAAGACATCATCTCAGGCCTTGGCTTCAAATAATACGTCGTCTATTCTACCGATTAGTGGAAATGCCTCAACTCCATTTTCATCATCCAAAACAAATGTATCGATCAGTACTACATCTTCGCATTATCGCGCATCATCCAGATACGAAGTCAAATGCTACGACATTCTCAGCCAGCTCAAAGCATCGCTTCATGATTATAAGGAGAAATATCAGCTTGGTAGTGACACTACTTCCAATGACTTTGAGGATAGTCTTGACAAGTTCCTATTTTTTATAGACGAGAGCAAAGCGGATATAAGGAAAACGGGGAAATTGGTCGGAGTGAATAAACAGCAATCGTTGGTACTTCTTAGCCAGCGTGATGATATGAGGAGGCAGGTCAAGGAAGGCGAACGTTTTTGTTCTCAAAAAGAGTCGACGCCGTCGTATTGGGAAGCGCTAAAATGTCAACCTTTGGACGATGAATCTTCTAATGAACGTCGTGCCCTTAGCGTAAAAGTACATTGCGTTAAGAAAACACTCAATGTAGCATCGACGATGACAAGCATTATTGAAAAATCGTACAATTTTTCTTCGTCAAGTGGGTGTGACAACCAAAATCTTCCAAGAGCCTTGTCAAAACTCAAACGGGAATCAATCTTATCTCCAACTTCACAGCGAAAAATAAGACATGGAAGGATTGAACTTTTCAAGGCATTAAAGAGTTATTATCTGGCTTCTCACGACATAAGCAAAGATTTGTTGCCTGTCTTGAAAGAAAAAGTTGACAATTTTGTGAAAATTGCTGACGACAAGAGTAATAAAAGGTCGTTGTCAAGAGTGAAAAAAATCGCCAGTCCTTTTCCAAATAAGATATCTTCATTTCTCTCACCAAAGAAGAAAGCGTCAAGCTCGTTGATTAAAGCTCGTCCACTACCGCAGTTCGAGAGCAAGTCTAACAAATTATCGGAGGAAAAGAAGGAAACTTCAAGAATTTTGCGGGCCAAAAAAAGACAAATTGAAATCAACATGTCAATTCAAAAAATATCAGAGTTACAAGATACTACACCTCTATCTTCTTTTGAAAATCTCTCCGTTGTTGTGGAAAGCCCGCTAGCTGATTCAAAGATGGACCGTAGCTGGAGGAAACGCGTTGATTCGTATCTCATGACAACACCGACGAAAAGCTTGGTTTCCAGTCACAATGATTCCCATGTTTTGTCTGGTTTATCCGTAGAGGCCACCAAGTTATTCTCGGCTTCGCCCCAGAGAGAAAAAACGTCATCAAAAGAACTTATTAGGTTTAATCAGGTGAAATTCTCAAAACCACATGAACGTAAAGTTGTTAATGTGGAAAGGGCAGTGGATAAGGTATTAGGTATGTTTTTCTTGGGGCCATTCTTGTTTTTATGCTTGTGATGCTTATACAGTTTTAGCTCCATTTGGTACATCATTCCAAAAATCCGCTGCAGACCAGAGAATAATCAAGAGCGGTCTTGTAGACACGTCAGTATTAAAGACAGGAAAGAAAGTCGAAGCAGACAAAGCAAAGAAAATTACAGATAATCCGACATCATTGAAACCAAATAGTGACCATTCGATATCGAGTTCGCCATTTGGGTCCCTTGCACTGACAAAAGCAAGTGCGTTAACCTCGCATGCAGATGTAGGCAATCAGAAAGCAAATCATTCAGTTACAGACAAACTGAGAGTAGATCAGTCATTTGCATACCAGCCTATCAGCAGTGAGGGCGCAAATATGCTCAACAAACAAAACACAATTGAAGCTATAGATTATGTAAAAATCTTAACAAACTTTTACAAAAAGCACAAACCTGAAAAGGTTTCTGGTGTGGGCAAAATTTTATCAAAGTACAAGGTGCGAATATATCATTTTTTGTTGTAATCTTAATAACAATTTATTCTAAGATGTTATAAATTTGAAAGGGTAAAGAGAAAGAACTGTTTGCCGAACTGGCTAAGCGTTATAGGACTGACAACCCTTTAGAAGCCTATCTACAAGAAAAGAATCTGACGAAACAAAGAACTATGTTGAAGACTGATGAAAGCACAAGGAATTCGCAAATGGTGTCTTCTTTCTCGAAGAATGATCGGACACCCTTGCCGTCTAGTTTACCAGCAACGGACTACAACAAATTGCTTAAGGACTTTTATCAGCAGCACAACCCTGCGAAGTTAGGTGAAGTAGAACAAACTCTACAAAAATATAGAGGAAAAGAGAAGGAGTTATTTGCGAAATTAGCAAAGAAATACAACACTGTTGACCCTTTAGGTTCAAAACAAGATGACCATAAGCAGTCTTCTTCAACCAATAGATTTACTTCGTCGTCGAACACTTCGCCAATGTTTCAGAGCAATACTCACGGTAATTCGTTTTCATTCACTTCTACAAGCACGCAGAAGGCTCCTTCTTCGACAGGTAAGGTGACATTCGTCACAACAAAAATTTGACTTATCTCAATAAAAATTGACACGCAATGTATACATAGGAAATCAGTCCCCTTTCTCTTCCGTCAATACATCCGTACCAGGACATTCTCCATTTGCGACGAATCAAGGACAATCAAATGAATCTCCGTTCGGTGCACCAAAGGTCGATTTTGGTTCTGTTACGAACAAATCGGAATCGGAAAAGTCTGTTTTTGGATCAATGCCAACCTCGTCACAGCCTAGCCCATTCGGGAATTCCGTTGTTACTCAACCAAGTACAAAGCTTTTTGCAGGAAAGTCGGCAAGAGAAATGCTTACTTCCTTTTATCAACAGAAAAATCCGCAAAAAATCGGAGAAGTCGACAATTTGCTTAGGAAATACACTGGTAACGAAGAGCAATTATTTCGAAACTTAGCGAAGAAGTATCAGATGGACCCTAGCGCCTTCGGATTAAGCAAAAATGGTATTTCATTAGCATCTAACTCTGGGTTTGGCCAGTCTAGTCCGCTTGGAGGAAAGAGTGGATTGTCAAGTAGCGCTAATACGTTTGGTGCAGGGACATCTGGAGGTGGATTCGCGAGCTTTGCTTCACCGTCATCTAGAAGTGGATTCGGATCCAGTGCGCAAACTCCATTTGGTTCCTCAAATTCTAATGCAAGCAACTCGGCGTTCGGGAATATGAATTCATCCCCGTTCGGGACGACGGCCTTTTCTGGAAACAAAAATAATGTCGGTTTTGGCAATTTCGGAAATTCAACTAGTCCGTTTGGTGGTCCTAGGAGATGAGGCAAAATACTGAGCTTTTGAATCTGAAAAGATCATCTAATTAAGGTTACTAAAATCACTTTTCATGAACATTTCACACAAAGTTGGTGAAAAGTTATGTAGTCTCCTTTTGAGATTTCGTAATTCCCTTGTGCCTTATCATTACTCGTATTGGCTATATGTGCACATATTTAACTTGAAATAGCTCGAAAGTGATAGAATAGAGTAGATCCACTGCTTACGCTCGTACATTCTAATTTACCTCCTTTTGTCGCTGGCACTAGGTAAGCGCCGGCGACAAGGTTTACGAGTACATTGTTCACAGACGCAACTCAAAACGATTTTGCTGGTAGAAACTGAAAATCATTTCGGAAGCAAAAGAATAGTATTTATTTACAATGTTAACACAATGCAGAAAAATTTTGAAGAAAGAAAAAATGAAAATGGTTTTCATTAGAAGCAAAAGAGTGCTATTTGCCAGCACAATTGCTTCGACCCTGGCTTACTTAATATTTGTAAAATAAATTGGTAATGTACTGCACTCTTCAGAATGGACTATTGAAACGAATGCATGAACAAAGCTAGGTTTGATGATGTTGGTATAAAGAGAATCAATCGAAAAATACAAATTTCATCGCCACCGTTATATGATACTTGCGTATACCAATTTAAATGGTTTTCTATAGAAAGTAAAAAATTAGCACAACATATTCTTCACCATTCTTGCTTAGAATCCATGTAACACAATCTCATCGGAATGGCAAATTTCCTGATCCACCAAAAACTCTTTCACGTTCGTTCGCTGGTCTCCAGACAATTGAATTACATCCCCTCCGGTTTCTTCATCTTGCTGCAATGCGCCATTACACGAAAAGTTCTTTTTGAATGCTTTACAAATTCTCTTGATATCCAAATCGTCCGCGAGTCCGGCAACAGTCGTGATACACTTTCGCCCATTTCGTTGCTGAACACGCACGTGTACTTTCTCCCCTTGAACTGCGTCTCTCTGCTTCTCATCATCATCCGCAAAAGCATCTAGCAGGTTTATTGTAAAAGATTAAAAGTACAAAAATCAAACAAATGAGCCAAAAGTTCAAATCGAATTCTTTCACACGTTCAACTTCCAATAATCAAATTTGAAATCCCGTGAGTCGCCTTGTCCCCTCAACTTTGTACATCACCACTATCGGTATCGGTAGCTGCAAAAAACAAATGACATTGATAATCTTAACATACCGAATGCGTTAAATTTCAAGTCTGACATTATTGATTTTAATAATATATTAGGAACTGTAACCGTGTATGTGTGTTGGAATTTAATAACTGAGCTGTATGCTGTATGAATACAATTTCTTTCTCCCTATTCTCGCTCTGAGAGCGCTAAGTGAATACTAAGAAGAGAGCGGAATGAGGAATGAGCGGCGAGCACAAGAGACCTCAAACTTCGCACATGACGTCTACACCCGGTCGGAGAGAACTTTAGGACGCCTTTCCACGACCACCAATTCTGACAACATCAGATTTCCATCTTTTCGCCGAAACGAAATGATACAATACGTTCAATTAGTTGCAGTATGGAACAAAAAACTAACATACATGTCCTCTAGAAAGATAGACAACCATGAACGATGATATACTAATGTTCGTAACGTACAAATGACCGATTCTACAAGGATGATATGCACTCCATGGCGAGATGAAGAAGAATGGAGCGATACATTGAGACAATTGCTTACAGCAAGCACGCTCTTCAAGTCATCAACACCATCGTGTTCGATAAAGAGTGAGGAGAAAGAGACACCTGAATCATTGATACTAGCTGACTTACATCGATCCGTACAAATGGTAGCAGTTTGGCGTGTTAGAAGTGATGTATCTTGTTGTCCTCTTCCACATGCGATTGATGTCATGGGGAATTTGGCAGAATTGCTTATGAAGGATTATTTATATGCAACCGAATCTAATTTTTCACAGTCGCTCGGTAGCATGGAGATACGCTTGGCATACTCATCAGCTATTATTCGTGGCGTGAACGGTTTAACGGATTGGATGCTAGGCCGCCAAATGCAACAACTCAGCGAATATGGTGGATTCAGCGTATCCTCTTTAGCAGAAAAGCTTGGTCTTCCATCATGGCTAGTGGATATGCGACATGATGCTGCACACAACGTGCTGCCTTCATTGCCAACATTTCGTGTTGCTGCTATGACTCTTTTGAACTGGTTGGGGGATAATTATTATTTATCAGTGCTACAGGCGCGTGATGAGCAGTACGAAGTTGGAATGAATCTATTGAATAAATACGCCTCGAGCTTAGATTCGAAAACAAAGAACAACAACGACCATCGTATGGCCAAAGGTACGCCGACACAAACGAAGTTAAATCAGTTACGAAATCATTCAAAGAAGTTTACAAAAACAATACCTGTAAATGTTGGCCATGAGGTGCTTCTAGAGTTTTTGCTCTTGTCCAATAAAAATAATACAAACATAAAAAAGGGAGAGGCCAATTGCCCATTTCTTCTCGCGTCTTCAAATGAGCTAAAAGATATTAAAGAAGGAGACGAAAATTCAATATTTTTGTTGTTTCAAGAGCGAAAGGGCATAGCCAATCCTCTATTGCATCACGTGTTTAATGTTTGGCCTGGATTTTATCGACGATTGGTGGTTGAAGTTATTGAACGACTTTTGGATGCAGAGGCAGAACTTAAATGCGAGAGGTCATCAAAAACGAATCCATCGCAAACTTCATATCGATCTAGGAAAAGCAGATCTATGCGATGCACGAAATTAAGACATGAACTTTGTTTTCTGTTCTCATGGTTGCAATACTTACTTTGTTCATCAGATGTTAAGGATAATTTATGGAAAAACAATCATAACAATATCCCCCATCAAAAACAATCTTTGGTGTCTTTTTTACCAATCAAGAGTTTATCGCGAAAATATGTAAAAATGTATAAAGAAGAGAAGAGAGACTACTTGCGAAAAATATGTCAACTTTTTGACGAAATTATGGACAGAGGAAAAATTCCTCGAAACGAGCAAAGCGAAAGAATTGGTGATATCGATGGAAAGATTGAAAAATTAGGTGAAGCTTCAAAGCAAGATGATGTCGCCGATGATGATAATAATGATATTCAAACATTGTCTTTGGATGCAATGGAGGTCATGCTCTCTTCCTCGGACGACGATTCTGGTATCATTACGGCCACTAAGAAAAATGCTTGTCTAGAAGATTCCTCTTTTTCTACCGCTTGTAAAAGACAAAAGGCAATGTGTGGCGTCGGTGATCAGAAAGTTAAAGAACATGTGGACAGGGAGGTAGACGAAGATATTGCTTGGACTCTGTGTGAAGAATGGGAGGCATGTCCCATTGGTGTTCTTTCAGATTTTGTGAAGTAATCGCTAAGCTTCTATAGATGTCACGTCTTTATTACAATAACTTATCTTCTCTGGAATAAGAATAAAAGAACGAGATTAATTGAGTAACATCGCAACAAACCATGTATAGCACAGGTATCCACGAACTAGTGTCACTGTCAAATCTAAAGTAACTGATGGGATTTTTAACATTGTAAATTTATTTACTGTAGTGGATATCTTACATCAAAGTGGTCTATCTAAGGAAGCGATAATGAAATCGCAATACTATGTGTGAAAGTTAGAAAAACTGCAGGGTAGTTATTCCTAACAAGTAAAAATCTAACATTTAAAAAATCAAATAAATAATTTTTCTCGAACTAATTATTTATTTCTAAAACTAAAACGACGAACAAAACTATTTAATGAGCAAGTAATAAAATAAAAATCAATGGGTCAAAATCGCTATTAAATGCACAAGGTCAATGAGCAACAATTTATCACCAACGTATCCTTTCGAACAGTGAAAGTGCGGGTCCAGTTTTCAAATAAGAGAATTCTTCACATCATCGAGAGTGGGGGAATGTATTGTGCTATCTTTCGTTAGAAAGACTTCAATATTGTTCACAGAGGAAAGCTTGCAGCCGCACGAGATGAGCCATTTCTTCCCACAATTCTCGTTATCTACTAGTCCGAGATCATTCAGAACAAACTTAAGACTAACATGTGGGCGATATGCTTTGTGTATTCTTTGAAGCCCAGAATACCGCATGTAGGGTAGCATCAGATCACAAAGAAATCGGCTCTTGTTTGGAGCAGTATTGATGAGCTTGAAAAAGCAGTGATACTTTGACCCCGACACAGCGGAACGCAGTTTGAGGGCGTGATCGACGGAAGGTATTTCTTTAACATTCATTCTGGAGATCTGTAAAAGAATCTTAGTTAAATCAGTCGAGCCACCTTCATACTTCTTGTTCAACGTAAGAAAGACATAATACAATAATCTGCAAATAAATATATTATCAGTTTATATCCAAAATATGTATTTTGACACACTTTCGTAATAAAACTTACTTGTAGGCAATAAATTCATGCTTCATCACGAAAAAAAAATAGATTAGTGAGTTTCGGAAATATCTTCAGCAAAAGGACCTTTAAATTTACCTGATTTTGCAAACCTGTTATTCTCTCTTCTGGACTTACTTTGGAGTCCAACATTGCATCATATAAGTGGCGAAGTTGAGTTTGACACTGGTTAAATTCGTTTAAGTCTGCTGATTCTAACGCAACTCGCGCATGAGTTTCATAAACATCAACGGTAAGAGTATTGTTAATACGCTGCACAGTACAGTCTTGTCTAATCGCCTTCAATTGCGAGCAAATACTCTGATAATCTATACTTTTTTGTAACCATGATACCTTTAAGTTTCTTAAGTGTTTCTCCAAAATTTTCTGCGGGCGTACTAGTTCTGCTTTCGGTGGACTATTGAGCCGAAGAAATTCTTTTTCTAAAATCGTACAGGTACCTTTAACAGTCATTCGCTCGAAATCACGTTCATCAAGGTCCTTTTCGGACCCACCATACGTGTACCTTAAACTCTCTGAAGCCAGAGAGCCACTCCCATATTCTTCCACTTTCGCGTTCTCCTTTGAAGTATAATTCTTAAATCGGTTTGTCCTTGCTTTCAATTTCTCCTTCGATGTCTGAAAACTCGAAGATCCCTGGACATTCTTCATCTTATTCTTGTTTTGCAAAGTCTTTTCCTTCTTACTTTTCTTCTGTTTATTAGATGAGAGAGAAATAAAATCTGCGCTCGTGTCAAACGATTGAATACGCTTTTTGTTATTAGATGATGAAGATAAATTGGAATTCATTCGTTTCGCAGACGAAACAGCATGATCAATTGGTGGTCCATAGTAACTACTAGTGCCCTCCAACGATTTAGGGCAAGATTCCGAAGTTCCTACGGAAGAAGGTTGGTGCTGGGCAGACAATTTCCTTCTAGTCATATTGTAATAATCTACACCGCCAATAGATGAACTACTACTATGATTTGAAACAGGTCCAATATTTGTACTCAAACCACCCTTGGCAATAGTCACTGTGTTTTTATAACCACTACTTTCAACGTTTTTATTCGCAGCTTGCGCATACGTAAGTTTACTAGTAGCGGTTGAAGCATCAGAACCGTTCAAAAAGGAGGGAGGATTTGCTATAGGAAGCGAATCCCAATCGAACGACCATAAAGTCCCTTGTTTCAAAGCATTCGCAATGACTCGTTCTATGTATTTACTAACCCACGAACGCTCCTCATCTGTCCGATTCTTCATACCAGCCATGCATTTTCGTACGTACCTTCAAAAATTATCATTCATGAGCATGTAATCATCATTGGAAAGATATTACACCAACGAAATAAGAGTAGATGTTGACAGAATAAGTATACAGTTGAAAAAAAGTAACCTACTGACTGAATCAATACCACTCCCTTTAGGAGACAAGTCCCATAAGTACGTACCTTTTGAGAGAATCTGGGTATTCCCCATCTGCACTCTGACTCTGTGAAACATTCGAGGAAACAGTCGATGCCGACGCAACAGATGAAACGGGGGCAGAAACAGCAACAGCAGCAGGCGCCGACGTTACTGTAGGTGCCTGCTGCTGTCTTCGATAGTATTCCGCCCACGCCTTTTGCCGGAGTGCCTCGTATTCAGCAGAGCCCAGCTGTACGGATTGATTTGCTGACAAGCCGAGCTGTTGCGTCCAATAAGACTGAGAAGTCGTCTGTTGCTGCGGATTTGCCATTATGACGTTACTTTGTCGTTTCTAAAAAGATATATATATAGATATATATATATATATAGAGAGAGAGAGAGATAAGGAGAGTTCTTGAGTTGGGTTTGATGAGTGTGAAGTTATAGTTGATGTGAGATGGGAGTGGATAAATGGAGTTTCGAACACCGTCAATTTGTAATTTGTGTGCTTTGCGTTTTGTCATCTACTCACGTCGTATCAAGTCAAGACAACCTCTCTTTTTTGTACAAACATTCCATGTACATACCGGGTACCGGGTACCTGGTACATCTAGACGTATCAACATGTACAACCTATGTACTCCCTTAATCCTAAACCCAGCTCTCCCCATAGTAAAAAAGTTAACAAAATAAAAGCATACAGATTAAAAATAAAAATAAATAAAAGCATACAGATTAAAAATCCCTAATATGGTCGCGATCTTGAGGTGCAACTACACACTATTAGAAATCTCGGATACGTTTTAGCCATTTGGGGTGATGGAGAGATGTTCGAAGCCATCGATGATGCTACGCATTCAACAACGACAGATACCTACCAGTTATACTCAAGGGATACGAAACGTAAATACGATATTTGGAAAGAAGACAATAATTGTGATAGTGGAGTGGTGTCAATAATGTGGTTGGTAGGGGGAGGAAGTAGATGGTGAAGGAGAATAACATAATTGTTTGCAATGTCGTGTGAAGATAACACATTACCTGAAACAGGACGAGCTGGTTTATTCTCCTTCACCATCTACTTCCTCCACCTACCAACCACATTATTGACACCACTATCACAGTTATAATCCTCTTTTCAAATTTCGTGCTTACGTTTGGTATCTCTTGAATATAAGTGGTAGGTTTCTGTTGTAGTTGAATGCGTAGCATCGTCGATGGCTTCCAACATTTCTCCGTCACCCCAAGTGGCTAAAACGTATCCGAGATTTCTAATAGTGTGTGTTGTCAGTTGTCACACCTTTTTCGCACAACACACCGAATAACCGAGAAATTTGAATGTCGTGCATTTTTTCGCCGTGCATTTCGTCGTGCATTTTTTCATGGCGTACATCGCCGCACTCACGAACAAATAAAAAATTTACAATGTAAAAAAAACAATGCAACGACCGTACAACGCCGCGCTCTTTAACAAATAAATATAACAATACACAACATGTCAACAACCACAGGAAAGCACAGCCGCTTATTAAGTGATGGAGAGGAGGAAGATAGCAAACGTACCAAACGCAACACTACCCCATTGCTGAGAGATTCTCCATCGTCTGGTTATTCGACAGGAGATTCTCAATCGTCCGCCTATTCGACAGCTAATGTTCAAAACGTTCCATCGTTTGACGCTAAATATTTGGAAGAAGAGTTTGAGAAAGAATTCCCTGTCGGGAGGTGGTTCGATTCAGGGAACGAAGCATTCAATGCTGTTCAGAAGTGGCAAATGAGTCATTTCAACCGTGTAAGAAGGGAAGGTAGGCAAGGGGCAATTGCTAATCAGTAACACATACTGTCATTTTACCAGTAAG
>Ga0115008_10004311_pt1 | contig 11816 bp, 9 predicted proteins | sample FraStrMetagenome_FD_87164 | JGI IMG/M metagenome (GOLD analysis project Ga0115008, IMG submission 87164) | Marine eukaryotic phytoplankton communities from Arctic Ocean - Fram Strait ARC3M Metagenome | ecosystem: Environmental > Aquatic > Marine > Oceanic | place: Fram Strait | collected 2012-06-18
CTTAAATTTCATAAATGTAAAAATCTTAATGTGCAAGAAACAAACCAATACATTAATTTAAGGACTTCAACCATAAACTTCAACGACTAGTATTCCTTTGTTTTTCAATGAAAGACGTACACAATTAAAGTTTCTCAAGTTGAAGATCTCTCGCAATAATCTAAATAAAATTGAGGAAGCATGTCATCTCGAATATAGCTGTTCGGCACATCTGGACAATTCTTGAATTACTTTGAAGCATCTGTTCTATGGTGTCACTTCGCATTAATTTCGCTTCTCCTTGAGCGCTTTGGAGATATTTCGTGACCTGGATGGAGGGTTGATATATCATCACAAATGTATCAGTTTGGGAACAAAAATTGTAAATTCAGTTCAATCTTGCCTCATTCACACATTCTAAAAATCATTGCAGGTCTTTGCTTTAAATTCCCTTGATTTCGAGAACAAATCACGATTCAAACTTAACTGGACGCTAATTTAATTCGATGTTTAAACTTTATTATTTGCGCAAAGCGTTGGATTAATTGAGGCTCAAAAAGAACTCCCTTTGCAAATGATTTTTGAACAGTAGTAGGGTGTGTGTAAATTATTTTTGCGAACAATTTTAATGAGGACGCACAAGAAAATGAATTAAACACAAAGCTCACGAGAAGATGCATTCTTCAAGTAGAGTAGTGAATAAGGCAAAATAGATTTGTTATTAATATTGTTTTTGATCCGTGCTGCGTCTATAATTAAAAGCCAATAATCATTAGTACTAAGGCTTTGTCCTGGTCCAACTTCTTCAAGATATATCAGTACACAACCGAAATTTTCTACAGCATCATCCAATTCTTTACGATTACTAAATCTTAGTTTATTTTCAATTCTCAAAGCTTGTCTTGTAGATTCTCATTTCAAACTATGTGCATCGATTTCTTTACATTAGAATTAGGCAAGCTTTCTTCGTCTTAGGTATTTTGTTTAAACCAACTCACAAAAATACTTGGGTTTTCTTTGTATAATACAATAGCAAAACAATTTGAGTCTGATTTTGATATTATACGCACATCTTTATCCATTCCTATTGTTTTTTGGTTTGTGGGAGTTACCGCTTCTTCATCAATATGGAATTTCTCTTGGAATGAATCCGATTCGCCAATAATTGATTCTTGATTGGAAATAATATCGTCATTAGAATTTATTTCAGAGTTCTTTTTTTCATCTGAGGAAACGCTTTCCATATCAAAGTCGCCATCTTCAGAGAATACAGATCCCCATTCAGACGAATATGCAGACTCAACCCTCTCTAGCGAATTCGAAGAACACTTTCTTTTACATGACGGGAAGAGCTCCTCTTCTTGAGAAAGACTCACATACGAGATGGACTCAAATTCTCTTTCCTTTCCATCATATCTGCTGTTATTTTGGGAATTTTTTTCGTCACTACAAGAAAGCTCAATATCTGATGTTAACCTCATAGATCCCATTTCTTCGTCTTTTTCATGCTTTACTATTAGCCATGAAGCTCTTAAAGTAATCAAGACCATTCCACAAATTGCAATTACGAGCAGCGAAACAAATATCCAAGAAATGGCGTTAATTGAATATTCACACAAACCTATGTGAAATGTATTCACATACATTTCGTTTATTCTTTGGCATGAAAAAAGAGATAGCGATCGGCCAAAAATTTGAAGTAGTTCAACAAGATTATCCTGCATTGGGCTCAAAACATTGACCAACTCACTGACATCCTGCTTGCAAATTTGTGAAAGATAGCCAACTCCTACTGCATCTATCTGTGCTTGAGTTATCTGTAAAGTAGAAATTGCAACGTTTAGATCTCCCTCGTATACATCTATAAATTCGAACGGGTTGTCAGAGGTACATCCCTAATAAAAAAGTTAGATGAAGTCATTCTGTTCTGATTGATAAGATAAAATTCAGATTTTTCATTTCGCTTACCACTGTAAAATAAACTAGAATTTCCGTAAGGAGGTTCTCTTCAAAAAGATTTCTTTCTAATAGGAACTCCTGCAGAGTCATCTCTGGCCCCCTTCTCATTTCATCACCTCCCATGCACAAATCTTATTCATTGCATAAAAAATACGAATTAAAAGCTTGTTAGAATATATGCCAATATAAGAAGCTGTACTGTGAAAAGCATATCGATGAAAAAAAGACTCACCAGAAGCCAACATTGCAACACAAAAAATAATGCACAAAAGCACCCAATAAAGGGCAGTTGTTATGCAAAATATCGGAAGTACAAACCATGTTTGAAAACGCTCAAATGAAGAATGAGAGAAATCGAGCCAAGCCATCGTCACTCCAACAATAAATAAAGAAGAAAATATCACGTATGGTAACATCGGAAATAATGGTATGAATCCTAAATCTGTCCATTTTTGAACATTGAACAAGATATCATCAATGACTGGGATGATACGTTGAAGTGTACTTCTTAGATCTGTTGTACCCGATACAATAAATTCTGCTAATTCATCAAGTTGGATAATTAAATTTTCAGTATCTATCACACTTATCAAATTTCCAGATCCCGCAGCTCCAGGGCAAAAGTTCTTTACTCTCTCAATGACTGTATCCCTAATATAACCAGTATTACTCCCAATTTGGACTAGTGAAGAAGTGATAGCGAAGCTCTCATTCAAAATATCTTGCAGTTCCTATATTTCGTTGTGAGCTTGCATATTGATTTGTGTCAAGAATGTGCAATGGAAAATTGTTTAGACTCACCAACATTGTTTTTTCAATAGATCCTATCGTTTTTTCAATGTTATGAACTCCTTCACTAGCCAACAATAACGAAAATAAGAGGATTAATGCTCCACAAAAAATGAAAATCATTCGAACGTAGGCTGATCTAGGATATTTTCGAACACATTTCGAGTGTTCTAATTCCTCTTTAAAATATTCATCCTCTTGCCAAAACTCATATCCAGATAAAAACCCAACTCGATCCTTACCCAGACATTTCAAAGTGAAAACTAGTATAACCCAATAAATGAAGATAAGAAATAACAACGACGGAAACGCAATGACCTTCAGCAAAGCAAAACGGTGCAACGTAGGATTAAAATTGATTAAATCTTCTATTACAAAATGAAAACATCTTCAAGGTATGGTACTTACTCCCAAGACATAATCTATTTGCTCGTCTCTGTCAGAAGAAGCTAATTTGGATATTGTATTGTCGTGCCAAAACCTACAGAAAAGCAAAGTTGCAAATAGTAGAAATCCCATTAGTGAAAGTGAATTACCTCATCCCGATAATTAGTGAAGCTTTTGCAACAAATACCTTGGTGTGTTGTGAATAGAACGAGCCGAAACATCCTAGAATAATGCAAAAGGAAATGTGAGAGAATTCAGAAATTTCATTAAGCGATAATTCAATTAAGTTTCTACAAACAAGCGTGTTCAGAGATCTTCATGCGATGTAACATCTTACCGCTACATATTCTGGACCAACATAATTGGGCATTTGGTCATTCTTAATTGTTGGAATGTCAATAAAATGGTTCCCGCATGAGATGCCTCTCTTTGATGTGGTTTACCATACGTAGAGCGAACGCCTAAGTCATGGCTGGAATATAGCACGGTACAAACTGCCGTACATTTTATATGTAGAATCTACTGAGAAAAAGAAAGGAATAAAAATCCTTCACAAGTAAGTAGGATATATGAACAAGTTCTAACTAGATTAAAAGACCGTGTCATATCTTACTTAGTGCTTATCTATTTATTCTTTTTTAATTAAAAAATAACATTTAACACACTCACATGCTTTTTTATTTCAGTCTGAAAATTAATTAAGTTATAACTAGCTTTGTTATGCTCAATACAAAATTTGAATTGTTTTCCCGTATAGTATTGTATGTGTTAATTTTTTATGTAATTATCGATGTCTATCATTTTTGTTGAAGCAATTTGTATAATCAACAGAGAAAGAAGAATTTGGAGGAAGCTGTCCATCAACAAATCGCGGACCGCTCGTGATCTGTGCGATACTTTGGAATACACAAGCACATCACTAATTGAAAACCTTAGGTTGTAATAGGTGCTTCGAAAACTCACCTAATATCAACGAGAAATAGACAAAAGAACTAATGAAAAGTGAATGGCAGGATATCCAATAAGTTCCTCTATCATCGCTGCTTGTTCATGAGAGTCTCTTATGATTTCATAAAAAAGTCACTACCACTTTGATTTGAATATAATAAGAAATCTTTCAACATGTCGTCCTTTATTTCACGCTTAAGCAGCGAAATGAGCAACATGGGTAACGCATTCAATGATGCATATGGAAATTTACTTTACGGTGATGATGCAGGAAAGGCAGCTAAATTGGTTTTTATTGCGAACCCAAAAATATCATCAAAAAAGACTTCTTCTCTGTACTACCATGGTATGACATTTATCGAAGTGAATGATAGAGCATACGTGCGATCAGTTGATCCAAAATCAGATGCCCATCGTGCTGGGGTCAAACCAAGAGATTGTGTGCAATTAGCTCTTGTACTTGGGGAATCTTTGAATCATTTAAAGAATAATAACACAGAAGCGGCTAAATATGGGCTTGAGTGCGAAAAAGACGGTATGAGGACATCATGCACTCAATTGAAACACATTATAGGCGAAAGCTGTTTCGCTGAAAATCCCAAAGCTCTTGATAATAGAGCAGGCCAGGAAGAATACTACACCCAGTCATCATTCATTAATATAACTCCTGATAAGAATAGAAATAATTCACCATCGGCATCCGTCAAAATACGACACGGAGTAACGCATTTTATGGGTATGTGTGGCGGAAACAATACCACTAACAATGACACAATAGATCGCGATGAAACTACGTCGCAACAACAACTTTTTTCATCCCCTATTCTATTTGTTCTTCGACGCACTCGCCAACGAGTGCCCTCTGCCTCTCCTACTTCTGCTGGATTAGTATCATTTCGATTAGATGACGAATGTGATCGTGCCGCAGATTTTATTCATCGTCTTGCTAACACCACACTTGATAGCTCCTCACCCAGCAAAACCCGTGCTGAAATTTTTTATGATGGAAAAAATTGGTTTCTTCCACCATTATCCACTGGAACTAGTACCTTCAATAGACGGAAGAATGATATTGAATCTGAGGATTGCATAAAATTATCGAATGAAAAAATAGACAATTTGCGGAGCATTAAGCTAGCCAAAGATATTATTACCGAAGAATCCAGTAAAGAAAAGAAAAGACCAGATGAGCTTGAAACGAAAGCCATACGTGCATTAATACAAACAGCTGTTGGATTAGCATTTATTCGTACTTCAAAATTTGTCCTCGGAGTATCTTTGAATGCAGGTTCTGGTATCATTATTGCTCGATTGCCAGATGGAACCTGGTCCCCGCCTTCAGCTCTTGGTATGATGGGAGCTGGACTAGGATTACAATTTGGATTAGAAGTTGTAGACTACATATTTATTTTACAAACAAGACAAAGTTTAGATAACTTTCGTCGTGGGGGACACTTTACTGTGGGCGGGAATGTCGGAGCAGCAGTCGCGGGATTAGGGAGAGAAGCTTATGGGGCAGCGTCTCTTGGAGGTAGCTTATGTGCGCCCAATACACCACCAACAGATAACAAACATGATGATGATAGCGATGATGATATGACGCCTCCTCCTACACCAATAGCAGAATTCTCACATGTGATGGCATATGCAAAAAGCCAAGGTCTTTATTTTGGAGTGTCTTTGGAAGGAAATAGAATTTATACACGGGATGATCTTAACTGCAGATCCTACAAATTTTCAACTGGAAAATTTGTTCATGCATATGATGTTTTAGATGGAAAGGTACCAATACCCCCGGAAGCTGAAAATCTTTATGCATCTTTACATAGTCTTGAATATAACCATGAAATATCTGATCTTCCAAGACCTCCTACAATTCTTCGTGAATTTTTCTGCAAGGATTGGAATTGTAACCAGCCTAGTCCAATGTCTTCATCCAACAAGTCAGAAATACCATCATTGCCTTTTTTCTCTTCATTATCCGAAGTGGAGACTGCAGACTGTCTCGACTTTGAAAGTAAAATCAAAGATTTCCTATTTGGTGGTGTATCTGTTTTAAGACTTATTCCAGGGTCAGAAGATAAGGATGGCATGACTCGCTGTCAACGTAGAACGCTGTGGCTAATGGAACCGCCACAAGGAACTCTTCGAATCGGATTCATCTCCAAGGGTGTTGAAGAGGGGATAGCTCCTCGTCAAAATACCGTAAGATTTTATTGTCAATTTGTCTTTCTTAGTTTTCGTTTAGATCTAACACGCTTTATAACGTAATTATTTCTCCAGAAAAACGATTGGGCCAGAAATCAACACAACATATTCCTCTCAAAGAAGAACTCCATTGCTCTCACAGATGTTTTGTACCTAGGTCAAAATCCAAATGTAAGTAGGTTTGATATCTTAACCCTTTATGGTGGAACCCAAATCGCAACTATATTCACTCGTTCATTCTTTTTTTAGTTTCCAATTCGCTTTTGCCCAGACGACGATACAGATCATTTAAGAATCATTTCAATTGCTGATATAAATGGTAATTGTTTACTATTCATACCTGATAATATGCGCGTAAGTGAACTCATTGTTTATGGCCTGAAGCTTTTACTAGAAAAGGAAACATCACGCTTGGGAGTAAAGGGCGGAATCGTATTGTCTGAACTGGATAAAAGTGCATCATCTGGTGCGGATAGGAGTTTAATATTCAAAGAGAAAATAAATGGTAATTTAGAAGAATTAAGGATTAAAAATTCCTCGTCTTCTTCTGAAAATAATGAAGAAAAAGAATGGTCGGACTTTGACGAAACCTTTTTTGGAGATGATAGAATTTCTTCCAATGAAAAAATCCCTGAAGGGAAAAAAAGCTGGGCAAAAGTACCGGCTCGGAACTTCTTGAGGGATCAAGCTTCAAAATCAATAAACAAAGATGGATCTATTTCGTCACCTACAAAAGAATTTCAATCTAAGCCGGAAATAAGTACAAATTCCTCTAATCTCCATTATGATCCTGGTCAACCAATTCTCCGCGATGTTGCATCTAATGTCAAGCTGCCTGTGCCTCTTCATCATGGTCGTGCGCTACTTTTAGACCCCACATCACCGGTGTCGAGTTCATGGGAAGAGAGTTGTGGTGACAAAAACACCTCCAGAGAGCGTTGGCGGTTTCCAAAAGGTTCAGCACGCAATAATGAACAGTACATTAATGATAGCTCTCTTATTGCAAATGGTCATATGACGAGAGCGTATAGACATGTAAGATACGAATGTATCCGAAACGGTGAAAAAGTAGAGCTCACCGAAACTCAAACAATTGAAGTGGATAATGAAAGTATAATCAAATTGAATATTCGTGAGCATTTACAAAGGAGAGGATTCTCTGTTAACATTTATATGGTACTTCGCAAAGTGTCCTCTCAGTATTGTGAAGCCTCTGTGACGTTTGAAAGTAGCCCGTTAGGAAAGAATATGCCAAGTCAAGTAGTTACTCAGAGATTACGATTACTCCAATCAGAAATAAAAATGCGATACGGGAAAGACGAGCCGGGTAAGTAAATCTTCACTTTAGCCACAAATTTGGATGAGAATGCAAAAGATTCTTACCCAAGTATGTAATGTTACTTTTTCAAAAGGATTTTTGGCTTGTTTCTTGAATATGGCACGTAAAATTTCGTATTCGTCAAAGAGATCTCCATCAAAGAAAGACAGTGAGACAATGAAATTCAAAAATTCTTCTTCTGTTCCATCGCTTGAAGGAACAAATGCATCATCGCGTAGAAAAGACATCTCAATATCAAATACAAACAATAGAATGAAAACAAAATCGAAACAGAAACATTCAAAAGAAATGCTAAAAAATCATAGAAATAGACCCGGGACACCATCCTTGGATGCAACAGGCACAATAGCTAGCACTTTTCAGAAAGAAGGCAAACGAAATAAGTACCCCAGTAGCGACTTTGCAGAGTTTCCCAATAGCAGTTCTTTAGAAGGGAAAGGAAATGAAAGCGCTTCTGCTGAAAATCACTTTAAGCCATCAGCGCCAATATCGGTAAAGCCCCTTCCAAAAATACGATTAGATCTGATGCCTTCTCCCAGAGAAGAGGATGAAGATCAATCTCATTTTGATAGTCCCTCACTCAAATCGAAAGGAAGCAAATACCATAGATCAAAATCTAGACACCGCTTAGGCAAAGGGGGTAATAAGAAGTCATGACAAATGTGAAAGGAAAAAATAGTCATTGGCATATAAAGAGTTTTATATTTCTTCAGAATTATAGAACCAATCACAATTTGGCTTCTTGAAATGAGAAGATACCTTTAGGAGATTAAAATGTACAGGAGTGGATAATTGAAAGTACGGATTCTGACTTGATTCAATTTGTGACAATTTTTAAGATATGTGGGACCCATGTAATTTGTTTTATATATGTTGTAGTCAAAATAATTGTGCATATATATTCTTTCTTATTTACTCTCGATAAAGTAGAGAAGAAATCTGTGAATGATTTATATCTATCATTTCGTCTTCCAATGACCCCCTCTCAAGAGAGTAAGTGGTCTTGCCTTTGTTCTTTATTGAGGCCACGAACAAATATGGAATCCTCCACAAAATTTAAGAAATATTGTCAATTTCATGTACGTACCTTCGTACGGTACCGTATTAGCATGAGTATTTTTCTTTGATGTATACATCGTATTATAATCTTCATCTCTCATCTACTTCTTGGTCCAGGAACTCGATGATTGTTTGATTTGATCCATTCTTGATTCAATGAAGGAACAAATTCCAAAGGTGACATCTATTCTATCGTCAGAATCCTTGAACACGTCAGATGCGAATGAGATGATTGTTGAGTTTCTTCTTCATCAGGATGACGGAAAACATTTGATACCAAACATGACAGCAAAGCCAACAGTTATTGAAAAGGGAAAGAATAGAACAAACAATTCTCAACAACCCAATTTTCACCCAATACAAAGAATGATGAATGAAGAAGTACTTTCATGTCTCGAATATCTCTCTAATAGGCTTACAAAAAACTCAGACTAGATTGAAGGAAAAGAAATTATGTAAAAACAGATAAAAAATTCTATTCGTTGGCGTAAAAAAGGCTTCGTTCGCGACAAAAGAAAATAGAGGAATACCATATTTTTTCGTTTGTATTAATAGGAAATAAAACATTCCTGTCATGTATCCCAAAAAGCAACCTTAGAATAGCGACTTTGCATTGAAATAAATACGTCCGACATAAAGTTTGAAGTTTCCACCCAGCATTTCGTCATCTAACTCTAGAGTTGCAAAGAATGAATAGGAAACTGTAAAGTGTTGTGAAGCTAACTTATCTTTTTCAGCGATGAAATCGAGCCAAAACTCCACTTTCTTAGTTCTCGTGTTTTGTATGTTTTATTTTTGTGATAATTCTTCTCTAGAGATTTCGCCAACCTTTCATTATCAAAATTTATTTGGTGACAAAAATCGATATCGTTATCTAATTTTTATTCACACTAATGCAAAAACAACTAAATATTGGGATGTTTTTATTACTTGATGAGTAGGCGATAGTCAAAGAGAATTCTTCATGATGGGAATATCGTAGTAGTTACTGATTATAACATGCCCAATAGAGTTTCACTGAACAGAAACTCAGTTTGCGCATGTAAAAAGGATGGCGTGGCGCAAACCAATGCTGTACAAATCATTCACATCATTAATTTCATCCGCATGTTCATGAAGTGCCCATTTGCACCAAAAAAACCATTCAATCCATTCTAAATCATTGTTCTCATTTAGGTCAATGACATCCAATAAAAATCTGGTTCAAGGGCAGGAAAATCATCCAAAGTATGGTTGAAGATATGCGATGAAAAATACTATCCTGATCAGCCTCCATGGATAGTAAAAAAGAATTCTTCTTCATCCTTTCGCAATTTTTGTGCCGTTTTTCATGATTCTTTGCTTTCAAAATTACTTCAATCATGTTATCTATCACTTTGTAACCATCGCTTTTATAAACTTGGGCAACACCCACAGGAGATGTATGCTCCATTTCTACATAACTAGCAAGCTCTAGTCTCATTCGGTTCAACATTGTTTCACCCACTTCGTCCGTAAATTCAGACATATCACCAAAGCACTGTTTCAAACGCATCACCACCAACGCCAGACTTGCTAAAGTTGAAATGCGAATAGGTGCATCTTCTATACCAAGAAAGGATGCTAGAGAAAAATGATCCAATTCATCAATCTTTCCATCTCCATTTATATCAATGTCACCCTGTTGACCACCCGCAATTCCAGAAAATCCAATTTTGGAGCAGTCCGAGCTGTTGCTATTTAGCGAAGGAAGTCCTGTACGGTATTTTACAGCAAACAAAATACTACACATTTACATACGGCACAAGTTGAAGAGGCCTTCATTCCCACCACCACGTCATTTGTGAAATTCATCTAATTAGCCAAAATGTTCTCTAATTACGTGAATCCCCAATTCGAAACAATCAAACGTGGACTCGTCAATGTTCTCAAATATACTTGCATGCCATACTTACGACAAAAATACATTCTTGAATTTACAAACACGTAGTTCAATCTGGTACGATAAAGATAAGTTCGAAAACCAAAGTATGTGGTTTATTCACAAAACTTTCGAAGAACTTCAAATCGTATTTTTCAATTTTCTTTCTCTCCAGAAGAAGGTTAGACATTGGCTCTAAAGACTGAACGAATCACTCAAACGACTTCATCACATAGATACCCAATCGATCAATAACTATGAAAAGAAATTCCACCCAAAGATTTACTTCTCATTTCAAATTATGCGTTCTTATGCTACCAACGTCAAATGCATTTTTTGCATCAATGCCATCTTTATCGACTCGTTTCCCAACCAATCTTTCTCCTCATTTGTCCCAGAAAAGAGTTGATAATATAAAACTTTACTATGCTTCACAAGAGGAATTCGAAGATCATGTATTATGGGATGATAGTACTGGCGAATCTGACATGTATGGTAATCTTCAAGAAAATTACAACAACAACAACAGCATGTCTTCCATGAATAATGTATTGCACAACAACGATAACATTAACTTTCACAACGCCAGAAACAACAACAGCTTTCATCCATCCAACCGAAAACAGCCACTCAAAGGACCAAATCTAGATGTGCGCATTGCAACTTCTATCCCAAGACCTCAAAAATCTGCGCAAGTAGATGTTTCTCTCACATCAGATATTCACCAATCGATGCCCAGTGCTGGTGTAAATCTACAAATGATTCCAGATATCACATACGCAGGAAAAAGAAGCGCAGGTGTTGATATCAATATGAGACCTGACATAACTTATCATGACAGTGAAAGTGCGAATGTGAGTCTCAACATGAGACCCGATATAAGCTATGCTGGAAGAAGCGCAGGTGTGGATTTAAACATCATGTCGGATGTACATTATGCTACTGCCAGTGCTGGTGTGGATTTAAACATCCTGCCAGATGTTCATTATGCCACGAGAAGTGCAGGTGTCGATTTGAACATGATGCCAGATGTTCATTATGCCACGAGAAGTGCAGGTGTAGATTTAAACATCATGCCAGATGTTCATTATGCAACGAGAAGTGCAGGTGTGAACTTAAATATGAGACCAGATGTACATTATGCCACGAGAAGTGCAGGTGTGAACTTGAATATGAGACCAGATGTACATTATGCAACGAGAAGTGCAGGTGTGAACTTGAATATGAGACCAGATGTACATTATGCAA
>Ga0115008_10004312_pt1 | contig 11815 bp, 9 predicted proteins | sample FraStrMetagenome_FD_87164 | JGI IMG/M metagenome (GOLD analysis project Ga0115008, IMG submission 87164) | Marine eukaryotic phytoplankton communities from Arctic Ocean - Fram Strait ARC3M Metagenome | ecosystem: Environmental > Aquatic > Marine > Oceanic | place: Fram Strait | collected 2012-06-18
ATACAGATCGACTCCGAGTCGGAGCTGATTGGCAGCAACATGAAAGGTGAAATGATAATCGCCATCCATATTGTTGAAGGGCGAAACATGGAAATTTTTTGGGCATTTGGCACTCCAGGTGTTGCAGCCGGCGGGTGTGAGAGAATGCAGCGGGTAGACGTGTCGATCGCCAAAGGTATTGTTGACTTCGGCAATGACTGCCAAGAGCACATCGCCTTGCATGCGAAGGTGAAAGTTGACTGGGTTAAAGGCGTAGCCCAAGTAGCGCGGCGATGTGACTAGAAGTGTGCGCTGGCCTGCTTCGAGTGGAGCTAGGAAGTCGTTAACTTGCAAATGAATCGGGCGTTGTTGCCCATGTAGGTAGTCGCTGTCTTTCAGTGTGAGTGCTCGAAACTCATTATAGCCAAATAATGAGCAGTTTTGCGCGATTGTTTCCAGCTCACTCAGGTCGAAGCAAAAAAAGCTGTGTGGGTAGCTAAAGGCATGCTGCTGTGGTTGCACGCGTTGGTGGACGACCTGACCTCGGAAAATACTGGATTGAAGAGTCATTAAGTGAGCTGCTCGAGTGAGATGCCAAATCCTGCAGCCACATCGACCGCCGAACGTACCGCGTCTTCGTGGAATCCGTAGCCAAAATAACTGCCACAGAACCAGGTGTTCTGTTGGCCATTGTTAGCGCTCAGTTTGCTTTGAGTCGCCATGCTGTCAAAGGAGTAGAGCGGGTGAGTGAGGGTGGTAGAGTTGATGATACACTCGGGGCGAATGGCTTGTTGTGCATTGAGTGTAACGATGTAGTCGTGCTTAGTTTGCAAGTTTTGCAGCCGATTCATATAGTAGCTGACCAATACCGGACGTGATTCTGCTTGGCCGGGTTCGCGAATGAAATTCCAAGAAGACCACAGCTTGGGGTTTGGGGGTAGGAAGTTACGATCGGTGTGCAGTACGACGGTATTGTCTTGATACTTCCAGGGTGCTAGGTTGGCACGTTCTGTTTCGCTCGGGTCTTGTAGCAATTTTAAGGCTTCGTCGGCATGTGCGCCGATCACGACTTGATCGAATTCTAAGTCTTGGCCGTCGTGCGTGCGCAGCACGACTCCCTGTGCAGTACGACGAATATATTGAGGTGCAGCGCTGAGCTGGGGCGGGTTCGCAAAACTTTTCAGCATGGCAGTTACATAGCTACGACTGCCACCTTTGACGTAGCGCCACTGTGGGCGGTTCTTCAAGCGCAGTAGCCCGTGGTTTTCCAAGAAATGTAAATAAGGCTGGGCCGGAAAACTCTGCATCTGTTCTACTGGTGACGACCAGATCGCTGCCCCCATCGGATAGAGATAGTTTTGCAAAAAGGGCTTCCCGAACCCGCGTGCCTGGCAATACTGGCCTAGCGTTTTGCCTTCCAAATAGCCTGATTGTAAATCGCGGTAGCCTATTCGAGCGAAGCGCCACAGGTCGCGTATTAGACTCAGGTGGCTGAGCTTGAACCAATAGCTGAGCGAAGGAAATAAGCTACCGACGCTGTTTCCCGAATAGCCGTATTGGCTAGCTTGATCGTGGAAACTAAAAGTCATTTCGCTATCTTCCAGTGCCACGCCCAACTGCGACAGCACTTCGGTGAAATTGGGATAGTTCCGATGGTTCATTACTATGAAGCCTGTATCCACTGCTGTGCCGGCGTCTGGTCCAGACTGCACTTGTAATGTGCGAGTGTGTCCGCCTGCGTAGGCGTTCTTCTCAAATAAGTGTACCTCGTGCTTGCGCTGTAGCAACCATGCTGCTGTCAATCCTGCTACGCCACAGCCTATAACGGCAATTTTTTGTTTTTTTTCGTTTGAATCCATTGTCAGTTAGTCGGTTCAGTGAAGAACCATTTGGTTTTGGCAACGTGTACCAATATTTAAGAACAGGCCATGCCAAATATCCGGCCAAGTTGTTGTCAACTTTTCGTCGCCTTGCTGGCGCCACTTGGCAACTGTAGCTGTAGTCTTAACTATTTTTAGGGCTAGTTGCGCTAGCTCTGCCACCATTCTCATATGGGGGTGGACATCTTTGCTCTGCTTTCTTAGGGGCAGTGATTGAGTCGTCCCTTGCCTGTTTTCGAATTTTTTTGGCACGAACGCATATTGCTGACTGTAAAGCCTACGCAGAGTGTTAATACTGCAGCGGTAGATCAAGCTAATGCCCTGTATGTGGTGCTGAGCTAAATAAAGTACGGAAATCATCAATGTAGTGGTAGTCGTAAACATCGCGGCTGCCTGGGTAGAGCTTACAATTTTAATTGTTAACTGTGAATTTGTAAGTTTTCGCGACCACGCTCGAACTATTCACATGTCTGTAATTAAATTAAGTACTACTTTTTTGCTCAGCCTGCTATTAGTGGTTTTTTTCATCGGCTGCACTTCAACTGAAAATATGCATACACAAACCGTACCTGATGCTGGTTATCGCGCAGCCCTAGCGCGGACTGTAATTGAAGATTCAAAATTACCAGCTGCGGGTTCGCCTGCTGAAAGTGCCCTGTTGGCAGGCATCTTGGATCTATTTAAGAATTACACTGCCGAAAATTTGGCTGCCAACGTGACTAAAGTCTATGCGGAACAGGTTTATTTTCGGGATGCATTTAAACAGCTGGATTCAGCCGCAGCCATAGAGCATTACCTGCTGGCTGGGCTCGAGCCAATTGAGGCGGCCGAATTCGTGTTTAGCAATGTGCTGCGCAAGAATGGCGATTTCTATCTCGATTGGACCATGCGACTGGACTTTAAAAAGACGCCCGCAGGTACTTGGGAGGAATCGATTGGGATGACACGCATCCGCTTTAATCAGGCTGGTCAAGTTGTCTTTCACCAAGATTACTGGGATCCGACTGACATCGTTTACCGCCGCATCCCGATTGTGAAACAGTTGATTGCTTACGTGAAGCAGAAGTTGTAGCGGTTCGCTGAGGGTTGATCCCAGTGTCGATCATCTGTGTGCTAACGCCGTGCAGCAGGAATTTTATGCCGTCGCGTGAGTCTGCCACCATTGCTACATGGCTGAGTTACCATTATTGTGTTTGCAACTGACTCCAAAGATAGCCGCAACTGAGTAGGATAAGTATCCATGCTGGCGGAATTAGTACTGCCCATGAATTTAGATTTGTGCGATTACGATGCAGCCAGATCAGTAATGCAAAGTAGCCAGCTAAAATTAGATAGCTAGTACCCAGTGGAAATTCGGGACAGTGTAGCATACTGGCTGGCAAATGGCTGCTACTAATCACGAGCGCATCCATAATGCTGAGGTTGAGCCATGCTGCATGATTGAGGAAAGCGCTTAAAAACGGTAGCCCTATTAGTGCTAAAATAATTGAAATAATGCCGCCGCAGATGACGAGAGTGGCAAAGTAAATCAGCAGCATGTTTAAACCGATTGCGGCTGGTGTTATAATGCCGAATAGGCCCGCACTTAGCGGGCTACTTGCAAGCCAAGCGGAGCAACTGATGGCAAAGAGTAACATCACTTTATCGCTAGCCCAGACTGTGGCATGTTGACGCCAGTTCCAGTTTTCGCTCGGCAAAAATTGGTAGGGGCGAAAGCGTTGCTGCATGGTGGCGTAGAGCGGCAGTCCAAACAGTAGAATACTGAGCACTACAGTGTAGGAGAGTTGAAAGCCGATACTCCAAAGTTGTTGTGGCGCGATGAGTAGCACTGCGATGGCAGATCCAGCTAGCGCGGCCAGTGAAGAACGTTGCCGCAGTAGTGCATAACTGGCCCAGAAAAAAGTGACCATTAAAAATGCGCGCACGGCTGAAGGTGCGGCTCCTGTGATTTCGACATACAGGTAGAGCAGCGGCAAGCCCAGCCATGGTGCCAGCCGCCGAGGAACTCGTAGCAGCAACAGTGCTTGTGCGATTACGCTGGCGATGATTCCGATGTGTAGTCCACTGATTGCAAAAAAATGCATGGTGCCGGTGGAGCGGAAGCGTTGGCTCTGTTGTGAGTCTAGTCCGGTTTTGTAGCCCAGCAGCATCGCGGGGTAAATGTTAACTACCGGGTTATCCTTGGGTGCGCCCAGCTGTAATGTTGTTAGCCAGCGCGCATGCATGTGCTGATAGAATTGCTGTTGCGCAGTCGTGCCTCCATCGATGACGGCCGTCCGGGTTCGGGTAAATGTGTAGTAGACCGATTGCCCGCTTAGGAAACGATCAAAGCCATCGCGGGCGGTTGACTGCGGAATCGGATTGAGTAGCCCAGTAGCTGTTATTTCAAGGCCAGTGGTAATCGCAACCAGTGATTCTGTTGGCATTTTAATTTGAAAGTAAATTGAATCTTTTGGAGTGATACGGCTGAGTCGTGGCGCTGTTATTATTTTTCCTATTCCACTGGCTGTACCGTACTGGCTGAGTGGCTGCAGCACTTTGGAGACTTTAAATTCAAGCTGTGCTTCGCGTACTGGTAGTAATAGCTGATGCGAGCTAGGAGTCGGTGGCAGCCTGAGCGTGCCAAAGGCCCAGCAACTCAGGCTACTGGCCAGTACAAAGCTAGTAAGCCACAGCTGCCGTAACTGGCGATGGCGGCTAATGACTAAGCATAAGGTAATCAGCAGGATTGCGCTGACGAGTACCAGTAGCAGCGGGGCTTTGAATTGCTGAGCTAAGCATAGCCCGATGATCATGCCAGGCAGTAAAAATAAAGCGGGTGCGTGAGTGCTTATGCTTCGATTTAAGCGTGCAGGCATGACGGGTTATTTTGTATAATCTTGTATTGGTAATTTTTGTCGCTTAGCTAATTATTGCAAGGATGATTTTACGGGGTGCAGCGAGCTCCTGCTAGCCGTCGCAGTGGATCGGGAATCGCCTTGCATTGCCTACTGTTACTTGCCCCGCCGCGGGTTCTTAGTCGTTCAGTCGGCTGTAAGTGTGCCAAGCACGTTTGTTAATTAACTGCTGCTACTAGTTAGGCCGCAAGTAAAGGGATGTGCGATGCTGGCTGAGTGTTTATTGCGCAATTGCGATACGGCTCAAATTGGGAATTCGAGTTGATCGCGGCCACTCAGTGACCAAGCGTCGTAATTGCGGCGTCTTAATTCGGCTGCGAAGGCTTGGTCGTAGCCATGGGTGGTGTAGACTTTGCGAGGCGCAACTTGTGCGACGAAATCCAGCAATTCATTGTAGTCAGCGTGATCTGACAAGGGCAACACGGCATCGACGCCATAGCGAAAGCGTGCGGCGGGATCGATGCCCCAGCCGCTAATCATTGCGGTGGCGCAATTGTTGCGTGGTAATTTCTTGAGCACTGCCGGCGGTATGACTGCAATACAGCCCGATAAATTTAGAAAATCTAGTGGCCGGGTGACGGGCAAATTACATCCAAATTGCTGGTACACTTGGTTTAGCTCTCGGATACTGCGGTGCACCATTAGTGCTTCGCTGCGGGATTCGAGGATTTTCAGCACTTCCTGTGCTTTACCTAGCGAGTAGGCTAATAGCACAGGCGTCTTTCCATCTGCCAGCGCATCGTTACAAAATGTATGTATTTGTGCGCAGCTGTCCTCAAAGGGAGGGAATGTGTACTGTGGGCTGCCAAATGTGGTCTCCATCAGCAAGTGCTCGGCCTGTGGGATCTGGATGGCTTCGGTCGACAAGCCTGGGCGGGTTTTAAAATCGCCAGTATACAAAAAACGTTCGGATGCGACTTCTATTTCAACCATGGCCGAGCCCAATACGTGCCCGGCTGGGTGTAGTCGTATTTGGTAATTCGGGCCACTGTGAATTTCACCATAAGGCAGCGGCAGTGCCCGATTGGCGAGCGCATCTCCCATCCGTACGCGAATCAGTGCAATGGTTGCCGGCGTCGCGAGAAAGGTGCTGTGTCGTGCCACATGGTCCCCGTGTGCATGTGAGACAATGGCAAAGGGCTTTTTCCTGCGCGGATCCATCCATAAGCCTTGGTCGGGCAGTAAAATGCCGCCGCTGTAAATTGGATTAAACATGCGAACTGTGATTTAGCTGCCATTTTAGCAAAAAAGCCGGAACTCGCAGTGTGAGTTCCGGCTTTTACGAAAAATAGAGTCTAAATATGAATCGCTTCCCCGAATACGGCTGCAGCGGCTTCCATCATCGCCTCACTTAATGTTGGGTGTGCGTGGATGGTATTGTGTATCTCTTCAGCGGTTGCTTCCAGCTTCATGCCGAGTCCGTATTCTGCGATCATTTCAGTCGCATCGGAGCCGACGATGTGCGCGCCGAGGATCTCGCCGTACTGTTCGCCAACTAAAAGTTTGACGAAGCCTTCCGGTTGGTTCGAGGCCACTGCTTTGCCCGAGGCTTGGAACGGGAATTTCCCGACTTTGTAAGCGATACCTTCTTCTTTTAGCTTCTTCTCTGTTTTGCCGATCGACGCGACTTGTGGTTGACAGTAAGTGCAACCTGGGAAGTCCGTTACTTGTTGTGGTTTGCCATGGCCGAACATGCCTTGCACGGCTTGAATCGCTTCAAAAGTGGCGACATGGGCCAACCAAGGCGGCCCAATGATGTCGCCCGCGGCGTAAATACCCGCAACCGAGGATTCGTAATTTTCGTCGACTTTAATATAGCCCCGATCTTGCGCTAGTTTAACCCGTGGCGATAATAAGCCTTCCGTGTTGGCCACCACGCCAATGGCGAGTAGTATCGAGTCCGCTGTGATTGACTCGGAGCGGTCGCCTTTAACTAAGTCCATGCTGACTGCGCTCTTCGACACTTGGATGTTTTGCACTGCGGTCGAGACGCGGCAATCGATCCCTTGCTTCTTAAATTCGTTTTGAGCGACAGCTGCAGTTTCTTCGTCCTCAACTGGCAGAATGTGGTCTAGCATTTCAACTAGTGTGACCTTAGTGCCGAAAGAATTAAGGAAGTAGGCGAACTCAGCGCCGATGGCACCTGCGCCTACGATTACAATCGACTTTGGCTGTGTCGTCATTTCCAGCGCTTGGCGTGAAGTCATCACACGCTCACCGTCGACTTCGAGCTCGGGAAGTTGGCGCGGCTTACAGCCAGTCGCGATTAATGTTTTTTCGCAGGTTAGTATGGTGCCCTTGTCTTTTCCGGCAGTGATTTCGATCATGCCTGGCACAGTGATCGTACCCACGCCAGTGAAGTGATCGACCTTGTTTTTCTTAAATAGAAAACCGATGCCGCCAGCCATGGTTTTGGATACTTGGCGCGAACGACCCACAATTTTAGAAAAGTCGAAGTCGACGCCTGCGACGCTAATTCCGAGCTCTTCACTATGTTGTATCTTATTGTATAATTCCGCGCTCTTAAGCAGTGCTTTGGACGGGATGCAGCCCCAGTTTAAGCAGGTGCCGCCAGGACGTTCTTGTTCAACGCAGGCGACTTTTTTGCCGAGTTGGCCGGCACGGATGGCGGCTGCGTAGCCCGCAGGGCCTCCGCCGATGACGATTAGATCGTATTTACTTGAAGTAGGCATAATGAATAATTGGAAGGTTTAGAATAAAATTAAAAATGCATTGATTAAGCCGAATGCAAAGTCGGCAGGAGAACAGGCTGAGCCTCGGGCGTCAATGCTAGGCTTGCCCGACTGGCTTGGCCCGCTAGATGTCAATCACATCGTCATCCTGCAGCGAATTTCTGGGCTTGGGCTTGGGAGTCGTTTGTGTTGCGTCGTGGCGAGTAGTGGGCCCTGTGCCACGGAATTGAACGTTCACCTTGGCTCGCGCGCGCGGCTGCGTTCCAAATAGTAAATTGGCGATGCCGCTGGTAATACTAACTACCAGCGAGCCCCACAGTGCGCTGCTGAAACTGTAGACATGGAAGCCCTCAACTAATCCGCCGGCAATTAGGAACAGCAGTGCGTTAATCATCCAGATACCTAACCCAAAGCTGAGTACGATTAAGGGCAACGAAAAGAGCAGTAGTAACGGCTTTAAAAAGACGTTTAATAAGCTTAGTAGTAGCACTGTTACCATTAGTGCCGCACCACTATCGTAGTGGATTCCTTGAGCGGTGTTTGACGCGATTAGCACGCCTAGGGCGATGAGAGTCCAACTTTTTAAGAGCTGTGTAGCTTGCATAATAGAGTGTTTATTTTGAATTTGCGTCGAAATCAATCGTCTTGTTCATACTGGCAGTAAAGCGGAAGTGGTAGCTTTGAGGAATCTGGCTGCTGCGATCTATCAGCACCAAGCGTACAGAAAAGTTGTGTGGCGGTAAAATTGTTTGGTGCCCAACGAGTCCGCTACTTGCGTCCAAGAGCTGTAATTGTTGATAAGGCTTTTGCTTAAAATAGGGGCCATCGAAACGGATGCCGCTACTGTCAGCCTCAGTTGCTGCCCATCCGCCTGCTCCCAATAACTGCAGAATTTATTTTTTCGGAGCGAAGATTGATCGGCGGGCGATCTCCGCTGTGGTTGATGTAACTGCCCGTCGTTAGCATGCGATCGCAGACGATGTAAGGCGGGGCTGTGTCGCCTTCTGTGGCCTGCGTGCTCGGCTCGAAAGGCTGCGCTGGTAAGATTGCCACAGTGTAGAATGCGTAAATGAATAGGCCGCTTAGGTATTTGCGAAATGAAGTGAGTATCATTATTTGTTAGGATACAACGGGTAGGCTCTAATATCAATCTCGACTGCTGCTCTCGCGCTGTTGAATTTCAGCTTTCAGTTTGGAAAGCTGCGCCATGCGCTGGCCAGTCGCAGCTTCAGCCCCTGCATGTCCAGGCTGGTAGCAGACGAATGGATCTAACAATTAGTCTTGGCCTGAGTCGCCTTGCGGGTAATCGTGGCTGTAGCGATAATCTGCCCCGTGTCCGAGTTCCTTATTCGTCTGGCTGTGAGCATCGCGCAGCCATAAAGGCACTTGCTGTATGGGTTGTGTGCGCAGGTTTTGTTTCACTGCTGCAATCGCGCGCGTGATGGAATTGCTTTTGGGGGAGGTTGCTAGGTATAGTACTGCGTGGGCCAGCGCATATTCGCATTCCGGCATGCCGACTTTTTCACAAGCGTCAAAGGCCGCGACCGCGACTGTCAGCGCATGTGAATTAGCCAAGCCGACATCCTCGGAAGCCAAGACTATTAAGCGGCGCGAGATCACCCGCGGCTCCTCGCCGCCTTGCAGCATCTTAAAGGTCCAGTACAGCGCCGCATCCGGATCGGAGCCGCGAATACTCTTAATCATGGCCGAGGTGTGATCATAATGCTCGTCTTGGTCGCGGTCATAGCGGATCTGGCGTTCACGTGCAAATACTTCCACAGCCGTTAGGTCTAAGTGGCTGCCTAAAGGTTGACTCAGCACTAAGGTTTCCAGTGCGTTTAATGCCCGACGTAAATCGCCGCCGGAAAAATCGGCAACTGCTTGAAAGACGCTTGGCTCGGCGCTACAGCGCTGTTGCCCCAGCCCACGTTCCTGTTCGCTCAGTGCACGTTTTAAAACCGCCTGTATGTCATCGCTGCTGACTGGCTGCAAACGAAACAAGTGACTGCGGCTCAGAAGCGGGGCATTGACATAAAATCCTGGATTGTGGGTGGTGGCTCCGATTAGCCGAATATTTCCCGCCTCGACATCAGGTAGTAGTAGGTCTTGTTGCGATTTATTAAAACGGTGAATTTCGTCAATAAATAGAATGGTGCGCTGGGCGGCTTGGTAGCGCGCCAACCGTAAAATGTCGCGCAGCTCGGCCACATTAGACATCACTGCATTAATACGCACAAATTTACTTTGCGTCACGTTAGCAATTACCTCAGCCAGCGATGTTTTACCGCAGCCTGGCGGACCATAAAAAATGAGGCTGCCGAAATTGTCGGCTTTAATTAATCGTGGCAGCAAGCAATCGGGCCCCACAATATGATCTTGGCCCATCACTTCATCCAGCTGGCGAGGTCGCATCCGAACCGAAAGTGGGCGAACTGGGCCGCGTTGGGCATCAGTGGCTTCGGGCGTATCGAAAATATTGGCCTGCTGTGGGTCGGTTGGCATGTGGGGCATAATCGATTTTGTTGCTTGGACTGGCAAGGTTTGAAAGTCGTATCGTAGTACGCGCTAATGAAATGCACCTTCGCTCGATTGACTGAATCTAAATACGATTCGATTATTTCTTAGTAGTGCCCATCGTAAATAACTCGCTCTGATGTACCATTAGAACTCTGGTTTAATGGTATTTACGGGTGGCATGATTCATGGCGGCCAGCTGTGTCTGTCTTTTTTTGTAAATAAGTACGATTTACAAATGGCTGAAACTAGCCTGTTTTGGTAGGTTCTAATATTTTAACCTAGATTGAGCTATGGATTTTAAATACGACCAGCGATTCCAGCAGGCTTGTGCGGCCTTTGACGCCTTGAATGCAAAAGATCCTAACCTAATTGAATTCGAGGGAGTTCAGATCGGAAAGGAGCTGCGCGACGCACAGGCCATGACGCGATGGTTGCATGCGCTGTACCCAGACGCCGGTGAAGTCGCCCACTTGGCAGCGCGCTGTCAGCATTTGTGTCGCTGGGAAGTGCCGCGCAATTCTTACCCGCAGGGGCGCACCGCGTACCTGCAATGGCGCAGCGATTTAAAAAAGATGCATGCGGCTAAGAGTGCTGAAGTGTTGCGTGCAGTCGGGTATACGACACCAGTAATTGATGCGGTCGTGACAGTAAATTTAAAACAGGGCCTCAAGTCTAATGTCGACGTGCAGCAGATTGAGGATGCTTTATGCTTAGTCTTTTTGGAACTACAGTTTGAAGCATACATCGGGCAATGGGAGGCAGATAAAATCGTCCGTATTTTGAAAAAGACTTGGGCTAAGATGAGCGCGGTTGGCCATAGCGCAGCGCTCCAGTTGCCATTGTCTGCGGCCGCTTTACAGCTGGTCGGCCGCGCCTTAGCAAAATAGCACGCTCACGCGCGGGACTTTCAGCTGGATGCGTTGCGCACGCCCACTCGGGCACGTGCTTCAATGCATTGAGGGCTGCCAGCTTGAAAACTGCGGCAGACCTCTGGCCGCGTGGCGTAGATGCGACACAATTGATCTGTTTTTAGGAATGCGCATTGCTCGAGGAAAGGCAGTGGATGCATCTGGTAGGCCTGTTGCGCGCTGGCTAAATGTTCCTCTCGCTGGCGGGTCTCGCGCTTTATCCGTGGCTCACGTTCGGCATCGGCTTGGCTGGCAAAAATCGGGAAGCAGCGGCAGCACGCGCCGCAGTTGGCACAATCAAATTCAATAGATTCAGGCAAGTGTCCAGTATGTTCATCGCAACTCAGTCGCGTCAAAGTATAAAGTAAATATGATGCACGCTCGCAGTGCGGATTAAATCAGTAGGTTAATACTAAGCCTCAAAGCTAGCGTTGGTGCGCTTGTGGCTGTTTTTACCGATTCGCACTGCCGGCAGACGCAGGCTCGATCCAGCCGCGAGGGTTCCTTGCTATTTTCACGTTGACCTAGCGGTTGGATTGTCCGATTTTCCACAGCTTGAACACGCTCCCGTAGTTCAATGGATAGAGCAGTGGTCTCCGAAGCCGCAAATCTGAGTTCGAATCTCAGCGGGAGCACCAGTTTAAGTAGCTTAAAGATAATAAGTTGCGAGGATGGGCAGAAGTGTGAACTTTTTGAAATAAATTCAATTTAGCCAAAAATGGATAGTTTTCGGCAAAGTTTAGACACACTTTTTAGACACAGGTAGCAGCAGGGGAGGGGTCGAGTGTGAGCCCTGTGAATTGTTACTATATATAAACAAAGGCTATAAAAAAGGGAGTGTCCTGAATCTTGTGTAACTGATTTTAGTTGATGTTGTTAGATTGTTTGATGTTAGGCATTCTGTCTTCGAACTCAATGGAGAATCTATTAAGAGCAGTCGG
>Ga0115008_10004314_pt1 | contig 11811 bp, 13 predicted proteins | sample FraStrMetagenome_FD_87164 | JGI IMG/M metagenome (GOLD analysis project Ga0115008, IMG submission 87164) | Marine eukaryotic phytoplankton communities from Arctic Ocean - Fram Strait ARC3M Metagenome | ecosystem: Environmental > Aquatic > Marine > Oceanic | place: Fram Strait | collected...
GTACTACATGCTGTCATTGTCATAGCACTGGGTCCTGTAAACCCATATTTGATATTAATATTATGCGCGGTCATATTAGAACAAAATGTATAACTGTTAGTTCTATTTTCTTTGTATGCTTCTACACTATCAACGTATATACAAAGGCCGGGAGATACGAGCACCGCAGTTCTGCCTTTAGGTAATTCTCTATCTCCTATTACTTCATCAGCAAGAGCCACTGCCCATTGCATATAATCCGGCATTCGGTCTTTATCAATTTCACTAAGAATAGGGTGTTCATCTGCATTGAAATTTACTTCTGCTGATACTTTAGAACGAACATATCTACTCTCACTTGTATCGAAACGTTTAATACTTCCGTATGCAGGTTTAGCACTACAGATCCCATCCCATGTTTCTTGTGTGTTTCCGAAAGGAGTTAGTAGTGCAATATTTTCTATGTATACTGTCATAGTTTTTCCATTGTTATAAAGTTTCTATAATTGAGTTTCCAGACATCTTGTTTTGCGCCATATAATGATATATTCTTATATAGCAATGTAAACTTATTATCTTTTGGGAATATTAAATTTGTGACACGATATGCTTTATGCATTGTTCCACTTCTGTCTTCTAAGTTATCTGGTGAGTTGAAAGATACAATAATATCAGTAGCTCCCTTTGACTTGCACCAATCTACCATATGCGGTAATAGGCGTCCCATACCGAAACATGTAAGCATTCTACTAGATACTATCTTACTTGCCATACCCTTAAATTCATCTAATGTTGCAAGTCTATATGCGATTACATAGCACTTATTATGTATATGAGGAAGCCAATGTGCGCCACTGAGACTTACAATATAGCCGTTGTGATATACAGCCCACCACTTTTCTTCGGTTCCCCATTTGCCCATTTTTAATGCAGCTAAACTTTCGTTATTCTTAAAGCCTTCTTGTTTACATTTTTCACAGAAATCTTTTATATCTTGCATATGTGAACTATCACATTCTACTATTTTAAACTCAAGATCATCTGCTCCTAGAAATTTTTCTAGCATTAGTATAAGTTCCTACTTGCTTTAGCTAGAGCTTCTTCCAAGACCTCTTCGTATGATTTGCCCTCGAATAAAAACTCACGATGCCAATCATAAACGTGCGGCGCATATTTGCCAATAGCTTTGCTTGATTTGTGAATATAATCAAACTTAATCTTAGCCATTTCCATTAATTCAGGCTTTGTTTTTAGTTCTACACTATCATCAAACTTATTCATATGTACAGCTAACATCGCCCACATGTAATCTGGGTATACACCGTTACCTAAATAATTTACTGGTCTACGATAATGCTCCCAGTTTTCCTCTTTGTGGTTATGGTCAATACCGTACTGCTTTACTTTTCTCCAGAATGGAGTGTCTTCTCTTTCTGATAATGTAAAATGATATGAGATAAAATCAGCGATACCATCTTCTAGCTTACACATATTTTTATTGAATGCATAAATTTGTGATTTGGTAATTACTGGTTCTTCTTCTTTTGCACGTTTGATAATTCTATCTACTAATTGAATTGATGTTTGTGCTACAAATAATGAGTTAGCTTCCATAGGTTCAACAAATGCTCCTGCCATACCTATACCAACAACGTTCTTATTCCACGGAGTCTCCATACGACCGGACTCCCAAGAAATGTGACGTGGCTCTTTGATAAACTCATAGCCTTCCCAATATTTCTTAAACTCTTCGGTTGCTTGTTCTATTGAAACTTCATTTTTGTCAAAGATGTAACCTGAACCCATACGATTGAATAGTGGAATGATAAAATTCCAACCTGCATCTTGTGCATACGATTGTGTATACGGACGCATTTCATTGTATACATCCTTATACTTTACTGGGCCTACGATTGCATCACGTGTGAAGATATGCTCATAATCATGCCAACCATTATCCATTGTACCGGTGAGTGTTCTATTGAATCCAGTAGCATCACAGAATAGATCAGCTTCGTATTCTGATCCATCATCTAGTACTAACTTAGTTACATAACCATCATCGTCTTTTTGTATTTCATCTACGTGTCCCCATACATGTTTAACACCAGCTGGTAGCGCAACTTTATCTCTTACTATTTCTGGGAAACGTTCTGCATCAACATGAAAAGCATATGAATTAAATGAACCGATCAGTTTGTGTCCATCCATATCAAACGGAGCTTTTCTATATTCTGCTAGAAATGTTGACTCCATTAAGTCTTCTGACATTTCACGTGCGTTAGATGATCCATCACGCAAAGACTGCAACCAATAATCTATCCATTTATCGTCTACGCCAGGTTCACCATCTGAATTGTAGAAGTAATCGTCTGTTTTCAACTGATTGTAATAACTTGTTTTAATATGCTTTTCAGGTAGGGACCAAGTGAATGCAAAATATTGTTCGTCTTCTTGGTGACAATGCCAATGATTTGTCACATGGTGTCTGTTGCCTTCTTTATTCCAACCAACAAATTTATTTCCAAGTTTGTAGATTGAGTTACTAGATGCCATCCAATCACGTTCTTGGATTCCCATTTCTCGGAAGAAATCACCTAGTTGTGGAATAGTAGATTCGCCTACACCGATAATTCCTACTTTTTGACTTTCAATCAGTGTAATATCAATCTCAGGATTTTTGTGTTTTAGATAACCTGCTGTGAACCAACCAGATGCTCCTCCGCCCAAAACAACGATCTTCTTAACTTCAGATTTCATATTATATTCTCTCTATTTAATAAATGTCTCTTTAACAACATGTCGTTGAACCTTACCCATTGGGTTTCTAGGTAATGGCTCTTTAGTTATAATGATTTCCTTAGGTATTTCGTATTGGAACAATTTGTCCTTTACGAAGTTTACTAATTCAAGAGTATTTATCTCATTATCAGAACTGACCACAGCAACGATTTCCTTTTCTCCTAGACCTCGTTCACGATATGTAACACATACCTCGTTCACATCTTGATTTGGCAATAATGCATTTTCAATTTTAATTGGAGAAACATTGAAACTGTTTACTTTGATTAAATCAGATTTGCGTGATTTATAAAATAACTTATTATGTCGTACTTCTAACACATCACCTGTGCACCAATATCCATCATCATCTATTGGAGTCTCTTGGTTCAGATATCCTTTAGTAATACAATCTCCTTTAATCCAAGCAACTCCATAACGATCTAATTTGTATTGATAATTGCTGCTTACATTAATCTCTAATGGATGCGGATCATCCGGTGTAACTAAGTGAGTAAACATAGGTACGTGCGTTTCAGTACAACCGTATAGATTTCTCATTGCAGGCGTGCCTTTATCGAATAGCTCTTGTAACATTTCTTCTGGGCAAACAGTACTACCAAATCCAAGTTCTCTCCAGTGTGACATATCAAGTTCTTTCCAGCCACGTGTCTTAGATAAAGCTAACATCATTGCAGGAACCATAATACCTATTGTAGGTTTCATTTCGTTACAAATCTTAATGAATTTTCTGGGATTAAACATTTCTGCAATCACAGTAGAACCAGCCATCAGTCCAGGTAAAGTATAAAGATACATACCTCCAATAGTCCATGGTGGGAGTTGTGATAGAATAACATCATCTGAAGTTAGAGTTTGAATTTCTATATTCTGTAATGACCCTTTAATACATGCGGATCTTGTATGAGGAACGGCTTTAGGATCTCCAGTTGTTCCGCTAGTAAAGATTATGGTATACATATCATCTGGTGTTTTAGAAAATACTAGACCTTCATTGTGAGGTTTTAACTTTAACGCATCATCCTCATTTAGTATAATATGATCTGGTTTACCTGCTTTTGTGATACGCTCAACCATACCATCTGTTAGATTCGGCATTGTTGGTAGAAATGTTACTCCCAATATATCACATGCTAACACCATTCTTATATAATGGTATTCCTTCTCACTTGCAAATAACAACCTGTCACCAGGTTTCACCGCAGTAGATAGCGTAGCTGAAAGTTTTTCAACACTTTCAACTAATTCATTATAAGTATATGTTTTATCATGACAGATCAGGGCAGCCTTGCTACCGTGATTCTTTGCCTGTTGTTTTATTGTTTTCCAGATCATACTATCATTATACAAAAAAAAGAGAGAAATGTCAAGACATTCCTCTCCAGTTGTAACGCTTAGTCTGCAATTAAGCGTTATGTGCTTCGATAATTAGCTTACCATACTTCTTAAAGAAATCAGCAATACACGGAACTTTACGCGGCTCAAGTGGTAGCTTGTAAACTTTCAATGCAGTACGACCACCAAGTACGGTCATTTCTGTTTCAAAGTTGTCCATCATGAAACGGAAGAAGTTGTCAGCCATTTTGTACAACTCATCCATTTTCTCTTTACCATTACGATCAACAAAGTCACGTAGTTCGTAACATAGTGATGCAGTTAGTGAGAACATCGCAGAAATTTCACGACCTTCAGGACCTAGTGTTTTAACAGTACCATTTAAAATATCTGTTGGGTTAGGAAGTTTACCAGCAATCGCACGGTGTGCCATAAACTTAGTAGCAATTCCATCACCTACTGTACCTGCGATTAGATCATGCAAACGACCATCTGTGATTTGCTCACCTTCCATCGGAAGCATTTGAGAAACGAATGTCCATGAACGAGGAGTAGCAAACGCACGTGACGCTGTACGAGGATCAAAATTCATTAGATCCATCTTGTTAGCAGTAACATAGCCTACAACTTCTGCATCTATATTATTCTCAAGTGCCCATGTCTGCCAATCTTCGAAGTCAGTTGTCATTTCAAGATGAACAAAACGGTTAGCAAGCGGACTAGGCATACGATATGCAACGCCACGATCACTTTCACGATTACCTGCAGCAACGATTAGAACATTGTCAGGAAGACGATAGTTACCCAACCGACGATTCAAAATCAACTGATAAGCAGCAGCTTGTACAGATTGCGGAGCCTGATTCATTTCATCAAGAAATAGAACAATGCATTCGAATTGATCTGCTAGTTCTTGAGTAGGCAAGTCAGCAGGCGGGAGCCATTCCATCAAGCCCGTATTCATATTAGGCACTGGGATACCACGCAAGTCAGTGGGTTCCATAAGAGCAAGACGCATATCAATCATATAACCTGAACGCTCTTGTGTGATTGAGTCAACAATCTCAGATTTACCAATCCCAGGAGGACCCCAAATGAAGACCGGACGCTTACGATTCATAGCGTAGTTAATTTCTGAACGAATATCGCTCGGACGAACAAGACGAACATCCATATCATGTGTTGAAACTTTTGCAGACATTTTGTATTCCTTTGTTTGATTACTTAATTACTATAGCGTGATTCGCAAGATTTGTCAAGTACTAAATTTCAGTACTTTCAAATAAATCAGCGGCTTTGTCAAAATATTCAGTGTATGTTTCACCATCTAGAATGACTTGATATTTCTCAAACATGTCACTATCGACATAGTTCCAGTTTACAGATCCATCATTATTTTGATTGTTTGTATCGGTAGACAAACTAATCATATCATTATAAAAATCGTTGAACATGTGATTCTCTCCCTTAGATTACTTAATTAATATAGCATCCGAATATCCATATGTCAACAAAAAAACGCAGGAAAGAATCCTGCGTTTTCAATAACTTGTAAAATAATTTTATCCAGTTGTTATAATATCCCATAACTCTGGTAATTGAGATTTAATCGCATTTTTACGGCGAATATCTAATGTTCCGGAAAACTTTATGAAAGATTTTAAATTTTTAGGATCTGCATCGGCATTGATATGTGCTTTAATTTCAGTTAGAATACTTCTCAAACTTTTGACCATATTTTTTGCTTGATCATTTTCTTCGATCCAATACATACTCTTCATATCAACAATATATTCGTTAATTCTTTCATTTGGAATACTTTTGGCAGGCAGTATATTTGAAGAAAGGTAAGTAGGTTCATGTATACTATTTAATATTATATTAATATCTTCAAGATAGTCATTGTATACAGCTTCATGGAATGGTTTATCACGCACTTCCATTGATATCTCGATCCACCATTTAATTAGGTCCACTATGGTTAGTGCATTATATATAGATAAAGTTGGTTCTATTCTTACATTGACACACTCTATATCTCTTCCCATTGCAACCCACTTCCTAGCAGATTCTTCAACTATATCCCATTTACTAGGATAACGAGAGTAGTCATTTACTTCTTTAACCCCATCAATGCTAAGACTGATAGTTACATTTTTAAATTGTGATAATCGTTCAATGATACGTTTTTTAGGGACCCAACTAGCATTAGTAAACACCTGTATTTGCATCTGTTCATGTAACCCATGCTTAATTAGAAAGTCTAACATTGGCATAAATTTAGGGTGAATCATTGGCTCACCGCCAACAAACTTAATAAGGTTTACGTCCTTATAATCGTCTAAATTCAATTCAATATCAGTTATACCATTTTCTTTATAATCTGCTATAGATATTGTAGATGCTCTTCCTAATTCTGGATACTTAGCTAATGCTAAATCATCTTCGTACCACTTATCACTATTATGTGAACTACATATATTACATGCTAAATTGCAATAGTTTCCTAAATTCACTTCAAGGTATTCTATCTTAATTTCATCAAATATTTCTTGTTGCCCCATTTCATTAGCCATATTGCGTAATGATTTGTTACCACGTTCTTCATCTTCATAGCATTTCCAGCATCCGTTTTCACGTTCTCCATTGAGTACTTTTCTTCTCAATTCATTCCAATTATCAGAATAGATGGCTTCTGTAAATGTTGTAAATGGTTTCCCTCTAGTAACAGTCGGAGCTGTAGCTAATCTACTATCATATCTACAGCATGGAACCGCATTCATACCGTTGTACAATGCCACATGATTAAAAAAGTATTTACAGTAAGTTTTTGAAGTGTTATCCATAGAATTTCTTATTGGTTACCCATTGGTTTAAATCGCTGTCTAGCAAGAGTAATTCCGCCGCCACTGATTCTTCGTATATTAATAATGTTCCCCTACTTAGATAATACGGGGTTAACATGTATTTGTCAAGTGTTAATAGATCATTTCCTGTTTCTATTTTCTTTTCTGATCCCAATACTATTTTGTAAGATTTGAAATGTCTCTCTACTAAGTCTTTTCCAAATCGTGTTAGTCTAAAATGTTTATGATCATTTGAAGAACTAATAAAGATATCATTACCACGAATTTCTTTTCTACCAGCTACTTTACCAGTTGAATTCTCGTTAAGATATTTTATTAGTTCCTTTTTATTCATCGCTAAAGTTATTTTATTTCGAGTTTTTCACCTTTAGTAAGAATGAAAACTTCAAAATCGTCACATTTAAATAAATCATTTAAACGTTCTGCTAAATTGATTGCATGTCCTGGATTAGAGAACGAGCATTTTTTATACTTTGGTCCGGGGAAGTTCACAAGTGAATTTAAGCTACGTAAATTTATAGCTTCCCCTTTATGGAACACTGCGTATACTGCGTCTGCTTTCAGTACTTGCTCACTTCTATACGTCTTATTATCAGTGTGTTCTAATATAATCGTCGGTTTAGGTCTTGCCATAAGTAATGTCTTCCTCAAATATTATACTTCTGTTACTTATATTTATCATATTAGCTAGTTAACAACGTATATAAATAGTATTATATCAATATTTATGAGGTAAAAATAAAAATGTCACAAAATAAAGAACCTTTAGCATGTCATATGGGCATGGCAGGGTTAAATTTCAAACATAATAGAACTGATTTGTGTTATCGTGCTGTACAAGGTACATACGAGAAGCATAAAACGTTTGAAGATGTTATGAATGATCCAGAGTTAAATCGTCAACGTCTTATGTTACGTAAAGGTGAATGGCCTCTTCCACAATGCGAAGATTGTAAAATGATGGAAGACAACGGCGCAACTAGTTATCGCAATAGAATTAAACTAAGTGACAAGTCAGACCAATGGTATGTTGATAACGTAGATCCAGTTACTGGCAAGATGACCAAACTACATCGTGTAGAGTTTAGGTTTAGTAATGTATGTAATTATGCATGTAGACATTGTAGTGCAGAGTATAGTACATTATGGACAAAAACAATACGCAACAATCCTGATCTAAAGACATTTGATATTAATCAGCTTACACATGATACAAGTTATGCACAGTTTTTAGACTTAGATACCATGATACCTTACTTAGATAGACTAGATGATGGTGAGTTTTTAGAATTAGAAATCACAGGAGGCGAACCTTTCTTTCAACGTGAATTTTATGAATGTCTAATCAAGTTTAAACCTTACGCTCATAAGATTAATCTTATTACAACAAGTAACGGTTCTATTGCAGGTAAGTGGAAAGGTTATGATGTTATTGAGATTTTAAAACCATTCAATATGATTACATTAAAGTTTAGCATAGATGGTTCGGCGTCATTCTATGATTACTTCAGAGAAGGTGGTAATTGGGATAGAGTAATTAAAAATATCTTATCACTAAAAGAAGGTCTGCCGCAAGCATCAATTAATCCAGTTATTACTGTATCAAATATGCAATCTGCGAGATTAATTGAAATATATAATGACTTTAAGACATTCTCTACCCCAAACAAATATAGTATGTGTGAAGTAATGCGTCCAGATATGCTTAATCCAATACACTTACCACAAGAACTTAAAGATAGGTATTTGAAAGAATGGAATGATTTCGTTTCAACACTTCCGAAAGAAGAACTTCATGCAGCACATGAAGTAGGAGACTTTACAGTAGCGATGTTATCATCACCGGACAGAAATGAAAAGGAATGGGATAACTTCTGTAAGTATACAGATAGATTAGATGAAATTTTTGGGAAAAGAGTATTTGATTACTTCCCAGAGTGGGAAGAATATTGGACGACTAAGTAGCCGTCCAATCTATTTTACGCTGTTTCTGCTTCTTTATCAGCATCATCTAGTACACGATTGAATTCGTTTAGACGTTTAATAACTGATTGGAAGTCAACAATGGTTGTCCATCTATCGATAAAGAATGTTAACGCACCCTCTACTCGACCAAATGCGTTAAGCACCTGAATAAGAACACCGAATGTAATCAACTGAGCAAAGTAACTTGGTGCCAATACGATGATAGCAACATTACCAGCTAATAGTGAGAAGCCTGTTTGCCAAACACCAAAGCCCATATAATAGTTGAATAGACGATAGTAGTTACGCTTAACTGCCGCAAACATTGGAAACAAGTCTGCTGTTAGTCTCTCACCGAAATCATCTTCTGAGTGTACTAGTTTCTTACGAAACTTAGCTTCAACCACTTGGTTGTTATACTCAAGTCCTGGTAGTTTAATACCTAATAGGAATGATAGTAGTGTACCACCGATACTCATTGTAAGTGCTACCCATACTAAGAACCCAGGAATGATTTGACCGTTCCAGATAGGAAGGCCTTCACTCAATGTCCATAGCACTGGAATGAAAGCTGCTAGAATAAAAATCTTGTTTACAAAGCCTGTGAATAGTGCTTGTAATGTTTTACCAAAGATCATTAAATCTTCTTGAATACGCTGTGAACCACCTTCAATCTTTGCGGTTGATGTTTCCCATCTACGTAGATAGTGGAATGTATTAGCCTCACGCCAAGCGAATGTATAACGTTGTGTTTGCCACGTAGCATATGTTGCCATTGGAATATAGATAATTAAGATTTCTAAGAAGCTAGGAACTGTTGTCGTTTCATCCATACCAAAAGTAATGAAATCTATAAATCGTGCTGGATCAAAACTCCAGAACAGTTGCCAAAATCTTTCTTCTTGTAGTGTTTGTATTGCGTCATAGAACTCTCGGTTCCATGCGTTGTAGTATACGAGAATTTGTACGTTATACCAACCGATGAATAGTAGCCAAGCTAACATTAGCCAAGCATACAATGCACGATCTGGTGTTGCAAAGAAACTCTTTAACATTTTTTAGTCCTCCATTTGAGCGATTTAAATTGGATCTAAATTCGCTGTTGTCAAACCCCAAAAATTAACATAATTAGTCGCCAACTTAATAATGTTTGGTTTTGCTTTAAAATCTCTTGGATGCACCCAGTACATCGTTTGATTTGGGACTTGAACAAATAATTTACGAACTTCTGGATCTTCAACGCCCAGTCGTTCTAGTAACCCTAGTAAGTTAGAAGCAGTACGATATGCACTTGATTCTGCCTGTAATGGATTTATTTTACCGATAAGCTCACGTGGAGTACCTGGACCATGAATGCCGAACCATACCTCCCCTATAAGATATCGTCTGTCGCCACCTAAGAACATAAGCCCACACGCTGATGCGCATACAGTCTTTTCTTTTAAGTGATCAATTTCTAACTCTTCTCCTACTAAACCAGGCGTGTATACAACCTTACCGTCAGCATTCATAATAGGTGTATCACGTACAACAGTCACAACATTTCGTAGTTTGATGTGTGCTGCTAAACATGAACCTTCAGCAAGATTGCCGCCGGGGCTTTCTAACACTAAAGTAAAATCACTTGGCATATCTGGTACAATTCTATCGCAGTCACCTTCACCAACTGATCCAGTTAATGAATATAGGAATTCATCTAGTTTTGTAAATTTTAGATTATCTGATGTATCGTCTTCTTTTTCTTGTTTTTCTGAATTTAATCGTTTGTATTCTACCATGAAATTGTCATAATACATACGCCCTTGATTAACTGATAAACCCACCACTGCTAGTGTTAATACTAACATTAATGGGTTCTTTATTATTTTAGATGTTGATTTATAAATCCATGTAGATGCTAATGCATCGAATATAAATTTAAAGAATTTTTTAATCTGTGTCATATAGGCTCCTCTCAGAGAGTGTTACCCATGTATTTATCTTTTACTTTTTTTCCCAACCTTTTGGAATAATTGGAGTTGTATCAGGTAAAGTATCTTGTGGAGCAGGAACTTTTTGTCTCTGGGCATTCATCTGTGCTTCGAACTCTTCTTTAGTAACACATTGCGCATTCTTATACATCTTATATTCTATACTCATTGTATGTCCACCCTGCGGTGTTGCTTGATATTGCACATGTTCTTGGCAAACTTCCATATTTGGAAATGGAACAAATTGATATAATGGTTGACCAAGTGGCACATTAAAAATACTTACTACGAAATGACCTATGATCATCACTGCGTTAAAATCTGGCATTAGAATTTTCCTCCGTCTAATGTTGTTATACGAGGGCCTTTCTCGGCCTCTTTTAATTCTAGCAACAACAGACTTATTTCTGTTTGTAATTTAGTTGCTTCTTCTAAAGACATGCGGACTTGTCTTTCGTTCTTTTGATTTGCACGTGCTGTAGTTGCTATAAACTTTTTAATGTTACTGTACACTTGCACGATTTATCTCCGCTTCTAACTGTGTCTTAGATTTAAATGGTCCTATGTACTTGTAGTTATCAAGAGTCTCACGCTTTACGCAATATGTATTCTTCCAGCCTGCGCCGGGGAATGCAAGACCATAATAACCAGCAGCATAGAATACCTTTGATGTTTCAGTTTTAGTATACACTGGTATACCTGAATTATCTAGTGCTTTGTTGAAGCCTTTATGTTTAGCAGGGTACCCCTCAACTTCATCCAAGTCCTTGCCGTATTCAACACTTTCAATCTTTTTGACTTGTTTAGATTCTAGTATTTTACTTCCGTACTTTGAAGTAAGAGCATCGAATGGTAGAGTTTCTATAGCTAGAGCATCCTGCATGATAACTTCA
>Ga0115008_10004316_pt1 | contig 11810 bp, 7 predicted proteins | sample FraStrMetagenome_FD_87164 | JGI IMG/M metagenome (GOLD analysis project Ga0115008, IMG submission 87164) | Marine eukaryotic phytoplankton communities from Arctic Ocean - Fram Strait ARC3M Metagenome | ecosystem: Environmental > Aquatic > Marine > Oceanic | place: Fram Strait | collected 2012-06-18
AATGGTAAACCATGAAACTTCAGAATATCTTTCAAGGTTTGCTGTTGGATTTATACACAGTGAATATTGATCGCCATCATTTACAATTAAATCAAGTGCAACAACTGCCGATTTACCAATATCTACAGATATTGGATGGTTATCATTAATCTCAACGTCAAATATATCTCCAGAAAAGTTTGTTACAACTACCGTTGTCATATTTGATTTTACAGCTAATAATACACATTTATCATCAACAATTACTGGATGTAATTGAGATATATGTACACAAGCAAGTGGTTTACCGTTTTTACCCTTTAAATATAAAGGATTACCGGTGGGTTTATATATGGGGTTATCTGACATAGCCCATTTTTGTTCAATTTCTACAAATAAATCTTTGTTCATGTTTAATATATTTATGATTTTCTATTAAAGAACTAATAGATTATATCTATAATTAGAAAAGGTTAACGCTGTGATAATCACTGATTAAACCTCTAGTATTATGTGAACCCTGTAAAACATTTGGATTTTCGACTTATTGAACTAGGATCTTTAACAAGATTAATCCGATATTACAGTATGATACGTTAAACGCGCGGCGGTAAATTCATATGAATTTACTTCTGCGAATATACTAACAGCTTGAATGTTCATGTTAGTATATTTTTAATAGCAACATTCCACTCTCTAAGATGTGTGTTTTCTAGAGAAGTGTTTATACACTCATTTAAAATATATAAAAAAAAATAAAAAATTTATAAAAGATAACGTATCAAGTTCTACACGGTGTGTAGACATGTTCACATAAAATTAGTTATAAACTAGCCTAAGGTGGTCCAAAGCCCACATAAATTAGTGATGGTAACTATTATTTTTGATTTTTTTTTATTAATTTATACTAATAAAAAAAGACATTAAACTAACGCCGCCGACGTCTACGACCACCACGTCTAGTTAATGATGGTCGACCAGTTGTTTTTTTCATTTGTCTTGCAATTGCTTTTGCTTTCACAGCTTCAGAATGAGCAAAAGTAATAACCAATTTTGCTAATTCTTCCAAGTCAGAAATGCTCCCACCTGCACATTCTATAATATTTGCATATCTATGCACATTTATTCCCAACTTTATATTACTAAACGTTTTAAATTGAAGGTTGTATTTTGTACATTTTTCCTCGGTAAATTTAGAAATATCACCAGGACGAAATTTAATTAATACATATGATGGAAATCTTTTATTTTCGTGGTATTCCATACATATGTATTCTCGGTTACAAAATTTATTTCTCTTAATTCTGGTAGGTTCAGGCGGTTCATAATTATCTGTATTTTCATCAATAATATTTTTATTAGTAATTTTAGATTCTTCTTTGGATTCGTTCATCTAATCATTTAGATAATCTTTCTTTAACATTATAGAATGATACCAAAATATATTCATATGATTTGGATACAAGGCTGGGATAAATGGCCAGCAAAATATTATAATTATGTTCAAAGTTGGGTTGAATATAATCCTACATGGAAAGTTATTATGTGGGATGAAAAACATTTTTTGAAAGAAGCAACAGAAGATAATTATAAGTTACTAGATATTTATAATACTTTTGGTAATCAATGGACGTTCAAAGGAGATTTTATTAAATTTTATATACTAAAAAAATATGGTGGAGTATATGCAGATATGGATGCATTTTGTCTTAAACCATTAGATATTGCACTCAGAGATATTGTTGATAAAGAATGTGTTAGATTTGCAACAGCATTATGTGCTTCATATATCGCAAATATATTTACATCAGCAAATCCTGATTTGTATTGTATTGTTTCATCAAAGAATCATCCATACTGGAATATTTTGTATGATTGTATCCTTAAAACAAACAAACGTTGTGTTTCAGTTGCTTGGGGTAATGAATTTATTTATTTAAATTCAGTTAAAATTGCACAAAGTCAAAATTTAAATGTTGATATATTTGATACGGGCAAATGTATTAGGTTTGAAAAACATGCAACAGTTGAAACATTTTGCATGCATGAATGTGAAGGAAGTTGGCTTAACGGTGGTGGAATAGGAACTAAATTAGTATCATTTGGTAGAGATAGTCCAGCAATAGATTATATAATCTTATTTATTATACTAATTATTATATATGGCTGGCGGAATCTTCGACGGAAATCCATTTGTAATAAACATGAAATGTGTAATAATATCAATGATAGGGATCATACTATTGCTAATACCGGGTTATAGTATGTATAAACATAAGGTAGCCTTTTGGGTAATGTTGATATGGTTATTTATAATATTGTATGTAGCTGTTGCATATTATGATAATCTTTATAATTGTGAGAACAAGTTAGCATCTGGTAAACTGTCTATAACACGCAGTATGAAACCTCTAGAAACATACCCAGATGAACAATTGAGAATTGCCGAACATAACACACTTAAAAGTGTCCATTTACTTCACTTGTTAATAATTGGCCCATTATTAATGTATAGTGGGTATACTGGTTGGACAAAAACAAAAATGCCTATATTTGCAACACTAAGTGTAATAGGTGGTATAACTGCTGCATATCATGGATTTCGATTTAATATACCAAGAATATAAAAAAAAATAAAAAAGAATGATACACAGACCGAAACCTGTGCACCACTCTTAATGCTTTATTTTTTTTCAATTTTTGCTTAAGCAAAAATTATACCATTAATATATGCGAACAATATATTATTACCAAAAAGATGTTGGTCTTGACCAAGTAATAAACAATCCTGAACATGTAGACGAAATTATTATTAGTTCTATACATTTTAAAAATAAACGTATGATACTCAATGATGATGTTGTCGAAAGTAAAGTACACTACCAACTGTTAGAACAGGCTGAAGAACTATTTAATAGTGGTGTACATATATCTCTTATGATTGGTGGAGCTGGTAAAGCATTTAAAGAATTGTTTAATAATGTTAACCATTATTATACACTATTAAATAATTTTCTTAAAACGCATCCATTTATAACAGGTGTAAATCTTGATGTTGAAGAAACAGTAAATATAGAAGATCTCGTGCATTTAATTGCAGCATTACGTGTAGACATGGGAGATAATTTTAAGATTACATTAGCTCCTATGGCAAGTGTCATGTCCGAAGATGTTGTGGGACTTGGTGGGTTTTTATATAAAGAATTATATAATCGTATTGGTGATTGCATTGATTCTTTTAACGTTCAATCGTATGGTGAACTATCATTTAATAGTTTATCGGCGGATACATACCAGAATATTTTAGATAATGGATATCCTATGGAAAAAATTAATTTAGGTATGCTTTATTCAGATTACAATCGTGCAACATTTGATAACGCTCTTATATCAATTAAACAAATTCAGGACATAAACCCAGACGCAGGTATATTTGTGTGGGAATATGCATTGGCACCTCCGGATAATATTTATCATACAATGTGGGCAAATGCTATTAAAAATATAAACAATGAAAGTAGCTGCGCAATTTCATAAAATTGATTTTTAATTTTGTTTATTATGAACGGAGAAGAATATAAAGGTCAAATTGATAAACTATATGATACTATGGTAGAAATACGCAATAATAATAAAAGAATATCTGCAGATGATTTCTCAGATAAAGCTCCATATATATTAAAAATAATTCTGTATCCGGAATACAGATTAAATAATATTATATGCATTATAAAAAATTGTGGTCACACACATAACAGATGTAGAGGTACAGAATGCAAAAATTTACATTTTTACCTGACATACTTTATAAAGATGGCTAAAGGTCGTGTGTTAGAACCATATAGATTTATAGAATTTATGATTGATAATTTAATTAAATAATGTTCTGTAAATTTCATCAGTTTTTTATATTAAAATGACATAAAAAACTAGTATATCATAAAAATATCTTAGACAAAATATCATATAGTTTATATATGAGCACCTTACATAAACTATATGATATTTTGAGACGAAATGATGTTGTTAAATTAAATAATTCATCTAAGTTAATTGGTGAATGTATAATCTTAATTAGAGCATTAAAAACCAATGATAGTCCACAAATTTTAAATAAATTAAAAAATTGTAAACATTATAATTGTGTAAATTGCAAAGAAACAAAAATGTGTGATGTTATATTTCATTCATTACATGATCATCTAATTAAAAACGAGCATTATTTCCCTAACATGGACATCGGAGGGTCTATAATAACACAAATTGTGCTAACATTATACCATTAAGTAAATGTTATTGTTAATGCTGATAGATAAATATCACCAATTAAAGTATCCCCACCAATTGTTGCATTTCTAGTTAATTCAAATTGATACATTGTATTTGCCACAATCACTGGCGAAAATGTACTAAATGTGATAGTTTGTGTGTTATATTGATATCTTTGAGCTTGTGCTACTGAAAACGATGAATTAAACAATTCATACTGTGTCCATACAGGTATAACATCATTGTTTGGAATTTTTCGATAATGTAATGTATTTGCAGCAAATACATTACCGGCTGGTGTTGCAGCAGATCGTGTTACAGATGTAATAGTCATACTAGAATAACCGGTTGGAATAAAAACTGACCACCCAATACCTTCTTCAACTGTGTCATCAAAAGCTCTAACAACTAGCGCTGAATTGTTAGGATCAGCTACTGCTGGAGCTAACGCATTAATCGACCAGTCACTTGTATTTGGGTTCTGAAAATCGCTAGCACTATAATTTTTTATTAATGGTGGTGTTAATGATACCCAGGACATTACTCCAGAGCCATTATTTGATAGACTTTCACCAACACCACCTTGTGTTGCAGGCATAGTTAAGGTATATGTTGTGGTTGTAGCCGCTGCAGTTATTCCAAAATATTGACCACCTGTAGCATCTTCAACGCGAAGAATACCACTATCACTACCGCTAGATGATGATATAACTACTGAACCAGTTCCCTTTGCTACTAAACCTAGAGATATATTTGTATCTGTTCCAGTGGCTAGTATAAATGGTGTTGTTCCGGCTGCAGCATTAGTTACACTTATATGATTGACAGCAGATGCTGTTGCACTGACTATAATCGCTTCATTACCATTTATATCATTAATTCCTGAGGTTTCAACTGTACCACCAAAATATGCATCTTTAAATTTTTTACTTGTTGTTCCTAAATCTGTTGTATTTGTAATACCTGGTTTAACAACTATAATAGTATTTGCACCAGTTTGACTACCAATTACCATATGGTTATTAATATCAGATGAAGCTTGGTATCCAAGTGCAATGCGAAAGTTTCCTATACCAGATACACTACTAAGTGCACCTATCATCGTGTTTTGTGAACCGGAAGTTGTGGAGTTACCAGAAGCATACCCAACAGCTACATTATTATTTCCAGTTGTTACACTATCTAGAGAATTTACACCAAATCCACAATTGTTGCTTCCAGAATTTGTAGCTAAATCACCAAACCCACAACGTTCACCAAAATAAGAGTTAAAATTACCAGTTGATCTTGAACCAGCATCATGTCCGACCATTGTATTTGATAAACCAGCGATTAATGTTTCACCAGAATTATTTCCAATTAAAACATTTTTAACTCCGTTAAAAATTGCTACTCCAGCTGAATTACCTATAAATATATTATTTTCACCGAGATTTAACGCATAGGAACCATCAACATCTTCAGATGCTATCATACACCCAACACCCCCCAATCCAGTTCTCCAAATAATACCAGTAGTTCCAACAACAGAATAAGAGTCTGCATCAACAATTCCTGCAAAATATGCATCTTTAAATTTTTTACTTGCTGTTCCTAAATCTGTTGTATTGGTAATACCTGGTTTAATAGCTACAATAGACTCTCCACCAGTTGAACTACCTATAACCATATGGTTATCAATATCACATTTAGCTTCATGACCGAGAGATATCCTGTAATTTCCAGTACCAATTGAAACATCAGCTCTATACCCCAGCATAGTATTAGATATTCCAGATGATATAACACCACCTGAACTTTGTCCAATGGCTGTATTTTTATTACCAATTCCCAAATTAGCTAGCGACCCCTCGCCAAATCCTGAATTTTGACTTCCCGAATTTAAAGATCCGTCACTTGGAGATCCATTAATATTTGCTCCAAAATATGTATTAAAGCTTCCGTTTGTGTTAATTGAAGTACTATCACCCATTATTGTATTACAATCACCTGTTGTCATGGTGTTACCAACACCATCCCCAATTAAAGTATTATAAGCACCAGATGTTAGAGATATTCCAACATTTCCTATAAATATATTACTATCTCCAGTCAATGTTGAATATATCACATCATTGTTTTTAGATGCAATAAAACAGTCAGCACCACCCAATCCAGTTCTCCAAATAATGCCAGCAGTTCCAATAACAGAATATGAGTCTGCATCAAGTGCACCACATGTAATACTTGATACTCCATTATCAATAGATCCAAACCCACTAGTTATTGATCCACTATTTAAAATTCCAGTTCCAGTAATATTTGCTTGAACTAAATCTATATCAATCTCGTTATTACCACTGTCATCGGTTACAGATATTTTTGTACTACCAGCGTGTATATTTCTAAATTGTAAGTCAACACCAACTTTACCATCAAATACTCCAACACCCGATGCTCCAATGTTCGACGCAGTATTAATTTCACCATCAGATATATTAATTTCACCGCCACCATCTCCATGATGCCAAAATAATCCGGTTGATCCAGTTTTAGCATATAATCTACCTTTGTCAGCTCCTGGAATTCCAGGAGCTGACATTTCGTCAAGTTCAACATATCCATCTAAAAATGCATTTTGGAAAGCTAACAAGGATGATCCAAGATCTGTATTACTTGTGATACCAGGTACAATACTTGTTATAGATGAAGCACCAACTACACTACCGATCATCATTTGATTTGATGCCAATGTAGTTGCATCTTTTCCTAATGATATTGAATATGAATGAGATCCAGCGCTTGCCCCTGAACCATGACCCAGACCTAAATTATAATTACCTGTTGTTACAGAAGCACAAGCATTACTACCAATTCCTATATTACCAAAACCGGTGGTTAAATCAAATAAAGACTCATTACCGATTGCTGTGTTTTGAATTGACCCAATTGAGTTAAACATCGACTGAGACCCAATAGCAATATTATTATTGCATGTAATACCACTAGTGGTATTAGGCAACGCTGAATTTCCTATAATAACATTAGCATCACAATTAGTGTCTAACTGTTCACCAGCTAACCTTCCAATGATAACATTAGCAACACCTGATATTAGTGCTGTACCTGTATTACATCCAACAATAGTATTTGAACCAGCTGTTGTTATATTAATTCCACTATCTGTTCCAATTACTACGTTACAATTAGCATTTGTAGATGCATCGCCGGCTAAATCACCAATATAAACATTATCAGATGATGTAGTTATTGATGGAAATGTTCCATCTGTTGCAAAATAATTATTTGTACCACCTAAACCAGTTCGAAATATAAGTCCAGAAACTGATCCAACTTCATACGAACCTCCATCAATAACTCCAGCAGCATGAACATCTTTAAATTCTAAAGAATCAGAGCCGAGATTTGTTGTATTTGTAATACCAGGTAGAATATCTAAAATAGTAGATGAACCACTAGTACTACCAATTTTAAACTGTTGACTAGCGGTTATTGTTGCTTGAGTACCTATTGCTATGGAATAATCAAAAGTACCATTAGATGTATCAGATTCAGGTCCTAAAAATATATTTCTTATACCAGTTGTTACATTTGATCCTGATAATCTACCAATAGATATATTATCATCACCAGTTGTAAGTGATGATAATATAGAACTACCCAGCGCTATATTAGAGTTCGCTGATACCATCGCGCTACCGGTCAATGAACTTATTCCAATAGATATATTGTCGGATGATCCAGTTGTTAAACTTTGTCCGGTTGATTGCCCAATTAATATATTATTACTACTATCGGTAATTGAATTACCAGCACCTGTTCCAATTATGATATTTTCTATAGCTGTTGTAAATACATAAGAACTTGTTGATGCAACATAATTATCACCATTACCTAAATCTGTCACCCATATTATACCAGCATCTCCATTAACAGATATTCCAGTTGAACTAACCCTAAATCTTTCAGACGCAATTGTATTATTTGCCATTGTGTTAAAAACTATATCAGCATCGATAGTTCCAAATGTAGCATCTGTTATAACAGATTGTATTTGTGCAACAACAAAATTCTCACTATCTGTTTCTTGTTTAAAATCTATTCCAACACCAATATTTTCCGCTGGAATTCCCGATGTTTGATGAGCGATTGTTAGCGATGGAGAAACTGTGTTTGTTAATGCTGTATGTGAAGTAAATGCAGATTGACCTAGTTGATTTGCTATCCATATAAACTCTGAATTTGCATTATATAATGCAAATTCATTTGCAGTTCCATTTAGTTGTAAATTATATTTATTGGTTCCATTTGTATAAAATTCAATAATTGAATCTTGACTTACATTAGTTGAATCTATTTTAATTCTGGTATTACTTCCAGCTTGTCTAACTGTAAGTGTTGCATCAGCTACACCTGTTCCAAATCTTGCACCTAAAGCTGTAAGCGCACCATTTGATGCTAATCTCATTTTTTCATCGGCTACATTCCCACTAGACATAGTATAAAACACCAAATCAGCATCCTCACTGGTTGCTGTGGTATCTGTAGCTACCGCCTCAATACGAGCTACAGTTTCTATATTTGAAACTGATGTTTCTTGATCAAATGCTATACCAACACCTATATTATTGGCAGGTGTTCCACTGGTCGTATGTGAAACTGTAAAAACATCGCGAACTAAGTTTGTTAGTGACGATGGTGCATCAACTGTTATTTTTTCACCACTATCAGTCGTAACTATAGACATATATATATTGGATCCTTCTGATATGTTAAATGCATCAGCTAAGTTGTCAGGAATTATTATTTTGTTTAATCCGGTTGATCCACCAAATGTAAGTGCTGACGTGCTTAGAGATAAATTTCCTCCGGTTGTTTGTATGGATCCACTTGTTATACCGGATGCACCATTATCTATAGATCCAAATCCGCTTGTTATAGACCCACTATTTAGTATTCCAGTTCCAGTTACTGCACCTTGATGTTGAGATACACTTGATGATGATATTTGAGCATCTGGAATTGTACCGGTTGACACATCACCACCATCTATAGTTAATACGTTAGTTGCCGAAGTAATTGTTTTATTTGTTAATGTTGCCGCATGATCTATAAATGTAAATTCATCACTACTTGTTAGCAATGGTAATGTCAATGTTCTATCTGCAACAATATTACTTGATGCAAAAATGTATCGATGACTGTCATCTGAGTCATTTATGCTAAATTCATCACGTACGTTAAACTTATCTAATTGATGTGTCATTATAGGAAGCTTTTTATAAAAAGCTTCACCAAAAAATATTAACATACTAAATATCAAATGGTATTAAATTAATTGATATAATTCTTTTTATATGAATATAATGACGTATATAACAAATCAAGGAAATATTATATCAGATGATGAAACTGGAAATAGTACAAAAACTTTACTTTTAGCTGGTGCAACATATGAAGGTAAATGGGAAGATGTGACCCAATATACAACGGTTGGAGTAGCAATTAAAGGAAGCATGGTGACAGATGGAACACTTTATATAGAATCGTCACAAGATGGTGGCTCATTTGTAAATAGCGTTCCATTTACAATTGTAGATTCAACATTTGATCTTCCACATATATGGAATATTGTTGAATCTCATATTCGTATCCGTTATACGAATGGGTCAACAGAACAGACAGGTACATTTCAACTACAAACAAAATATTCAAATAACCAACAATTAGGTATCTTACAAAGTGCTAGTAATGTTATTAACTCAAATACTGCTGTTCAAATTGTTAAATCAGTTATTACCGGTGAACAGCCTGACGGATCTTTTGTTAATTCGAAAAGTAACGGTGTTTTGTTTGTAACAGATGAATTATTGGCAGATGCTGCAACATATGCATCTGGATGTGTTTCATTAGTTGGATATCAGCAAGTTCAAACTGGAGTTATAGCGTCTCACGATGGTATTATAGAAATAAACTTCTATGCTGATGAGGCGTGTACAAATCTTGTCAGAAGTTTGACGATTCCATATAAAACAGTAGATGAATATGAATTATTCTCAGCACCTACATTCAGCAACTATGCTGAATATAAATTCACAAATACAGGTGGTGATATACAAACAGACTTTCATTTTGAAACAAAGTTATTAACGTCGGCATTAAGTGGTCAAGTATTATCTACAGTAGCGTCAATTGTACCTCAAATGGTTGCCAATCTAGGTCGGAATATTGTTGTAGGTCAAGAACCCGACGATACATTTACAAATCAAAAAATAGATGGTGTAGCTTTCCGAACAGAAGCTATATTAACAAGTGGTGGAGGTCAAGTGTTTATATCAGATTTAGTATCCACTGAGGGTTATTCACAGATAGAAACACATTTGTTTGCAACATCAGAGGGTATACTAGTTGGTACGTGGTATAACGACGCTAATGAAACAAATGTATTAAGAACATTCACTAGACCATATTCTGGTGATGAAGTGGGTATCGTCAGTTACTTTTCAACACCTGTGTTCGGACCTTATGTAAAATACACGTATACAAACACAGGTGTAGATCAAACTGAGTTTTTCTTAGACTTACATTTGCGTATAAAATCAATAAGCGGACAAGTGTTGGGAATAAACGATTTTATTCCAAATACAGTCGTTGCTAACTTGGGTAGGAATGTTACAGTTGGTAAACAACCAGATGGTAATTATGTTAATACACCAGCTGATGGTACATTAATAACAGTTACAACACCATTAGGTATAGGTGAAGTTTATGATTCATCTACATTATCTGGATGGGTTGACACTGATGGATATAATTCGGTTGATATAACTATTAGCAGTGATGTTGTATCTGCAACGGATGGTATTGTAATTTCGTATACAAACGATTCTCAAGCAGTAATGCCATTGGTAGTTTTCACAAAAAAATACACATTTTCATCTTTTGATTTAGATCGAGGGTATTTAAATATTACTAAACCACCTTCATTGGATGGGTTTAAAATAATTTATACAAATGGTGCAGAAGCTCAAACTACATTTTTCTTACAAATTGATTTAAGAATTAACGCCACAGTTAATTCATATAATTCTGGAAATGCATTAGTTGTTGGTGATTTTCGAACAGAAATAGCATTAGGTAATATTCCTAATTACAAAATTTCTGATAATGTTGGAATCGCATTAACATTAGGTACGTCTGATGATCCATCAACTATATGGACACTAGCGACTCCAACCTTATCAAATACTGTAAAAAGAAAAACATTTCCAAATGCATCTGATTCTATATGGATTTCATCATCAAGCAGTTCAGATACATTAAAAGATATAACTATTGTATATCACGATATGTTAAATGTTGAAAAAACAATAGTTGTAACACTAACCGGTCAAACCCCAGTTCAAGTTGTGGCATCTGGATTGGATTGTAATACAGCATACTTAAGTAGTGGTGACGATACGTTAATTGGTGATGTATATATCTTTCATGGTGGTGCACATACTTTAGGTGTTCCAAATGATCCTACAAAAATATTAGCATATATAGGACCGTCATTTGGT
>Ga0115008_10004318_pt1 | contig 11804 bp, 5 predicted proteins | sample FraStrMetagenome_FD_87164 | JGI IMG/M metagenome (GOLD analysis project Ga0115008, IMG submission 87164) | Marine eukaryotic phytoplankton communities from Arctic Ocean - Fram Strait ARC3M Metagenome | ecosystem: Environmental > Aquatic > Marine > Oceanic | place: Fram Strait | collected 2012-06-18
ATGTGTAGCTCTGATAACTTAGTTCTAACTGTTCCTGATAGTGGTCCAGTACCTAATTGATCTCTCTTATGGTAAATGTTTTGTTGAGCTCCTAAATCAGAAGAAGTTACAAAGTGTGTATCTCCATCACTTGTAATAGCGTTAGCTACTGTTAGGCTTCTCTTATCATCAATGTCAGCTTCGATAGCTGAGTCTAATTGATCTCTACCGATAGAATCTGCAACAATATCAAGTTTACCAAGCTTAAGCTCAATTCTTTGATCGTCAAGGTTAGCAATAGTCAGTGAACTACCGTCAGCCTGTACTTGGTTAAAATCACCAGCTTTTAAAGCTCCTGCACTTGCAGCACTCCAACATAGTAATTGGTCGCCTTGTTGTAGGATTGACTCACTTGAATCGTCATATGTAATAGTAACGTCAGCTCCGGCAATAAATACCTCACCTACTGCTACTGCAACATCTTTAAGGAAAGAGTTGTTTCTAGTATCGCCAGCAGCTACTCTTGCAGGATCAATTGAGATTCTACCGTCAGCTTCTACTTTACCAACTAACTGAATATCGCCTTGTGAAAGGTTATCGATTTTTAGGTCTAGTGCCGCTTCCGCTACTTCTGCTCTCGACTTTTCTACTAATACAGCAGCGTCAGCATAGTTTTTAGCGTCTTGTTCTGCTTTTTCAATAGACCCTGCTCCTGAACCTTCGACAACATCAAGTCTAACACTTAATGCATTATCTGCGGAGATTCTTGCAGACTCTTCTGTACTTATTTTTCCGTCAAGTATTGCATCTTGAGCAGCTCTAGCTGAAGCCTCTGAATCGATATTTGCTTGTAACTGAACATCTGCACCAGTCCTAGCTATAGTCTCTGCATCAATATTAGCTTGTAGTGCTGTATCAGCAGCAGCAAATTGGCTTCTGATTAAAGCTCTGTCTGTTTGAGCAGATTTATGCTCTACTTCTGATTCCTGTAGTACCGCTTTAATACTAGAGTTACTGCTAAAAATACCTTGAGTAAATGACTCTAAGTTATTCCCGCTTACGCCAGCTAAACTAGTTAATCTTGTATTGATAGTTGTAGAGCCGCCTGTAGCATTAGCATCTACCTGTACGATAAATGTTTCTAGTGCTTTTAAGATAGCCAGAACTGTAGAACCGTTTACAGTAGTAAATTCTGTAGGGTCAACAGGAATAGTCTGCGCACCTAAATCATTAATGCCTGTACCAAACACTAAAGAGTAGATACCAGTAAGTTCGTCATACTGTAGACCAACACCAGCAGCATCAAAGAAAGTTCTGATTACTTGCTGATTGTAGTCAATAGCAAAACTAAAGAAATCAGACTCGTCACCATTGTTAGTACCTAAGTAGATGAATGACCTATCTTTTGGTAAAGTAGCAAGGTCTAAATAGATGATTGTATTTGCATCTAAGATCTCACCGCCGATAGTAATAGTATCGTCACCATTAAAAGTACAAGCGGCAATAAATGCAGCTTTAGTTGTGTGGGTAGTGTCTACATAAGAGCTAAATACACCTAAGTCTTTTAGCTTAATCTTGTAGCCATCTACGATTTCTAAGTACTCAGTAGAACTTGGGTCAATCTCCATGTTCGGCTGCTTAGTGTCTAAAGCAGTTTGAGTAAATAGTGAAGTGTATGCAGTATCAGAAGATTTCTGAGCTGCATTGGAAATTAACTTAGCTTGTACTGCTAAAGCTGAAAGTGTTTCAGCTTGAAGCTTTCGTACCGCCTCGTCGTTACTTTGGGCATCCCTAGTCAGCTGAATTTTATCAGCGTTCTCAATGCCATTGTTGTTGAGGTCTAGACTCTCATAAATTGGTTTTGACATTATTGTCTCCTATTTTAAAATAAGATAGCCAGTTACATACTCGCCACCGAAAGTTACTTCTATTGTATCTTCTGTAAACCTAACCTTTGCGTCAGTTAGAGAAAATTCGTTAGGTGCTACCTCTGTCCATACTTCTATAGTAGGTCTACTAGGGTATAGATTTAAACTGGTAACAACCATCCCTGCATTTTGAAATTCTATTTTTGTAGTAGAGTTAGTTATTTGATCTTGTAGATTTACAATATCTGTATAGTCCGCAGACCTCACCCATGCATCAGCCGCAGCATCATACCTAAAGTAGTTAGTCTCACTGTTAAATACCCCTATAAAAAAGTCTCCATAATCCGGAGCATATTCAGGTATTTTTTCTCTAGTCCTAGCTATCATCTTAGCTACAACGTCTAATAGATTAGCTCCGGTAAATGTACCCCTATAGCCATCTACCAGTTTATCAAACATATCTCTTTCATTCTGTGTTAAGTTACCTGATATGGAAGCTGAACCTCCTGTACCGGTACTTATTGGATTAAAAGCCATGATTTCTCCCTTAATTAACTTTTACTAAATATCTTTCCGCTAACGTATGAACCTGATTCATAGTCATTGGCATTACATACTGCCCATTATATCCACAAGCATAAACAGAACCGTCAGTGAGGAGAATGAGAACATGAGATGCGCCACCGCTATTTGCTTGAGTAATTATTAAATCTTTTATTTTATCCCCTTCGTAAAAAGGAACTGGCTGAAACTGAGTTACGTTAGCTGTAGAACCATTACCTAAAGCGTAGTTACCGCCCTGCCCACACGAATATAGTTTACCATCATTTGCTAATAAAAACATCCTAGATTGATAACTATAAGTATGACACCCTCCTACATTGGTAAATATCTTTTTGTATGGAAAAAATCTAGTTTCGGGACTATAGAGCTGACTTGTACTCCCCACACCTAACTGTCCATAGCTATTGTAGCCCCATACTGTAAAACTCTGCTTATCTGCAAAGGTACAAAGAACTGACATAGGACCGCCGCCCTGACATTGGATACTTTCAACATTTGATACTGCAACTTGAGTAGGTATGTTTATTGTGCTTGAAGCAGGTAAACCTAAACCTAACTGACCCCAATCATTGTCGCCACATGTGTAAACATCACCATTTTTTAGTAAGAACACAGTACTTGACTGAGATTTGGCTGAAGTATCGTAATAACCATAACCGCCTTGGATATCTTTAACGTCTGATGCATTAAAGCCTAAGACCTCCTGCCATATACCATTCGTAGTAGTATTACCTACCCCTAGCTGACCGTAACCATTATACCCTGTAGCATATACCTTATCATCTTCTGCCAATGCAAAAGTTGCACCGTAAGTAGTACCTAAAGAATATATCTTAGTTGGAGGCAATCCATCTGGCATTACAATAGGTCTAGGCTCTAGTATCTGATTAGCTTGAGAGCCATCTCCACATCTACCGTAGTTATTATAACCCATGCCAAACCAATTCCCTTCTGAGTCTTTAGTGTAGGTCATTATATAGTCTATAGTGTTAGATACTTGTTTATTAAACTCTATATCTACAATACCACTTTGAATAATTCTAGGGACAACTACGTTTGTAGTAGTACCGTCTGCAATTTGTCTGTTTCCATTTTTACCTACATACCACAAATCGCCATTGTTCATTAAGCAGAAAGTACCCTGATTGACAGCTCCCCATTTTTTAATGCCTGATGTATAGTCAAAAGTAAGCTCCCTGAATCCAAATATATTCATCGCTACTGCGCCAGTAGAAACATTGTTATTTGATTCATCTCCACAAACGTAAAGCTTACCGTCTAAACCTTTAAAACAAGAAAAGAAATAGGTAGCGTACTGATTTAATTCATCAACAGCAAAACCTGAGTCTGAATATACTCCTGTAGTTGCACTAAATTGATTAAAAGCCATTAACTTCTCCTATATTAATTGTACTGGTAATGGATTAACTGCTGTATTGTTTACGTTATTTTTACTAGAAATCATCCCATTACTTCCATAACCTAATCCGTAAAGCTCGCCATTTTCTAATAGTATATATACAGCAGGGTTTCTATGATCACCGCCATAAGGCTTTACTTGAATATCCTTAACAGGAGAGGAAAAATAAGTCTCCATTTTTACAGGAGAAGTCTCGTCTGCCCCATTAGTTCCAATACCTAAAGAGCCGTAAGTCTGATCTCCCCAGCTATACAAGTTATCATCTGCGCCTAGTGCATAAAATCTAGTCGGGTAAGGAAAAGTGTGAGAGCCTCTATTGGTTAGATATATCTTTTTATATTGGAAAGGTACGTTTACAGGAGTTCCTTGGTTTGTAGTATTCCCTACCCCTAACTGACCATAGGAATTGTAACCCCATACAGTATAGCTTTGCTTGTCTGCGTGAGTACAAATTACAGCCATGGGAGGTCCTCCTTGACAAAATATTTCGTCAACAGGGTCAATGCCTGTAACTGGCTGTGGTGTATTTATTGTACTTGAAGTAGGTAAGCTTAAACCTAGCTGACCCCAATCGTTATCTCCACATGTAAAAACTTGTCCATCATTTAACAAGAAAACAGTAGTTGACTGTGATCTACCATTTCCGTCATAATAGCCATGACCGCCTTGAATATCTTTAATATCAAAAGCAGACAAGTTTAATACTTCCCTATATGCGTTTTGAGTTGTCGTATTTCCTACCCCTAGCTGACCATACCCATTATATCCATTAGCGTATATCTTGCCTGAGTCTGTTAATAGGAAAGCACACCCATAAGTCCCACCAAATACATAAATATCTGTTATCGTACTTCCATCAGGTATTACTACTAATTCTGGCAAAGAAGTAGTAGTTGCCGTACCTATCCCATTAAGACCCCTACCGTATTTATACCAATTGCCAATAGAGTTTTTAACGTAAGCTGGCATGTATGCATGGCTGTACTGAACACTTACAGGAAATACTATATCTTGTATTCCGTATGCAATTATTTTAGGGAAATCTGCTCTAGTAGTATTCCCCTCACCAGTAGCTCCCTCGCCATTGTAGCCCCAAAACCATAACTCGCCATTGTTCATTAAAACGTAATAAGATTGAGCGTGATTTCCAGCTCCATACTTTTTAACTCCTGACGAGTAATCTAAAGGTATTTCTCTAAAACCTCTTGTTTGAAAATTGTTACCGCCTGTAGGAATACTTCCGTTAGACCAAGCCCCTTGAATATAAAGCCTACCATTCTTGGCTTTAAACAAGGCATTGGTGTATTCATAACTCTGACAAATGGAGTCTATTGCTAGACCCCTTGTAGAAATACCTGTGCTTGAAGTGTTATCGTTAAATGAAATAAAACTCATGTTAATCTCCTATAAATATGTAAACTCGATAACCATTGAACCACCCGCTACTGTACCGACAGCCTTTTGAAAAGATAAGTTACCGCCACCAACAAATACAAATGTTTCTTGGCCCGGAAACCACCATGGGAAAGATATTTTGTTCCCACCAGTATTAATTCCACCTTTTACATTTATAATTTCATCAACCCCAGAAACCAAAATATCACCGCCATTAAATGTGTGAGGGTCGGCCTGGAATCTAAATACAGGCTTGTAGGTATCTGTGACCATATCGTAAACATTATAACCAGCATTTACTACTAAAATAGGCTTGGGTATCTGTATTTGGATTGCGTTTAAATCAGCCGTACCGTCAAAGCCATCCGTAGTTTTTATAACTAGTTTTATCGGACCACTTAAAGAAGATATATCCACCCCTGCAACACTTATAATCCCTGTGTTTGAGTCACTAGATACCAGTATATCAGTCGTGCCATCACTTATATATGATTCTACTGCCTGACCCCCAGCTGATTCGATATAATTAAAAATCTCATAATTAACATCTAAAGTATTTTCTGACTTACCGCCTAAGTCTATCTCTCTAATACCTACGTTACCTGTAAGCTGTGAAGCTAGAGTAAGTAAAGTGGTAGTAAAAGCACTTGTTCCTGTACCTGTAGATGCGTCTATTGACCTACTAGCACCTGTAGCGATTTGAGAGTAAATAACATTTGTAGGCTTAACGATATCAACTAAACCTCTGCTAAATGCTCTGATGTAGTAACCTACTGCTGCGTTTGTAGGTCTTGTTTCATCTCCACCAACTGTACTTGATTTAATAGTTGCAGAAGAACCACCACCTGACCTTTTATATGCCGTTGTACTGAATCCGTTGTTATTACCTTGCGACTGACCTACTGTTGTATGAAAATGGGCTTCCAATGCACCAGCCTGATAACTACCAACATTTCTAGGGCCATCAGGGTCAACAGTATTATCTTGGGATGCACCTCGGAGAAACTGTCCATCTAAGTTAGGCAATACAAAGTTATTTATATCGGTAGCAACACCCCATGCATCACCTATGATGCTGTATAGTTCTGGATAAGAAGCTTTTTCTACTTCTGCCCCATTACATCTTAGGAAGTTGATCGGTGCCGATGTAGCCGCCATTGCTATAATCTCACCTGTATGACCATCACCCATATAAGTTGAGTAAGTAAGGCTAGGGTTTACTACTGAGATATAGTCAGGAGCGTTTTTTTCTATTGTTATCGTAAATGGTAGGTCTATAACACCAGAAGCAGGACTACTGCTATTTGAAAGGTGAGTTAGAATAACAGCTTCGGTTGCTGTTGGCTCAGAGGAAAGTCTTGAGGTATATGACCTTACATTGTTGTTTACGTTTACAGCAACAGTCTGAACAGTCGGAGGACTAGTTAGGCCTAGAGAGCTGTAATTAACTTTATAAGTTCCGGTACTTTCTTTATTAACTGTGATACCGCTGCCGCCAATATTCTGCTCAGTGATATTTCCACTAGCGTCTACATTAAAAGTAAAAGTATTTATTCCTGTAAGAGTAGTTACTGACTGAGCTAACATACCTCTATAAAGGTCTTTAAACTCTCCTGTGCCTGACAGGTATTGAGTCTCATCAGTAAGGTCTGGAACAAGTTTAGCATTATCAGAATCTTCATCCAATATTTCTACTAGCTTAGCACCATCGTATTTATACAGCTTATCTTCATCAGTAGCGTAATATACTTGACCCTCAACAGCACTTAACATTAACTCTGATTTAGTTCCTGTTATAGTTGCATGGTCAAACTTCAACCCTGATACTTCGTTACTGTCAGCTCTAAGGATTTGACCGTTTATACCTACCGTCAATTCACCGTTAGATACCCCATCAGAAGTAAAGACTGAACCTTTACCCATTAATGGTGTACTTTCATCAGCACTTAGTTCTGAATATCCTGCTCCATCCCATCTGTATATTTTCTCTGTATCTTCTGCAATATATACAATATCTTTCTTACCGACTGTAGGGAATAGAGATATATCGGCATAAGCCTCAGTACCGCCAGAACCGCCAGAACTCTGACCACCTACTAAAACGTGAGCCGAGCCATCCCATCTGTAAAGCAAGTTAGTATCTTCTGTAACATACAGAATTCCTAAATCTTCCTCGCCTGATAAATCACCCTCAGTAGCCAAGAATAATACATTTCCTAGCTCATCATAGTTAGGAGCACCAGAGTATCTATAAATCTGGTTAGTATCTTCTGCAATGTAAATAATATCTGCTTGACCTGTAGCTGGAAAAGTAGCTCTGTCTGCATAGATTTCTACACTACTTTGAGCAGGGTTAAGCTCAACCCATGTTGACCCTGACCATCTATATTGTTTATTGTCGTCTAATGTAATGTATATTTTGCCCGTCTCACCAGTTAATAGCAATAATGAAGCGTAATCAGCAACCTCTATAATATCATCTACATAAGCTGGCAAGTTTACAGCAGGAACTAACCCAGAACTATCTAAAGGTGCAATACCATTAGGCTGTCCAACAGAAGCATTTATGTCTGCAATATCAGTCTGATTAGTTGCTATCTGGTCTAATTCAGCCTGACTAGCAAACTTATGTGCTGTAGTCGTATCGTCAATATCGTCAGCGTCTAGGACTACATCACCTATCTTAGTATTTACGCTAGTTACCGCAGAAGACCCTGCAATATCTGTAACGTAAGCTATACCTTTCATAACTGAACCGTCTGACCCATAAAATCTATTTTCGTCAGTAGCGTAGGTTAATAAGCCTTCATGGTTATTGTATGTAGCTAAATCAGTTAGTGTTTTACCAAAAACTCTGTAACCAAAACTTGAGTCGTAAATATCACTCAAGTCTGACCCGAATAATTGAGAAGTAACTACATTGAAAGAAGTAGCGTATATCTTGTAAAAACAAGTTCCTGTCTTATCTATCTGTATGTTACCGGAAGAAGCATCTACCCCATTACATTTATTAATAAATAAAATGTTAGTAGGTGCAATGTTTGCCCCTGATTGGATATAAGGAAGTCTACACTGGTCTGCAAATACAACACCAGAACTATGCTCTAAACTTGCATTTATGTTACAAAATCTAAGAATCGCACCAGAACTACCCTGATTTCTAAATGTCTGTATGTCAGGACAATAGTTAAAAGTAAGGAATTTAGCTGTATCGTTTGCTTGATTGGCAACAACACCGCCTAAGAATCTACAATTATTAAATGCCGGAAGTTGCCCTGTCCCTGCTGTAGTTACCCTAACAACATTAGCGGCTAAAGTATCAAACTTACAATCAGAAAATGATGTATTGCTTGATCCGTTATCTTCATAAGCAGAGTTACTTGAGTTATAGAAATCTAAGTTTTTAAATGAAATATCAGTACAAGTAGTATCTAGTAATAGTCTACCAACCTGAGTATTGTTATCTAAAGCAGAACCAACACCAACTACTGTAACTGCTGTAAGGTTAGTACCTATAAAGTTAAGGTCCATTGAAATGTGATTACCAGAAGCAATCCCGATACTCTCATTATTGGCAGCAGCGTCGATTGCTTGTTGGATAGTAGGGTAGTCTATACCTGTATTAAGGTTTCTAGCTACTCCGTATCCGATTGGAATATCTTTCCAAGCCATTCCTTCCGCAGCACCACTGTCTGCAAATAGAATCTGACCGTCTGAGCCAACAGTAAGCTCACCGTTAGTTATCCCATCAGAAGTAATAATCCCGCCTTTAGTAAGGATTGGAACACCACCATCTGTTAGTAATATCCATACCGCATTACCAGCTGGGTTATCCTGACATAAAAAAGTATTCATATCGACTGTATTAGTCCATAAAGTACCTTTTTCGTAACTATCGTCTGAGATTAGAGGGTCTCTAACATCTTCAATATATGGAGGACCTTGCTGTTTCTCCCAATTTGTCGTATTTCCATCATCTTGTTTTACATAGATATCTGTATCAAAAATCGCAACCGATCCAGTTTTAGCGTCTACTGAAACTACTGTAGGGTCGGCTGTAACATGCATAACATCTACACCGCCCTTCAAAGTCAATATATCTAAAAAGAATTGTGATGCTTGCCCTTTCCAAAAATTAGTAGCCATCTTAATTACCCCTCAAAGTTAATATACACTTTACCCTCTGTAACAGGAGTAGAGCTTAAGCCTTTCATTTCAACTAAATCCGTAGGAACTCCGAGAACTTTAAATTCTGCCTCCCCACCTTGACCTACTATCATTTCTTTACCGGCATTAATCCTTAAAATTACCTCACCACCTGAGTTATTTAATACTTTCATAACTCTTACTGTAGAAGTTAGTGTCTTTATAGTAGCGTATGTGTCGTTTAATTGAGTAGCTGCAAAGTCTTGAACAAAGTAGTCTTCTACAATTTGCATTTGTGTAGCATTAATTCCAGCTATGTTTTGCAGTTCTAGTAGGATAGCGTCTTGCTTAGCTTCTTTAGCTACATCTGTATTTAGTGTAGTAAGTTCTGCTTCAATCTCTTGTAGTTCTACAATCGCTGCATCTTGTTTAGCTTCTGTAGAAACATTAGAGTTTAAAGTTACTAACTCTGATTCAATTTCTTGTAGCTCAGCTATGATTAAGTTCTGATTAGCTCCTGTACCGTTGTTACTGTTTAAGGTAACTAGCTGAGCTTCGATTTCTTGTAATTCAGTAATCGCTGCATCTTGTTTAGCTTCTTTAGCTACATCTGCATTTAGTGTAACTAATTCTGCTTCAATCTCTTGAAGCTCTATAATCGCTAAATCTTGCTTAGCTTCTGTAGCTAGTAAGTCCGTTTTAGCTTGTAATAAGTCTAATTTATCGTGTGTGTCTTGATCGTGTACTAAACCCTCTAAATCAGTATTTATACCTAATTGGTTAGTACCATCACCTATCCTAACAACATCGGCATTTGCACCCTGATCTGTTAGCTGTACGTTGATATCTCCGGCAGTAATGTTAATTTCTGTACCGTCCATACCTACAATCTCAACCGGAACTGAAATTGTGTTATTTATATCGCCTGTATCTTTAGTTACTGGAAGGAGTACTCCGTCTTTCTCTATATACATTGCACTTGGCAAAGGTTTATTGTTAGTAGGGTCAACAGAGTCTTTTTCTACTTCTGTATCAATCCCATCATCTACGAATTGGATAGGTCCTGAACCTGTAACCGATACGTTTAGTGAACCATCTTCATCTAGAGTTAGTGTATTGTGTCTAAATAGGTTTACTTCGTCCCCTATTTGAATTCTAACTTCATCGTCGTGTCCTAGAACTACCGTATCATTATCGATAACTTCTACGATAGCTACTTCCATTCTATCTGCTAGACCGCCAATAAACCTAACTACATCCCCTATTCTTGAGTCTGCACCTAGTCCAGTAATAGTCATTTTTCTATTCTGATCTGGACCACCCTTTTGAATAGCTGTAATAGGGTAAAGTGTGTTGTTTACTTGGTAAATTGATTTTGTGATAACATCCTGACAGTTCTTTCCCGAACCAATAGGCTGTAATGTTGAATATCTTTGCTTATCAATCGTACGATTGCGCTCAGATGTAAATCCTTTCATCGTCATTGTGACCTCCACTCGTTAAACGGCTTCTTTGTGCCTGAATAAATTTTAAACCAAATCGCCTAGTGCCGCAACTAATTGATTAGGTATTACTATATTTTTATAAATGTCTTTTATTTTTTTACCGTTACCGTTTGTATATGTAATTGTAAATGTAACGTCTGTACCATCAGTTACAGTTTCTACGATAGGAATACCCCATCTACCGTCTGCATCAGTTACTATTTTTACACTTCTTGATATTAGTGCTGGCTTAGTATTTCCCTCAGATAAGGTCTTAGTGAAGAAGAAATCCTCTCCATCTATATATACTTCCGCACCCTCTACCGGATTACCGCTATGATCGAATACAAATCCAAATACTACACATGTAGCTACGCTATAATCGTTAGGTAGGTTAAATCCGTAATCTACTGTAACAGTATCTAACTCGGGAGTAACATCTCCGTTATTGCTTCCTATAAATGGAACAATTTTAACTAATGCACCGCCAGTAAGGTCTAATGAGGCTATATTTGACTCAAGCAAGCCAATTGCCATTGTGTTACCGCTCGAATCTACCCAACCAGCAGGAGTGTATCTTTTATCAACACCTGATACATTAACCACGCATCTTACGTCTGCCCCTGACGGCTGACTATAGGTAACATCTACCCCTGTGATTCCGTTAGTTAGTATTGGAGAGTTCACTTCCACTCTTTGCGGTGTTGTACTGTAAACAGTAGGCAGTATTTCCGCAGTAGGCATAAAGTCTGCTTCATGGTCAATGCCTTCTTTAACTGCAAAACCGTAACACCTAAAAGCTTGAGCCTGAGTACCGCCCATTTTAAACTGTGAAATATTAGCTTTTTGTCCGGTAACTCCTGTGTCGACACCTTTTTCTACACCATCTATGAATAGCTTAGCTGATCCTGTTATAAAGTCATAATTGACTTCTATATCGTATAAAAC
>Ga0115008_10004319_pt1 | contig 11801 bp, 14 predicted proteins | sample FraStrMetagenome_FD_87164 | JGI IMG/M metagenome (GOLD analysis project Ga0115008, IMG submission 87164) | Marine eukaryotic phytoplankton communities from Arctic Ocean - Fram Strait ARC3M Metagenome | ecosystem: Environmental > Aquatic > Marine > Oceanic | place: Fram Strait | collected...
CATACCTTTTCCTCTAAATTAGCGACCGGTCATCGCTAGAGAATCTTTAACCTTCCTAAGTGATACTGTGTAACACTGACGTTTTCACACGTCACCGAGCGGCTCCGACATCAGAAAGACTCATTGAGAGTCGACCTGTGTTTTCCCTTCGGGAATCAGGGCAGTATTACACTCGTCCCAAAGGCTCGACAGATTCTTCTTCTGAACGGGCGTCGTATTGAATTATTAAGGACGCACGTTTTTTAATCATAATTGGTTCATAAAAAAGCTTGGCAACTGGAGAAAATTGCCAAAATATTCTCAATTGATATGGCGGAAATATGGCATACGAAATTGTCCTGACGAGGCTCTTAGTAAACTTTAGTTTTGACGACCCGTTTTCAAAGCTAAATATTGACTAAAATTGTAGCCCGCGCCATTTTCTTTATTGGACTTCCATGCTGGAATATTCTACAAGATACAGACGTATTTTTCGACGAATTTTAAAGAGATAACATTGACTTTAATAGAATCTCAATCGAGAATTCAAAAAAATTTAAAGAGAGTTTTATAAATTTTCAACTCATAAACAATTTATTTTTATAGAATGACTATTGAAGTAGGCTACTGGAACATCCGAGGGCTCATCGGCGGCGTCCGTCTGATGTTAGAATATGCTGGAGCTGACTGGAACGAGACTTTTTACGAAGGTAAGTTATATACGAACACTATTTCCGCCATCTTGGAACACTAAAAAACTTCTGTGGAAAGTATTCTATAATCTTGTTCTCAGCGCATCTAAAGGAAAATGCGGACCGGAAGGATTTTACGAATTGGGATCGATCAGAATGGACAAATGTGAAGGCGACAGCCGAATTCCAGGATGGATTTGCGTTTCCGAACCTTCCATACTTAGTTGATGGTGATGTCAGGATTTCACAATCGACTGCAATGCTCAAATACATTGCTAGAAAGTTCGATATCGGACAGAAGCTCAGCGATACTGGTTTGTGGAATAAATAAGCTTTAATTTAACTCTTTCAATAGAATCTTGGAGAGTCGACCAAGCTGCGGATCAAATTGTCGATGTTCGGGGTGGTTTCGTTGGCCTCTGCTACGGTTTCCGGTAATTTTAATAGCAAAAATTATTCAAATCTACTCTTAGGCAGGACTCCATTCGCTCAACGAGAAACCTACTGTGAGAACACGCTCAAGCCGCAGCTCAAGCAGCTTGACCGATACATGGCCGGCAACAACTTTGTCGCCGGAGAGACTCTTTCGTACGTCGATTTCATGTTCTGGGAAATCCTCGATCATATGGAATTGTTCGACGCGTCGCTTTTCGATGGCCTTGGTAAGTAGCGCTTATCAGCGTCTGTTGTTTATCGCCGACAATAATAAAGCTGTGGATTTATCACGCGATAGAATTTGGGGGAAATCCGCTAAATTATAATATTAATAATAAGCTGAAGGAGAATGTGGGTTACCCTAATCCAAATTAACCTCTTCGTTTAGATAACATCAAGGCCTTCAAGAAACGATTCGCGGAGCTACCCAAAATCGCTGCCTATATTTTATCTGATAAGTTTATGCGAGGCCCATGCAATAACAAAATGGCATCCTGGGGAGGCGATAAGGAGTTGAAACGAACCTGGTAGAACCTACCTTCTTCCTTGTTTTTAGAAACAATAATCAGTTCACTTTAGTCAATCCTCTTTTTCTTTACTTATTAATCCACATCCTTCACGAATCAAATGCTCATTCTGCCATTCAGCCCTTCGACGATAAAATTTACTTTTCTTCCTCTGAATCAATGTCCATTGAGTTATTTAATACAAATGACGTTTGCAGAATGAATAGTACTAGAATGAGTACAATTGTCCAGTATATTGTTGTCCGACGTGACCTGAATTGGCCCCTAGGATAAAGGAACGGCTACATCAAGTTCATTAACTTTATTTACGACGTTTTTTACGTATTACGTTCAGCTTCTCAATCCTCGTAATCTAATTGTTATCACGAGAAGTCTATAATTACTCTTTGATAGCTCATCAGAAAGGTTCGCGGTCTCATTCTTATTTATTTTTTATTTCTTTCTCATGTTTTCACGGAATAAAAAGTGACGTCAATTGACCTGAGAAAAGCGCGCTCATCGGACAGGGATGCCATGCTTCTGTAGCGGCGACCCATTTGTGGCATGGCCACGAGCACACGCAAGCATATCTCAAGGTCTCTCAATTCCACCATACAATGAGTGTAATTCTATTAAAGGATCTCGACAATATGCACAAAGTTGTACTTGGCGCGAAATCGGAAGAACATTTGAACAAATTGGCGAAAAAATTGGAAAATAATAATATTGACTTCAAGGATTGTTTTGTTAATTTCTTTCGTTATTAAAAGTTTCTAAAATGAATAGACAGGAAGTGATTTTAAATAATCCTCAACAGCTCTGGATGGAACAGCCAGAGAACTATCCTACAGCGCTCGCCCTCCGGCCTTATCCAAAGGACGACGTTAAAAAGCTTTTCAAAGGTGCCAAAGCTTGCTCTTGACATTTTAACACCAAGATTGTTTATGCTGATTTTGGACGCAGACCTGTGATTTTTTTTAAAGTAAAACATCTTGTGTTCAAAACAAGGATAGACAATACGACGTTATTTTTTCTCCGTTTTTCTTGAGTTAAAAATTCAAAATTAGGCTTCAATTTGCTGAGCAAGCAAGACGAACCCAAGATTGTGTCTGAAACTTCTACCGAAACAAAAACTGATTAGAATTATAAAATGAGTTATGAAAATTAACAATTTTTATTAAGAATGGCAACCGTGACGATTGAATCATGCATATCAGATGATAACAGAAAAGTTCTGCACAACCATAATCTTGACCAATCGACTTTTCGTGGACTGAAAAAGAATCTTTCTTTGACTAAACGAAGAAAAACAAGAGAATCAGATGAAAATTCGAATTGTAAAAGAAAGAGACTCGCTGAAGATGAATTTGAACTCGATCAGCGAATTCACAAAAACATCTTCGATCTTGAGTCAGAGGAGGCAGATCGTTTATGTTCTTATTTTAGGTACGTCTTTTTTTTAATTTTTAATGGATGTTCAATTTTACAATTTTATAGGACTCAAAAATTATTAAAAGTTTTTTTTTAGAAAAAATCTTGAAAATTCAACAGAAAAGAGATATCTTGAGACAATTTGTACGTCTTCCAGTTTTCTGAGACTCACATCGAACTTGACCAGTCTTTCCCGCACAGCCGCATACGATCTTCTCTGGAGTTTAGTCAATTTTTCCGCCGTCGCCCCAGAAAATCTCATTTCTCACCTTTTTTGTCAGACGTCGCGACTTCTCAGCGACATTAGAAAAACTCTCTCAGGCTTTGGTTTGAATAAGTCGAATCAGAATTCTGATATTTATCCAAAATTCCATATTTATTTTTTCTCAAAAATCCAGTTATTCATAATAACTTATTATTAATAAGCCATTTAAAACCCATAAAAATCCAAGTTCTAACCAAAATAAAAGAAAGTGACGAGAAATCACTTCCGCTGACTTGCCTCGCTTGCTGGATTTTGGGAAACCTTGCAAATAGTTCTTTAGATGTAAGAAGCTATCTTCTCCGAAGCAATGTCACGCAGCTGATTCTCAACCTGCAAAAATTCGACGAGATTGCAGACGAGCAGTTTATGGGCACACAGTCTTGGGCACTCGGTTGTCTTCTTCAAGGAAAGAATCCTCCAGCATCACATGGTCAAGCGATTTGTTCGCTGCCTCGTCTTCTTTTTCTTTTAGAAACTTGCAACGAGAAAATCCAACTCGACGTACTAAAAGCTCTTACTTCTTTCACTGACTTTTCTGGTGAGCTCAGAAACTTTTCCAAGAATCTATCAATAATTTTAGAGCGCTGCGATGCACTGGCGACGCCGAATTTTATCGAAAAAGTAATTTCTCTTCTGGACCGCGAAAACTCACAATTCCAACAATTAGCGCTCTTCATTTCCGGCAATTTTTTGGCAACTTCGGAGACTTATGCAGTTATGTTGATGAAATCTGGATTTTTGAAGAGACTTGATAAAAAACTTCACGGCAAAGAGCATTTGAAGCTTGCGTGGTGGTGTGTTGATAGCATCTGCTCATCTGATATGAGGTATTTTTTTCCGAGAGCCAAAGAATTGAGGTTGAAAACAGTGCTAAATGCGCGAAAATTTAGCACGTTTTTAATCGAGTGCGCAACTTTTTTTTTGCGCGAAAATCGTGTGAAACGCAAAAACGATGGCGCCAAAGCGCCGCCCACAGAATGATGGGCGCGTTCTCGCGCATTTTTGCGGAGTTCGCGCACACACTGGCGCAAGCGCTTTTTGACGTTCTGCTGTGGATAATAATTTTTTTCAGTATTTTTTACTATCTTGCAACGAATCAAGGATTTATAACGCTCCTCATCGAAAATTGCAAGAGGCGCTCATCTATTCAAGGATTCGCCATTCGATCGTTGTGCAACATGATCCGAAATAGCGACAAATCGCTTGTTTTACGTCTCGCTGGCGAGAACAATCTTTCTGAGCCAATTATTGCTGCTCTCAGCGTCGAAGATCAATCACTTTTGGCGTCTGTTCTGTCTTCTGCGATGCGCCTCCACAATATTATCGACGCGTATGACGAGGACCACGCTGAGAATTTCGCGCAACTTTTTGACGGTTAGCTTTTTAAAAAGATGTCCTTTGTATATTTTCAGAATTAAATGGCTTTGAGAAACTCGACAATCTAGCTAACAACTGCGAAAATGACCGAAACGCCAGCACCGCTGCCCTAATTTTGGAACGTCTTCAACAGAAAACTGGATTCGAGTGAAATTTTACTTCAAATTTACGTTAACTCCACTGTGGTGCTTTACCTACCTGCGTTTCAGTTATCCTGCCCATTACGAGTTCCTTTACGAAAACAGATAGAAAAATTATTGTTAGAAAATAAAATTTTGGTGCATTTTTTAAATTCTTTTCCTTCAATAGATGTCAGAGGATGTCCTGTTATCTGACAGTGAGTCATTTCATTCTGGCGTGAGCGAGAAAGACTTCAAAGAGAATTTCAAGCTCCATTATCTCGTCTGGTGCAATGACTATGACGATGTCGCTAAGTACATCCGCAATCAATCCTTTGAAATGTTCGAGTTTGAGCGAGTCGACCAGCGCGGTCGAACGCCGCTGCATATTGCCATTTCGTTTGGCCATTATGAGATTGCAAGATTACTTCTAGCATCTGGTATTTTCGCTCTTTATATTCATTTGTGTTGATTTTAAGGTGCAAATCCGACTTCGAAAAATGCAGGAGGCTGGTCCGCTCTGCACGAAGCAACTTCAATTGGTGATCCGGAACTAGTTATCGAGATTCTCGTCAACCGCGCCAGCTTTAGAAAGATCAACGAGCTCCAAGGACGCAGCGCGTTCTTGAAGCACTTTTTTACCATGCCGGATCTTTACCTCGAGATGAAATGGGAAATAACCAGTATGATCCCGCTCGTTGGTAGGTTCTGTCCAAGTGATACGATGAAAATCTGGAAGAAAGGAGCAAACATAAGAGCTGATTTTCATCTTGTTGGAATTGAAAAAATGTCATTCAAAAAAGGCTCGAAAAGTATTCTGTTCAAGCTAAATGAAAAGTCAAAAGCTCCAAGCGGAGAAATTGTCGAAGTTGATCATATCGAAAAGACTGCGAGCTTTGAGAGCTGGTCGGCTGATGAAGGAAACGTCAATACGGACAAGTTTCTAGATTTAAAAATTCGCAGAAAATAAATTAAATTTAAGAGTGACGCCGTTAAACCCGCGATTTGTCAATCTGCAAACGGCTCAGCGACTTCGCTTGGAAAAAGCAGTGCAACACAGGCTTACGAATCCAATAAAGTTGTCGTCAGTTGATCCTGAAAAGATCAAGATCGAACATGCAAAGAGCGGCATTTGGGTAATCAAACAAAATCGGAACTCGATAATCCATTTTTAGGGTTTTCAATCGGATAAAAAAGAACAAATTTCTGGCTACGATTGTGACGTTTACAGCATAAATGGTGTGGAGCTGCTGCAAAGAACAAGGACGGAGCATTGTGAAGAAAACCAGAAGTCAGATGCAGCTGCTTTGAAACGATCTTCGAGTAATAGTTCTGGCGTTGATACTTTCGGACAAATACTTGGCGTCGAAAAAGGGACAAAACTGACAGATACATCGACCAAATCTATCAAACAAACTTATAATCCAGGTTTCATACAATTTATTTTCTTTCCTTCAATCCTGTTAAGAGGGATTGACGGCCGAAGAATATTTCAATCCGACTCCTGAAACAGATAAAAAAGATATTGGGCGTCCAAAAATCATGAAGGAAAAACGTCAATCCTTTAAAGGTTCTGCTTGGATAACGGAGAACAGCCCAATCTCACTCGTCGACGAGCTTATTCCCATATTAGGTACGTACATTTCTCGCTCACGGTCAAGTACAAATCGCCTTCAGGCGCGTGTAGATATGACTCATCTAACTGTAGCATTAAGATATCTTGTGCAACTTCAATGATATTCCATGGTTCGATTCTCTTCGCGAGATGCTGAAATTAATCCCGAAAGGATTTCCCGTCCGGCTTGACATTCCACTTTTTTATGTTTTTACAGCGAGAGTGACTTTCCAGAATATTAATGAAGAGAGTGAATTCTGCAAGAAAGGTAAAACGCAAAATTATATAATTTTTGATCATAAATTATAATCCAAAAGGAGATGATGGAAAGCTCAAAATCGACGACAAAGTTTTCCGAATTCCTGGCGAATACCAACAGGAGCATCGAAATCTACAGGATACCATCAGTGAGCACAGGCGCAGTAGACGCGATCAAAATTTCGATGATATCGAGCTCAATGCTGCGATAGAAGAAAGTCTTAAGGAACTCGGTGTTGCGAATGATCCTGCTACGAGAAGACAGATTATCGAAACTCAGCGGCAAGGTAACGCAAAAATATCTTTGCAAAAGTGATTCTAGTACCTTTTTCAGCGCAAAATGATCTCAACATGCGGATGGACGAGGACGAAGCGCTGCAAGAAGCTATCAAGCGCTCTCTCAACGGCTGAAGGTCTTTTCTGCCATTGTCATTCCTGCGATCCTAAATCCTATCTTCTCCTCAAGCTCTTCACCATTCTACCTGTATGCTTCAAAATTTAAAAAACTTTCTTCTCGATTCATTTTATCCCGCATAAACTTTTATTTGTGATTTCAAATCTTTTCTATTTATGACTCTTCTTTTTTTCGTAGAATTTCCATTTCTCTGGGCGCTTTTCTACTCATGTGAATCAATTAAGACTCATTGCTGTTGATAACACTTGATTATTATCAATTGTAGCATAATTAGAGCATTTTCTACCGTGCAATAAAATTATATAAAAGCTTCCTCTTTTTCTAAATATTTTCAAAGTCAGAATGGGTCAGGTCTACACACAACTGCGAGGTGACAACCTCGGATTCCCGGGACTTCCATCATCTGGTACTTTCGGCGCCCACGGCGACCAGAAGGTTAGTTCTCGCATCCCTTTCTTTTTGTTAAGTAAAAATTCAGCCTATTTGGGAAGCTGATCAAGCCGATAAAAACATGTTCGGCCGAACGAATAACATTCTTGTTGGATACATGAACAAGGCTGTTCTCGCGCTCCCAGACATTCCCATGCTCGAGAGCTGCCGCAAGGCTGCATTGGACCGCCAAGTTGCTGTAAGTTTCATTACTGACTAATTTGGTTAGCAACAAAAAAAAACTGTCCGACATACAAGTGTGACTTACGGATTGTCTTATCCTCAAAAGTCCGCTACAGAATGTCTAGGAAACTTGCTGGCTAGGATACTTGTCGCCAAACTAGATTCTGATCTTCAAAAATCCAAGATTGAATCAGCTGGAGGCAGCTGGTAGACAAAAATACTTATACGTTTTATCCTTAAATATCCCCATAAAGATATTCCGACTCGCCCCGGAATTTTCGAAGCTTTTACAGTTTATTTAAGGCTCGTGCTCAATACAAAACTTTCCCCATCTTCGGCCACGAGGCGTTCGATGCTCATCATCATATCAACTACACCGCTCGACGAGCGAACATCTTCCGCCATGAGCAGCCGATCTGGGCGATGGAACATTTTGGCATGGACAGAATCCGTTTCTCACAGGTACAGAACTGCTCATTTCCGTGAAAGAAATTACTTTTTTTATTTCCTCAGCCTGAAGAACTTAACCCTGCCGTGCGAAACCCCTCTTCTGGATTCTTCTTCGGTAAATCTGTTGCGTACCCAAGCTCAAAGAACGATACTTACATCGACTTCGACACCAGAAACTGGGGCAAGTCTGGAATCCGAGTTCAAAAATAGACAAAATTTCTGTTCATTAAATCTTATTTATTCGACTTGAAATAAAAAAATAAAAGCCTGCAAGTTTTTGTCTGTTTATTTGTTCAAAATTTAAACAGTTTGTAAAGCGCCATCATTAGGATTTTCTTCGAAATAAACTGCCATTTGTGGAATCGAGCATTTGCAGAAAATGCAGCCAAGCAAAACACTTACGATCTTATTGTCATGACCGCGCATTCTATCGAATTTTAATCGCATTTTAACTCGTTGAATCGCCCACAGCAAGCTAGAAAAAATATTTCAATGATTTATCAGAAGCTTGAAAATAGTACGTAAAACTGGTGAAGATGCCAAATCCGATCAAGAGTCCATTTGCCATTCGAATAACAGCTTCTTCTTCCGGCGTAGGCTCGCCAAAATCATCTTCGTGCTTGACAAACTCGATGAGATCCTTTTCGACTTCGACTCCAGGCTCGAAAATGAGCTTGTGTTCATCGTTTGGCATGACATTGCTTTCCCAACTCATCGGTCCTTGGCTTGTGAGTGCTGTCAGCTTCTACAATCAAGCCACAGTACTTGCTGAATAAATTGAAATAACTTACCTGTAAAAAATTGTCGGCTACGTTGTTCAACATAATCCTAAAAATTAGCAAGAAACTTCCAAAAACAAGGAAACGCCAAAGAGCTTGCTTCATCCCAAGTCTTTTTCCGACCATAAAAGCTGTGTACGGTTCGCAAAAGCAGCATCCTAACCAGAACCACAAACAGTATCTTGCTCTGCATTCGACGATCCTCTCAAATTGACCACTTTGAATTCCCATTTTTTCTGTTTTTATTTCCGGTTTTCCTTTGTCTTCGGTTTTCAGCCTCTTTTTTTCCAAGTCTCTGCCCCGGGCAAAGCTGGTTTTGACGAGTTTATCTCGTAATTTTTGCTTTTTTTTGTTGTGCTTTCAATAATTTGACGAGGGACTTGAAGAGTCAGTTGTGTAGTGTGTTATGTTTGATCTCTTTGTCTTTGCAAATGGTGGCCCTCTCAATCTAACAAACTTTGTGAATCATGCAATTCAGCGCTTATTACGCGAATTTTTATTATTTTCTTTGCCTCAGGGAACGATGCTTAACTTTTATGAATTACAATTCTTTACGGTCATTGCGTGTTTCTCGATTAACAAATGCAATAACTGAAACAGCCTCAATTTTGCCTCAATATTTGATTTCGGATCACCAGAAGTCATAGAAATAACCGATACTCTTCAGAAAAGGAGTGCTCGATTCATTATTGGCCGCCGACTCTGCCCGGCGGGAAAGAGCAAACTTGTGAAAAAACAGAGGCTACGAAATATTAGTCAGATAGACAACAACAAAGCAAACTTGAAATCATCCACTAATTTATCACCAAACCAACAACAAAGGAGCAGAAAATGTCAGAGACAACCGAATCAGAAGAAATTCCAGTTTTTACCGACGGAAGTCCGGACTTGGTTGAACAGCTTGATGATCTCAAAAGTCTCGGGGAGCTGAAAATAGAAACACCAGAACCTGAGAAAGTGCCAAAAGGTGACTCCGAAAAAAAAGAAGAACCAGAAGTTGCGCAAATTGCAAGAGAGGAAAGTTTGAAAAGCGACTCTACGAGCATTAATGGCAGCGAATCTAATCTCGTACAGAGTCAAAGGTATTTTTTTGAAAATTTCTCTAGCTCTTTTTATGTTTTAACTTTCCCAAATTTAGATAAATTAGTTTTATAAGAATATTTATGAGTGAAATTTTTAACAGGACCTCGCTTCCGTCACTTTCTGGAATTCTTTCAACTTTTTCTGGCCGCGGAGACTTCTGGTCGACTTCCAGTACTTCGCCACAAGTAGAAAAATCATCTGAAGATGGTTCTGATTATCTTGGACAACGAAGAAATCTGTCACTTGTTGCAAAGGTAAGAATTCAATCAGCTTGCATTATTCGACATAATGTGACATAAGTCTCGCAAGCTTTTCATTCAGAAGAAACAGTATAAGCTTATCCGCTTATTCTTAGATTGCCACCCGTGCATTAATTGATCCGTGCTTGGAAAAGTCAATTATCATCGAAGAAAATTATCCGCCTTTAGTTCAATTTCTGGCAGTTTTGGAAGAAGTTCTTCTTCATGGCTGGAAACAGAAGATTTCCATGTTTAATAGAAACAAGTCCTTTTGGGCTGTTTTCGATCATAAGCAGATGGAATCAGCTGTTCCAGAACTCAAGGAAACAAATAAAACGGTAAAAGATCTTCCCGGAATCAAAAGCGGTCTCGGACGAGCACGAGCATTTCTCCGGCTTGCGCTCATGCAAAAGAAACTTCCAGATTATCTTGATGCTCTTCAAGCTTCTGAAGCGAGCTTTCGCGGTGAATTTTGGGAAGATTGGGCTCTTTTGAGGCACGACGAAGCGCCAGAAATTTTCGGCCATATGCAGGGCCTGTCGATTGTTGAAGCCAATTTGGATCTGAAAGGCGTCAACTTAGATGGACAAGTTGGCGTTATTGATTTTTCCCTCGTAGCAGCTGTAACTGACGCGAGTTCAAATGCGAATACGAATCAGCTGGAAAAAGAAAACAGACGACTTTTGGACCAGAAATCGTTTCTTGAAGAGCGCAACAGACAGTTGGAAGATCGACTGAAACTTAGAACGGACAAACTGGACGTCACTGATGAGACGAAAAACAATCTTGAAAGCGAGCTCAAAGCTGCAAAAATTATGATCGAGAATTTACAAGTAACAAGCGTTTACCTGCAAATTATTAACAAAAATTTAAGGAGGAGCTGAATTCTGTAAAAATTGGTGCTGAATCTGATTCAAAAGCTCTCAACGAAAGTTTCGCGGTCCAGAAAACTGGATTCAAGGCAAAAACAGATGAGTTAACAGGAGAAATAAGCGACTTTGAAAAACGTTATTCTGTGCTTGAAAATCAAGTAAAATTAGAAACACAAGAAAGACTCGAGCTAGAGAAAATGCTCGAGAACGAAATTAAGAATAAACAACAGCTAGAACTTGGAATTCGCATGCTTGAAAGAGATGCATACGAAAAACAAGGTTAATTGATTACTTTTGTTTTTATTAAATCATCTTTAGACACTCTTGAGCAACTACAAAAGCAACTCGAAGACACGCGTTCCATCAATCAGCGACTTTTTGATGAAGTTCGCGAGAAAAACGACAGAGAACGCGAACGATTGCGGAAATTGGAAGAATCAAAACAGGCTATTTCCGCCCTCAGATCTGAAAATGAAAATATTTTTACTGAGCACGAGAAACTCAAAATTCAGGTCCGTTGTTTTAATTTATTGTTTGTAATTCTTTCTCAGGAAGCTGATGCATCAGATATGAAGCTGCGCCTAGAATCTGAAATTGACGATCTCAAAGTGCAAGTTCTCAAGTACGAATCAGACCTCAATCAAGAAACAGACCGGCGAAAAATCGCGGAAAAC
>Ga0115008_10004323_pt1 | contig 11799 bp, 5 predicted proteins | sample FraStrMetagenome_FD_87164 | JGI IMG/M metagenome (GOLD analysis project Ga0115008, IMG submission 87164) | Marine eukaryotic phytoplankton communities from Arctic Ocean - Fram Strait ARC3M Metagenome | ecosystem: Environmental > Aquatic > Marine > Oceanic | place: Fram Strait | collected 2012-06-18
CGCGACAAGATCCGGCTCACCCACGAAAAGTACGCCTTGGACGTAGCCTTCATGGACTTGTCGAGCTCGGCGTAGAACAAACTGGAGCAACGCTCGCACGGCGCACCGTCGCCCTCATCCTTCCCCGGCTTCTCGGGTTTCTCCGAGGACCCTTCATCCTTCTCCACGGCCTCGCCGTCGTCGTTGAAGAAGGCAGCCTCCTCCTCCGGGTCCGCGCGCTTCAACGGCGTGTTCTCCAACTCTTCTTTTTCGACACCATCCTCGTGGCATCGGCAGGCGCGAAGTTTCTTTAGCTTTCTGCGCGGGTATGGATGGGGGAGTTAGCGTGTGGTGGAGAGGTCATCAGTCCCGGGGCTGGTCTTAGGGGCGAGAGCGAGATGTGAGAGCGAGGACAGAGAGGGAGTCAAGTGGCGGTCATTATTTATTTTTCGCCGGACGGCCGTGGACACGTACCCGTAGTCGATCCACGGTACCCTGTCGCCGAGGACGCCCGCGGCGTTGATCTCCTCCTCGAGTTGCTTTCCGAACTTCATGGTCGCCGCGATACGCGTGGTTCCGCGTGGTACCGAGCGCGGCGAGAAGTGCCTCGGTGACTTACCGTTTCTGGCGCCTTCGGAAAAAAAAGATACGGCTCAGCGCGACTCCGGTTTTTTCTTGGCCGGATTCGTATGACGAGCAGTGAGGATTTCTCATTGGCGCGCGGCTCGGCAATGCTCGGACTCGGCCTGGCGGCAACCGCACGGCACGGCACGGCTCGTTCTCTTGCTCACGCCGACACTTTTTTATTGCGGAGCGTGGAGATGGCGACCGACGGGGCCCACGTTGAGATCGTCGGGGGCGAATATCGCGCCAAACTCGGCGAGTCCCCGGTCTGGATCGATGGCGAGCTGGTGTTCATCGATGTGGTGGCCAGAGAGATATGCGTCCTACGGGACGGCGTCGTGCGTCGTGCCACGCTGCCGAAGATGCCGGGATCGATCGTGCCCTCAACCAAAGGGGGTTTCCTCGCCGCGCTCTCCGTGGACGACGACGGCGCGGGCGGTCAGCTCCGACGCGTGGTGCTGCGTTCCGACGACACCGGTGCACTTCATGCGGATACGTCCGAAGAGTTCTTCTGCAACGTCCTCGACGCCCAGGTGCACAGGCCACTGGCGGAGAAACCCGAAGAGAAGCAGTGCCTCAACGACGGCAAGTGCGACGCTCGCGGTCGCGTGTGGGTCGGGAGCAAGGTGCTCGGTCGCCCGGACATGGACGCGCGATACGTCCAAGCCGGGCCGGACACACCGAGTCACGGTGAGTCGGACGCAAAGGCACAACAGAAAGGGTCGTCGGCGCACTTCTCGCCGAGCGCCGACGATCCCCCGTCCGGAGCTCTGTTTTGCGTTGAGCCCGCGTTCAGTTTCAGGAACGGGTCCACCGTCAAGGTGGGCGTCGCCGGTGCGGTGTCCGAGGTGGGCGGCGTGTGGTGCAGTAACGGTATCGCGTGGTCACCGCGGGGCGACGTGATGTACTACGCCGACTCGCCCAGACGAAGGGTCGAGGCGTACGACTTCGACGTCGACACCGGTTTGTTGCGAAACGGGCGGGTGTTCGCGAGGATGCCGACCGAATCCGGCGTGCCCGACGGCATGTGCGTCGACGAGGTGGGCGGCGTGTGGGTGTGCGTGTGGGACGCGGGTACGGTGGTCCGGTACTTACCGGACGGCGAGGGTAACGCTGGAACGCTGGACCGGACGATCGAGTTTCCGTGCGCCCGCCCGACCAGCGTTTGCTTCGGCGGGATAGAGGGAACCACTTTGTTCGTGACGTCGTGCTCCCTGGACACGACGGTGGACGCGGACTCGGTGGACCTGTCATTGCATGAACCCGCCGCCGGGGCTGTGTTCGCGATCGACGTGGGCGTGAAGGGCGTGCCGGTCCATCATGCGGCGTTCTGATGTCGTAATAAGTTTAGACACGGTATGGATAAATTCCTGCTAAAAGTGTGTCATCGCTCAATCGCTCAATCGCCCCGATCAATCCCAGTACCCGCCCGTCTTTGGCGGCGACGTCCGTCGCATCCCCGGACCCCTTCCGTTGTTGCTACCCGACCGCTTCAACGATCCGTTTCGCTTCATCGGCGAACGAGGCGGTGTTCCCAGCCTGCTCCCTTTCACCGGACTCGCCAACAGCGGCTGCGTGGTCGGATCGCTCGAGTACCCACCCACCGAGCCGTACCGTCCCCGCCCTCCGCTCGAGTCTTCATCCCCGGGTACACTCCCCCCTTCGTCGTCGCTGCTGCTCAGGTCCGCCATCGACGCCAGATCCATCTGCGACTGCGTGCGCGTGATGACCTCCTGGCTCACCTTGAAAAACGCGAAACCCGCCGTGCCCATGAGCGTGATGGCGTACCCTATGACCTGTATGGGCGCCACCACCTCGTCGTACAGCTGCGTCGCCGGATAAATGAGCAACGCGTTCCTCAACATCACCAACACCTTGTTCGCTACGCTTCCCAGTTCCTTGATGATACCGAACCCCGACACGCTGGTGATGATCGCGAGCGTCACCAGGCTGAGAAACACCCACGAGTTGTGCTGCACGATGACCAGGTTCTCCTGCTCCACCACGTCGCGCTCAAACACGAAGCACAGCAACGCCAGGGAGAACGCGCTGGAAGGGGTGGTGAAATAGATACCCTCCCAGAGCGTGTACCCCTCGTTTCGTAAGAAATAGTGCAGCACGACGTACTTGATAGACTCGGCCAGTTCCGACACCAGCATGAGGTACATTCCCGTCATCGTGAAGTTCACCTCCCCGATGGCTGCCAGGACGCTTCCGAACGTGACCAGCATGATGCACCAGAACGCGCGCGCGCTGAACGGCTCCAGACGAAGGGTCGTGATGAGTACGTTGAGCACCACCGGCTGGAAAGCCTTGAGCATCTGCACGAACGACACCGACAGGTGTAGGTACGCCGCCGAGCCCGTCGCCAGAGAGATGCACTCCAAGACACCCACCGGGAGCATGCCTTTGGTCCACTCCATGAACGTCAGGTCCCTGTGCGCCCCGAGCTTGACCGTGCCGGTGTGCACCAGGCCCAATATCAGGAACCATCTCGAGAACGTGGACATGGTCACGATGAAGATTGGATACTCGAACACCAGGTTGCCCAGCACGTACTTCTGCAACAGAATAAGAGTCGGCCCGCTCAGCATGAACAAGGAGACGTGGACTATGAGCTCCCCGAACTCGCTCCACGATTTCTCCTCCTTGCCCTTCCCCCGGCCCCACAGCCGGAAACTCATATCGACTCACGGAGGACTGAAACCCGCCGCCGAGTCTCGTCCACGCCGCGTCTAACGCAACGTCGCGCGCTGTCCCACTGCGTCGATGAAGCCGGGTGTTGGTTGGAACGAGAAAAAGGTGTTACGCCCAATCCTCAAGTCAAAGACCCCCCTCCAAATGAAAGATGACGGAATCGAGTTTATCGAGTTTACATTTGCATTTCACATCTCTAATTCGTCGTCTGTTGATGGTGTAGTGATGGAAGAGCAGACCGAAAAAACAAGATGACCTCCCGATTCTAACTGCTCCACTGTGCTTCGTCGAGAGGCAAATCGACCGACTGAAGGGTCAGATCTTTCGTGACGACGACTTTGGTTTTGGTCGTATCGGGGTTGGACGGCGTCGGCATATCACCCGGCACGTGGTGGCGCCACTGACCTCCGCTGGGCCACGCGGAACCGCCCGCAGGCGTTCGAGGGTTCTCGCGGGGGTACACGGACGGGCCTGGTCCACCGCCGGTCTCGGCCCGCGGCCCCGTGGTCGGCGAAGAAGCGGTGCTCATTTCATCGGAATAAACGCGCACTTTTTATCTTTACACGTCGGGTACCATGCCTGCGAGGGCGAATACGAACCCCGCCGTTCCCGGAAGCCTTCGGGGCGCCGCCGCAAAGTCCGTAGCCGTCGTCGTTCCGAAGGGCTGGAAACCGAAGAAGAGGGGATACTGCATACACGACCGGCAGAAGTCCAAGTGCAAGGACTGCGGCGGAGCGTCGGTGTGCGTGCACGGGCGGAGGAAGAGGCAATGCAAGGAGTGCGGAGGGGCCGGGATCTGCCCCCACGGTCGTCAGCGTTCGCAGTGCAAGGAGTGCGGTGGTGCATCCATCTGCGAGCACGGCCGTCGGCGCAGTAACTGCAAGGAGTGCGGTGGGTCTCAAATCTGCGGGCACGGCAGGGAGAGGTCGAAATGCAAGGACTGCGGAGGGAAATCGATGTGCGAGCACGGTCGGGTAAAGTCGCAGTGTCGAACGTGCAAAGGAGGCACGATCTGTGAACACGGTCGTCGACGGACCCAGTGCAAGGAATGCGGCGGGGCTGGATTATGCGTGCACAGTAAACAGAGGTCGCGGTGTGCGGTGTGCAAGCGACCTAAGCCATCTCGGGGCCATCTCGGGGAGGACGCCGTTGCGCAAGTAAGACCGGCGGCCGGTCCGAGCGTACCCGCGGTGATTTCGAACCCTTTGGAGCCCGCTGAACGGAACCCGCGGGAGAATGAGGATCCGATCGTGCCGGACGTGCCCTTAGGGGTGGCGACGACGGAGCCGCCCCCGGTGGAGCCGAGGGCCGAGGGTGAGCCCCCGGAGTCCCCGGAGTCCTTGGGTGAGGTTGTGAGGCAAGAGTCCGGGTCCGTGGACGAGTCGAGAAGACGCGTGTCCGAGAACGAGGTGACGAGATACGACAGGGTCGATCGCATGGGGGTGCTGTGTCCGCACAGGAAGTTCGCTTCGGAGTGCGCGGTTTGCATCGGCGCGGGGATCTTGGCGGCGCTGAACCCGTCGGGAAACACGCACCAGGCGGCGTACTCTCCGCCAGAGGAAGAAGCGGAGGCGGACAAGGACAAGGACAATTCCGCCGCCACAGATCCCGCGCCTTCTACGACGCCGTCGTCACCGAAGTCGCCAAAGGCACGGGGGCCTCCGAGTCGGGCGACCGCGATGGCCATGGATTCGCTGTTCGAAAAGACGTTCAGGCGGTGACAGGCGGCGTTTACGAAGGCACAATTACGCATTACGATCATTAGCACACCCACCCACAAGAGCTAGCGGGTTGACATCATGTACTTTTAAAAGTTTTAGCTAGAGATACGCCGCGGGCGGTACCATGAGCTCATCGTTCACCGACGAGCTCAGGTATTGGCTGAGCAGACCCCGAAGCTCGTCATTCTGCTCTCGCAGCGACTCCGCGTCTCTCAGCGAATCGCGACGTTTCATGAGCATCTCGCGGTAGCGCTCCATCGACCTCTCCAGCTGGCTCCATACCCTGAAGTTCTTCTCACCCACCGCGTTGGACATGTTCTCCCAGTACTCCTTCTCGAGCTGCTCCTTGGTTTTCCTGGGAGCCGGCGATGACTCATCGCCCACAGGCTGCGTTTGGTTCCTCCCGCCGGATCCGCCGGATTTAGCGATGTTCTCCGCCTCAGCAAACTTTGTCGCCGCCACCACCAGGTCGGTGCTGGGGAGCATGATCCCCGCCACGTCCCCGCCACCGCCCGCGTGGACCACGGGGTCCGCACCGTCGACGGTGAGGGCGCTGGCGAGACCGTCGAACGAGGGCGCATCCGTCACTCCCATCGCCTTGAGCACGCTCTCCGCCTTGAGCCGAGCGACGGCCGCGTCCACGGTCAATCGCTCCTCCTCGGACGCGCCGGTTCCCTCCGCGACGGAAGCATTCGCGGCATCCACGGCGCGCTGAGCCTTGGGGTCGACGAGGAAGAAGAAAACGTCCACGAGAGTCGCGAGGTAGTTGCCGTACGCCGGGTCCGCCATCCTCTGCTCAAACGGGTTCTCCTCTTTGTCGTCGTCGTCGAGAGCGGCTTCGTCCTCATCCCTAGAGAGAGCCTCCTCTCCCGCGCTGGCCCTGGCGGCTTCGGCGGCGGCAGCGCGCTTCTTCCTGGCCTGCTCCAGCGCCAACTGCTCCGGATGCTTGAAAACGTCCTCCGACGGGGCGTGCCACACCATGCCCAGGTGCTGCTCGTGCAGGACCCGGTCGGCGTCCAACGCGCGCTTAACCTTCCGTCCCATCTCCTCCTCCTTCATGGCCCACACCTCCTTGAACTTCTTGCGGTCGTTCGCCTGGAAGGTGCGGAACTTGATCTCGAGCTCCTTGAACTGCTCCGTCACCCGTCTGTGGTCGTCCGTCAGACGCATGTTTTCATCAGAGAACTTCTTGTCCATCGCCGCGAACGAATCCTTGGCCTTCATGAGCTTCTCCCTCGTCTTGGCGATTTTGCGTCGCTGGATCTGGAGCGTCCCGGCGTTCTCGTGGTCCCTCTCCACCAGTACCCTGTAGTTGTACTCGAGCTTCTCCGCGTTGAGCAGGTAGGTGGACTTCATGTCCGCCAGGTGCCGCTGCAGGTTACCGATGTCGCTCTCCAGCCGAATCTTGAGCAGCGAAAACTCCTCCGCGTCGTCAGCCTCGTGCTTCTCGAGCTCCGTCCTATACGCGTCAGCGATATCACCCGTGGACTCCATGAACTTGATCTCAGCGTCGTCCCTTTGCTTGAACAGACGCTCGAGCGTCTCCGTGTTCGCCTCGAGCGCCGCGCGTCTCTCCTCCAGAAACACGCGCTCAATCTCGTCAAACTCGGCGACGTACGCGGCGGAGAGCTCGTTGTACCTCACGTTCATGCGCCGCAAGGTCTCGTCAACTTCCTCCTCCTGCCGGCGAATGTTCCGCTCGTACGCCTCGTCCTCCTTGTCGAGCTCCTCGGTCATCTCGGCGATGAGCGCATCCTTGCTCGAGATGATCTCGTCGCACAGCGCCTTTTGCGCCTGAATGGCGACGTTGAGCTCGTGCGCAACCTTGAGTTTACGCAGCTTGTCCCATTCGCCCGCCACCTCGCCGTCCCTCTGCGCGGTTTCGGTGCGCTCCTGTTCGATGCGGTTTCTTCGCTCGACCCTTCGCGTGTCTCGCTCGCCCCGTCGGTTCGCCTCCCTCGCGACGGCGACAGCCTTGACGTCGGTCACGTCGTCAAAGCCTTGCGCCTTGAGCCGGGCGAGCGCGCGTTTGCTCGTCTTGACTTGCGTCTCCTCCGCGGTGGGTTCGGGTTCGGGTTCGGGCTCGATGAGGCTCGGATCCTCCGCCTCGCGCTTAGCCTTGAGCCGCGCGGCGATGCGTGCGCGCCTCGCGGCGACGCGGTCGTCCTTGTCGCCCGATTCGAGCTTACGCGCGATCTCCGCCTCGTCCATCATCATCATGGCCGGCTTGGAAGTCGACGCCTCGGCCTCGGGTTCGGGAGGAGCCTCCGGGTTGGTGGGATCGGTCGTCTCCGGCTCTTCGACCACGGTCTCCTCCGCGGTCTCTTCCGTAGTCTCTTCGACCACGGTCTCCTCCGCGGTCTCTTCCGTAGCCTCTTCCACCGGCTCGGACGCGGCCACTTCGGGAGGAGCGCCCTCCTCCGCGGGAGCGTCGCCCTCCGTCGTCATGATGCGCTCGGCGACCTAAATTCGGAGGGGAAGTGAAATTCCAGTGGAGTTCGCGCCCGAACGCGGGTCCCTCTCCACGCGTCGAGCTGTCGGAGATGCACAGCGAGCGCTCACTCGTCGATTCCGCGCGCGGTGACTCGCGTGCGATTCGAGTAATGCACTAGCGCGTCCGGCGCTCCGCCCCAGCGCCACCGAGATTGCGTCCCAAAAGGGGTGATTTTGACTCCTCGTGCGTGATGACTCGTTGCTCGTCGCGATCCCGCTGCTCGCCACCCACCGTGAGAAGAGTTGAAATCAAAAAGGGCGACGCGATCGATGGCGACGTCGTCGGATGCGGCGACGCCTCCGCAGGGCGATCCCCTCAGGGAGTTCGAGGATGATCCCGCTCTGGAGCCCTTCCTCACCGACGATTTCGATGCCGTCACGTACGCGAGCGAGTCGCTGACGGCGAGGAAGGCGAAGACTGTTTTGCCAAAGTTGGACACCGCGATTAGGTCGCTCGATGCCGCGACGCGTCACACGGTCACCTCGCACTACGATGAGCTCCTCCAGCAATTAGGAGGCATCGACGAGAGCGAAATGGTGCTCGAGATCGTCAGGGACGGTGTGCACAATCTGCAGCGCTCCATGGGCAAGGTTAGGGTCGAGATCGTCGAGCCCCACACGGTCGTGGAGGCGAAGACTGAGCAACTCGAGAACCTCACACGAACCGTGGAGACGCTGCATCGCGTGATCAGGACCCTGAAGCTCACCGGCAGGCTCAAGGATAGCCTCGGAGCTTCGGGGGGAGACGAAAGCGCGGAGGGCGGTGCGGTGTCGCACTCGGCCACTGCGGGTGATCTCGCGAAAGCGGCCAAAATGCTCGCCGATGCCGCTGACCTCGAGCGGGAGGGCGCGAATGCCGGGAATCAATCGCCGGGTTCGGTCAGAGCTCAAGAGGGTTCGACCCTCGCGGGTATCGAGGTGGTCGACAGGGACGCCAGGTGGCTGGAACGCGCGGGCAAAGACGTTCGGTCGCGAGCGACGCAAGCTCTGAACGCGGGTATGGACGCGACGAGCCAGGCGGAGGTGGGGGCGGCGCTTCAGGTGTTCCACAACCTCGGCGAGCTCGATCAGGCGACCGACTCGGTCATCGCGAGGTTGGCGAACGATGCCGTGGATATATTCCGAGAAGCACTCGATCCACGGGAGCTGGCGAGGGCGATGGGTGGAGGGGTCAGCGCCAGCGAGCGCGCCGGCGGGGTGGGCGTCGGCGGAGGTCGCGGCATCTGGCCACCCGCGGGGCAGGAGCACAGATGGGCAGAGGCGCTCTGGCAACGTCTCGGCGCTGCGTGCGAGCGGGCCAAGACGGCGGGCATGGGCGCGTGGCACCTTCAGCGTGTCCTTGCGAAGAAACGCGACCCGATCTCGCACGCACTCTTCCTGGATGAGGTGACCGCCGCGAGGAAGAAGCTTTGGCGCGAGAAGGTTGCGCGTAGCTCGGAGGATGAAGCCGCCGCGACCAACCCTGAGGATGCCATTTCGCTTCCGTGCGAGCGTTTCATTTGGCAGCTGAGCAAGGGCGCGGGTGAGGTTTTCGGCCGCGCGCACGCCGCCGCGGGCTTCGCGCGTGACACTACGCTGAAGGGGTTTCCCAGGCTCGTCACGCTCATGGAGGGTCTTCACGAGGGACTCGCCAAGGAGAGCGGCGCCGCCGCGACCGCCGCTAAGGGTGGTGTGCCCCCCGCCGTGCGCAAGGACGGTGCCGACCTCACCGTCTTGCTCCACGCGTGCGATGCGGTGTCCAACGCTTATCTCGCTCGCTCGTTCCAGAGGCTCAGCGACCCCGTCAACGCGTTGCTGTCACCGTCGGCGCTCCAGTCCCTGCAGGGCATCGCGTCTGGCCAAATATCGGCGAGCGGCACGGTCGGTACCCGCGCCGCCGCCGAGGACGTGCGACGCTTCCTGCTCCGCGTCAGGGAGGAGCTCGACGCGGTCGCCCGGCACCCGACGCTCGTCACTCAGGTCACCCAGGGCGCCGTCGCGAAGGCGCTTCGGCTGATGGCGCAAAAGGCTGAGATTGGAGTCGTCGACGGCGCCGAAGCTCGCGTGTTCGTCGTCGGTTCCGAGCAGACCCCGGCGCAAGCTAAGAACGCGGCGCTCGCTGGTGTCCTCGAGGAGATTTGTGCGGCTCTCGGAAACGTGGTTCCTTTACTGCCTGATGAGCCCGCCAAGGCGTTGGAGAACGCGCTCGCTCAGGTTGCCGAGACGGCGACGGAGGCTCTCGAGCCCGTCATGAGCGCGGCGCACGCGGAGGTTCACAAGAGACTCGCGTCCATGCACAAGGAAAACTGGGCCGGCGGTGACCCTCCCATGGGTGAAGGTTGCTCAGTGTACATGACGCAGGTCATCGACGTCATCGCGCACGTGTCCGAGGAGCACCTCTCGGGGGTACGGCAAGGTTCTCTGTTGGGTCACACCGGGGGTTCGAGCTCCAAGAGCGCGGCGGGCTTCGTGCCGTCGACGATCGCCGCGGAGGGACTCGCCCGACGTTCCCTCGAGCTGTTCGTTCGACACGTGTCCCTACTCCGCGACCTGGGGGAAAACGGCAAGCTTCGTTTGACCAAGGACATGGGCGAGCTCGAACAGGCTGTCTCCACGTATTTGGTCCCGTCGACGAGCTCGCTGGGAGACGCGTACAAGGCGCTGAGGGCTCTGCGGCCGTTTTTGTTTTTGGGGCTGGACGAGGTCATGGGGTCACCGCTCGTGAATGATATCCCCGCGGCGTGCGTTCTTCTGCACCTGTACTCGCACGCGCCGAAGGAGATGGCGACGCCGTACGAGCGCGCCGGTCTCGCGCCGCCGCAATACAGCGTTTGGCTCGATAAGAACTCAGACGCCGAGGTGTGGGCCGGGGTCCGGGGGACGCTGGAGGCGTACGAGTCTCAGTGCAAGACACGGGGGATCAAACCTCACGCGGCGGTGGACGTGATGAGATTGGTAGGAAGCAGGGCGTTCGAGAAGGGCGGACAGAGGCGGTTATAGGGTTTAGGGTTAGAGGGAACATCTTAAGCGCAGATGAACGTCGCAAGTTTCTAACGCTCCTCAAATTTTGTGCCGTGCCTGAGAAAAGCGACTCCAGAATTTCAAAATTTTTCAGATCCATCAGAGTTCCGAGCGCGGGACTCGCAGCAACCCCGAGCGTTCGTTCAATGGCGCCCTCAAAGCGGCGTAAGACGTCCGCCGCGTCGCAGCCGGGAGCCGAAAATGCGACATTCGACGTGCAAACACGGCGTTCCGCGAGCGCACGGGGCGACCTGCCCGACGCCCCCAACGCAGATCTCGACGCCGAGCCCGAAGAGTTCATGTGCCCCATCACGCGAGCCGTGTTCCGCGACCCGGTGATGGTGGTCGACTCTGGGCACACGTACGAGCGGAACGACATCCTGGAGCACTTCAGGCGCAACGGGGCCAAGGATCCGCTCACGCGACGCGCCCTGAGCAGCACGAAGGTGATGACGAACTGGGCGGTGCGAAACGTGGTTCAGGCTTGGCTGGACAAGCACCCTGGCGTGACGCCCGACGGGTGGGACAGTCGCGAGCTTCTGGAGCCATCGAAGGATGACGGAACATTCGACGATGAGGGTGTGCTCCGGACATGGCGTGCGATGTGCCCTGAACTGCAGGGGAGGTGGTCGGAGGACAAGCAACCGGAGGATTGGGAAGGGGTGACGATGGAAAACGGCCGGGTGGTGAAGCTCGGGTTGGAAGACTTTGACCTGACTGGAGCTTTACCGGCTGAGATTGGGCGCTTGAGTGCGCTGACGGAGTTGCACCTCGGCGACAATCATCTGACGAGCCTGTCGGCGGAGATCGGGCAGCTCAATTCGCTGGAGGTGTTGGACCTCGTTGGCAATCAGCTGACGAGCGTGCCGGCGGAGATCGGGCAGCTCACGTCGCTGGAGAGGTTGAACCTCAACGGCAACCAGCTGACGAGCGTGCCGGCGGAGATCGGGCAGCTCACGTCGCTGGAGGAGTTGGGCCTCGGCGGCAATCAGCTGACGAGCTTGCCGGCGGAGATCGGGCAGCTCACGGCGCTGAGGCAGTTGAACCTCAACGGCAATCAGCTGACGAGCGTGCCGGCGGAGATCGGGCAGCTCGCGTCGCTGAGGCAGTTGGTCTTCGTTGGCAATCAGCTGACGAGTGTGCCGGCGGAGATCGGGCAGCTCCCGGCGCTGGAGTGGTTGGTGCTCAACAACAATCAGCTAACGAGCTTACCGGCGGAGATCTGGCAGCTCACGTTACTGAAGGGGTTGCACCTCGTTGGCAATCAGCTGACGAGCGTGCCGGC
>Ga0115008_10004326_pt1 | contig 11796 bp, 9 predicted proteins | sample FraStrMetagenome_FD_87164 | JGI IMG/M metagenome (GOLD analysis project Ga0115008, IMG submission 87164) | Marine eukaryotic phytoplankton communities from Arctic Ocean - Fram Strait ARC3M Metagenome | ecosystem: Environmental > Aquatic > Marine > Oceanic | place: Fram Strait | collected 2012-06-18
CAATGGTTATTCAGTAAAAATCAAGTATGCCTTAAAAGATTCCAATACGATTGTATGTAGCTATTCTGGTGACACAAATGACAAATTTACATTAACTAGATTCTATTAAATAAATTTGTTTCTTTCTGACAATTAAAAAAAAGGTTATCATTAAGTTGATAGCCTTTTTTATTATCAAAATAATAGGTGTAATGTAATACACCTATTATCTATAGGTAAAATTCACTACTTTTGGTTTTGAACTATTATTCAATGTAATGAAAAAAATATTAAATTAAATGGTGTATTTTTCAGAAAATCCTTATCGAACCATAGGCTTGACTTCTAATTCTGGTCTAAGGCAAATACAAAAAAACCTGTCAAAACTTAAAGCTTATTCTAAGCTTGGCAAGACTTTAAATTTTGATTTTGACTTATCATATTTAAATTTAACTGCTATAGACCGATCAATGGAAATAGTTTCAAAAGTTGAAAACAGAATTCTATTGGATGAAAATAAGCTTAAGTTTAGTTTGTTTTGGTTTCAGGACGTTTCTTCTTACGATTCTATTGCTTTAGCAAACTTAGTTAAAGAGAATACAGAAAAAGCTATTGAAATATGGGCTAAGGCGATGAAGTCCGGAGAAGTTAATTCAAAAAACTTCTCCGCTTTTAATAATGCATCTACGTTATTATTGCTCCTTCAATTGGAAAGTTCTAAAACAGATCGGTTTAAAAATGATAGCGTTTCAATCTCTAAATTAAAACAGGCTCTTGATCAAAAGATGAAGCTTATTAAATCAGATTATTTTGTAGACTACTGTCTTAGTATAGGAGTTAAGTCTGATATTAATCCGACTGAAATTCAAAAATTTTTCACAGAAACAATGCTAGAAGTTTTAAATCAAAATTTCACAAATAAACAGTTGTTAGAGTTAGTAAGTGGATTGGGTGCTGATTTGTCTGAATCAATAAATAGCAGTCTGGTTAAGGAGCCCGTTTCAAACATCAAGGAGCAATTAAAGGTTTCAGCGGCTGCGCTTAAAGATAATGTAAAAGAAGGTCTTCACATTGGGAAACTACTTATCAAAAATACGGTTTCTGATTTAAAATACCTAAAAGAAACCTTAGGAGAAAATCATTATCATTACGAGTCTTTGGCAGATAAACTATCTAATCAGATTTTACAATGTGGTATAAATTATTTTAATGAAACTGGTGATGATCAAGCCTATTTGAATTCTTATAAATATGCTCTTTCCATAGCGCCTAATGATAAAACAAAAACAAGAGCTAAAGACACAGTTAAACATTGTGAGGAAGAGAAAGTAGCAAAACTTTGTTGGTTTTGTGAAGAAAATCAAATTGACCCTAAATTGTATTACAAATATCAAATGTATAAATGGGATACTACAAATTCTTTTAATTACAATAGAACGTATACATATTTTAAAAATGGTGGACTTCAATTAGGCTGCTGTAAATCTTGTAGATCTCGACATGCTGAACTTATTTTTACTAAAATATCATTTTTATTTAAGGGTGGTGACAAAAGACCGCCAATTAAGAGCTGTACACTAAGATCGCTAAAAGGGCACCCTTTGGTTGTAAAACAAATTAGAAAAGGCTATATCTCAGGATTACCAAATTAAAATATATAATTATGAATAACAAAATAACAACAACAGTATTACTATTTTTAACAACACTCTCTTTAACCGCACAAATCGACTCTTTAGCTATTAAAAGCTTAGAATCTAAATTGACAAAGCAGATTATTCAACAAAAAGCTACTTTTAATGAGGAATTATTAGAAATTCGCGCCCTACAAAATAATAGACTTGAGAGTACTTTAATTGAGTTATCTGTACTAACAAAAAGCCAGAAAATAACACAGTTAAAATTAGATAGTTTATTACAAGTACAAGCCTTGTCTCAACAAAGAACTTTAGAATTAGAAAAACAAATAACTTCTTTAGAAAATCAATTGACAGACAAAGTGGATGGTTTAAAAAATGAGACCAGTCAGTTGGGCGCTGTGACGACTAAGTTAACAGAGGATTTAACGACTGCTGAAAACAATGTTTCTGTCATTGCTAAAACCTCTTCAAATAATGCAAATTCTATCGACACGGTCAATCAATCTTTAAGTCAAAAGCAACAATATGGACTTATTTTTCTTGGGTTATTTTTGATTCTAGTTTTGGGGGTATATGCCATTCTTGCAAAACGCCAAAATACCGACACCAAAAAGTTAGCTGCAAAACAACAAGAGATATTTGAAAAACAGATTCAAGATGGACAGCAGCTTACCGATTGGCTATCAAATCAAACCACTGATAGTCTTGGTAAAAGTGCTAGTGGCGAAGTAGATCATTCTTTTGCAAAGCGGGTAGCCGATGAAATTGTTCGCATCACGACTAATCTGTCTAGAATGGACACGTCTATTAAAGGTCATAAACAACTCTCTGCTTCTGTTAGAAAATTAGAACAATCTTTAAATTCGAACGGCTATGAGCTGGAAGCACTTATAAACAAGATTTATGATAATGGTATGAATTTACAGGCAAATTTTGTAATAGATGAAAACTTAAAAGAAGGAGAAAGTGTCATTACTAGAATTATAAAGCCACAAATAAATTATAAAGGAAAACTAATCCAAGCTGCACAAGTAGAGGTGAGTCAAGGAGAATAAAAAATACATTATGAGTAGATTAAAATATGGAATTGATTTAGGAACCACCAACTCAGCAATTGCTATTATTGACAAAGGTGAGAGTGTTATTATTAAAAGTGAAAATCAAAAAGACACGATGCCGTCTTGTTTAGGTTACAATAAAAGAAAGAGTCTTTCGGTGGGAGATAGGTCTTTCAATCAATTAAATTCTGATAAGCTTAAGGCTCTTAGAGATGGAAGGGCTATGAGTTCCAACATTTTTATTGAATTTAAACGAACAATGGGGTCTGACAAAAAATACCAGTCCTCGTTTATGGAAACTGATTTTTCTTCGGAAGAATTATCTGCCGAAGTACTCAAGAAATTAAAATCTTTTGTACAAAATGATAGTTTTAAATCTGTTGTGATCACTATACCGGCGATGTTTAACGACAACCAGAAATCGGCCACCCAAAAAGCAGCCGAGCTTGCAGGTTTCTCACAAGTTGAATTACTACAAGAACCAATTGCTGCAGCCATGGCCTACGGTTTGGATGAAAAAGTAAAGGATGGACAAATCTTAATTTTTGATTTTGGAGGAGGAACCTTTGATGTATGCTTGGTAAATGTAGAAGACGGCATTATGCAAGTTAAAGATACTGAAGGCGATAACTGGTTAGGAGGCAAAAATTTAGACAATGCCATTGTTGATGAAATTTTAATTCCATATTTAAAGGAAAACTATTCTATAGGTAGTTTTTTAGATAACGAAATTAAAAACAACCTCTTAAAGAATGCTTTAAAGTTAAAGGCCGAAGAAATTAAAGTCAATTTATCCTTTTCTAAGTCTTTTGATGTGATTTCAAATTTAGGAGAATACCCCGAAGATGACCAAGGCGAAGAAATTGAATTGGATTTTGAGGTGACGCATGATCAAATGATTACCGTACTAGGTCCAGTATTTCAGAAAGCAGTTGATATTGCTAAAGAAGTTTTGAGTAGAAATAAACTTTCGGGAGCGTCTTTAAATTCATTAATTTTAGTAGGTGGACCTACGTTTTCTCCTGTATTAAGAGAGTTATTAACTGACCAAATATGTGCTCCAGATACTTCTGTTGATCCAATGACAGTAGTAGCTCGTGGAGCCGCTATTTACGCCTCTCAATTTGATGTAGATGAAGCTATTGTTGATGAGATTCGAGATGTTACTAAAGTGCAGTTAGATCTCTCGTACGAGGCTCAAACTGTGGAGACCGAAGAAATGTTGGTGGTCAAACTTAATAAAGAGAAGACTCAAGGTGAAATGCCTTCTAAGGTTTTTGTTACTGTGAAGCGCTCTGATGGTGGTTGGGAAAGTAATAAAGCTGAGATAGACGAGACTGGAGATATTGTAGATTTGGTTTTACGGGAAGGTAAACCCAATACTTATGGGGTATTTTTAACCAACGAGACTGGAGATGACATGCCTTGCGAACCTAAAGAGTTTACAATTATTCAAGGAGTAAAAACAGGAAATGCGACTTTGGCTTATAGCTATGGTGTTGAATTGTTAGGTGATAACGGTAAAGCTAACTTCTATACCATACCAGGTCTTGAAAAAGGACAAACCATGCCAGCTAATGGCGAAAAATCAGGTTTAAAAACATTAAAAGATATAAGACCAGGTTCTTCAGACGAAGTTAACATTTCTATCTATCAGGGAACTATTGAAGCTGAAGGAACAAGGGCTAATAACCAAACTTGGGTAAGTTCCGTGCGTTTAAATGGTCAAGATATTGGTAAATTATTGCCTAAAGGTTCTGAAGTTAATTTGTTTTTAGAAATCATTAAAGATGGTGTCTATAATTTATCAATTGACATTCCTTATCTAAATGATACCATCGAAAAAACATTTGAACGCCAAGAGCAACAAGGAGAGGAAGACAGTTGGTTTGCGGAACAATTTAAAAATATAGAAGTCGAGATCGAGGCGTTTGAAAATGAAAATGAGGCATTTGATAAGGACCGTTTAGAAAAAATAAAAATAAATATAAAACAATCAAAAGAGGAGTTTGAATCTCGCAAGTCAGATTATGATACTCGAATGAAAGTGAGAGATGACATAAGAAAACAATTTACAGCGCTTGATAATCTCACAAATATAAGTGCTTGGCCGATAGCAGAGCAAGAATTAAAAACGACATTTTATGAACTTGAAACAAAGGTGACTGCCAGCGATGATCGAAATACTAAAACAGCTTTTGAGTCTTTAAAAAAGCGTATGGATATAGTTTTGACTTCTAAAGATGTAATCGAAGCAAAAGAGCTTAAGGAAGAAATGGGTGTATTGTATATTCAAATATTAGATAATGAACACGGTGTAGAATTATTTATTTCAATACTTATGAATTTTAATGACGATTTTGATTCTCAACCTTGGTCCGATCGTTCACAAGCACGTACAATTTTAAATAATGCAATGAATGAAGTAATGGCCAACCCAAGTAGAGAACGAGCACTTAGTTACTGTCAACAACTTTGGCGTTTACTTCCAGATCTTAAAGCAGCAGGTAGTAGAGATGATATTTTAGGGTAATTTTCCTGTTTAATTATAAATCAAGATATGAGTAGTTTAAAAAATGTTCAAATTAAAACACGCTATAAAATAAAACATTTTATTGAGCAAACATCCTTCTGTGCAATTTATACAGGACTTGATTTAGCTAGCTCAAAATTGGTAAATCTTAGTATATATAAAGCTTCTAAAATAGCCCGTGATGATCTTGGAGAAGATGGAAACTTACGAGAATTGGGTTTTTTAAAATTAGCAGTAGAAGGGTTCCCAAAGTTATTAAGTTTTGGAGATTTTACGCATGATTTAGAGAAATACCGTTACATAGCTACAGACTTTGTAAGTGGGGAAAGTGTTATGGATCGCATGAAGCGCGTGGGTTCTTTAGGAGAATTTGATGCCATTCGAGTGGGATTAAAATTATCTGAAATCGCACGTAATTTGCACTCTCGAGATCAAGCAGTACTTTTAAATGGCTTGTCATTAGACAATATTATTTTCGATATGAGTGGAGAGTCAGAATCCATTAAATTAAGAAACCTAATTAATATGCGTTATTTTGACGAAGCTTTTAAATTTAAATATATTAATGGTTTAAGTCTTTCTCATTTAGCACCAGAGGTTTTTAATGACGTTTTTACTCCCAAAACAGATTTATATAATATTGCAGCGTTAACCTACCAAATGGTTTGTGGTGTATTGCCTTATCATGACCCTGAATCTCAGGATTTAAAATCGCCTAAAGCATTAAATTTCCATTTAGAGTCTAGAAGCCATCCATTAAGTTTTTCAGAAGTATTTGAACCCCATTTAAAAGAAGTACTAAAAAAAGCATTAGATCAAGATGCTGACCAACGATTTAATTCACTCAACGAATTTTCAAATTTTCTTAACAGAGAAAAAATATTAGGTGTTACAACTGCGGCTAAGCCAAAAAAAGCCCATGTAAAACGTGGAAATGGGTTTGATGATATTGCAGGAATGGAAACCTTAAAAAATCTATTAAGTTCTGAGGTGCTAGATGTGCTAAAACGTCCAGAACACTTTAAAAAATATGGCGTAACCATCCCTAATGGAATGTTGTTATATGGCCCACCTGGCTGTGGTAAGTCATTTGTTGCAGAAAAATTTTGCGAAGAGGCTGGTTTTAATTTTTTTATGGTTAAGCCCTCTGATCTTAGCTCAATTTATGTAAGTGGTGGAGAAGAAAAAATAGGTAAATTATTTTCTGAAGCAGAAAACAATGCCCCAACAGTAATTTGTTTTGATGAAGTTGACGCGATGATGCCTAAAAGATCTGACGATACTAACCAATCAATTTCTGCACGTGTAAACGAATTTTTAGCTCAGATTAACAAATGTGCTGATCGGGGTATTTTTGTGATTGCAACAACCAACAAACCGGAATTAATAGATGTTGCGATGTTGCGAACAGGTCGTATAGAAATTAAAGTCTATGTGCCGCCACCCGATGAAATAGCTCGTGCGGAGCTTTTTAAGTTGTATTTGAAAAATAGGCATTGTGAAATTGGACTTGATTTTAAAAATCTAGCTTCCATTACGCCTAACATAGTTGCCAGTGATGTTGAATTTATAGTTAATAAAGCCTCTCATAAAGCAGCCATTCAAGAAGTAAGAATTTCAATGTCAATATTATCGGAGATAGCTAAAAAATTTAGACCTTCAATAACCAAAGAAATTATTGATACCTACGAAAAAGAACATAAAGAATTTTTAAAACCAGAAGAAAGCAAAACTATAAATCCCATTGGATTTAAACGAAACTGATAAATATATAAATCATGGAACTTATAAAATTTAAAGAATTATTACTTAAAGTTGCTGTATGCGCTATTGCTTGTGATGGCGATATTGATGATAGAGAAATAGAAGCACTTCACGAAATCGAAAAAAAATCTCCTTATTTTTCAGCTTTAGACCTTTCAGAGGTTCTTGAAAAATCTCTTGAGACTTGCTCTAATGATCTCAATGCATTTAAAATTAATGTTTTTAGAATACTTGATGATAATACACTAAATATTGTTCAAGAGCTTAGCATCTTGGAAATATCACTGCGTATTATTGCCGCTGATGAGATAGAAGAAGATAGAGAAAAAACCTTTATTAATGATCTTAGAACTCACTTAGAAGTAGAAGACTTTATAATTTCACAGCGTTTTGGAGAAATTACTTATTTAAAACCCAAAAACTCAGAATTTAAAAGCAATAAAAGTGATGATATAGACTTCACTACAAAAAATTAACTGACATTAAAAAACGAATTATGGGACTATTTGATATTTTTAAAAAGAAGACAACGGCAGAGAGAAATATTATAAAACTCAGAAAGCTAAGGTTGAATACAATTATACATGAATCTAAAAGCTTGATGCACAGTATGATACTAGCAAGCCCACATGACAATTCTTTTTTAGATGAAAACCCAGATGGGGAAGGATTATTTGGTCTTGTGAAATCAAATCCAGTTCCTATTTATGGGATTGATAATATTCCTGCATATATGGATAGATTAAGATATAAATTTACTTCTAAATCTGGTTCCGGTAGTTTTACATTTAACACCGTAGACTATCAAAGAACAACAGATTCGGATATTACTGAAATCGGTTCGCAAAAACCAACGGAAGAAACTGTCGCATCAAGTGTGTCATCACCTAATATTAAAGGGCACATAGACGTTTATAATCTATATTCTGTTGGAGGTCAAAAATTGGCTAAAATATATATCAATTCCTATTCCCTTAAAACTTCTAACAAAATACCAGAAGGTTTTATTCATAGAGATGAAACTCCCGCAGAAAAGGATACTAAAGTACTTATCGAATTAATGAAATAAATTATTTAAACCTATGAAACATCATTTTGAATCTCTCGGACTTAAGGAAGATGCCTCGCAACAAGCAATTCAAGAGGCTTATGATAGGCTTAGTAAAGAATTAAACCCTTCAAACAATGACAATCAAGAATTTTTTGTTGAGGAATATCAAAAAGTTCAAGAAGCCTATAAAGCGCTCAATCAAAGTTCTATTTTAAAAAACAACGATTCTCCAAAGAGTACTATAAGATCAAACCGAGATGTTTCATCTTCAGGCGCATCACCTTCTAAATCATCAGGATCTTTTACAGTTACCATTTCTCCCGATAAAATTGAAGAGCTTAAAAATAAAGCTCAAGAAATTAATGATAAACCACATGTTAAGCCTTCAATGTTTAGGAATCCTTTTTCTTTCGATGGTAGAATCAGGAGAATGGAGTTTGGAATAAGTTTCATAATATTCTATATACTAAACAATCTTTTTGTTGCATTATCTTATGAAAACCCTATTTTTATTATTTTACTTATTCCATCATTATGGTTTACATGGGCTCAGGGAGCTAAACGTTGCCATGATAGAGGCAACAGTGGTTGGTATCAAATAATTCCATTTTATATTTTTTGGTTGCTTTTTGCAGATGGAGATATAGGTGATAATGAGTATGGAGAAAACCCCAAGGGAATCAATAAAATTAATTAAAACTCATGAAGAAATATTTTTTAACCCTCGGCCTTGAAGAAGGCGCCTCACAAGAACAAATTCAGAAAGCCTTTGAGCGCTTATCCAAAGAATTAAACCCAGCTAACAACGACAATCAAGAATTTTTCGAAGAAGAATATAAAAAAGTTCAGGAGGCATATAAAGCTTTGAGTAATTCCTCTATTTTGGCAACTAATAAAGGGGCTAAAAATCATAAAAAAAAATCTATTGAGCTAAACAAAGAAGAACCTAAAAGTTTAGATAAATTATTTATAAAATCATTAGAAAAAAAATATAAAAAACTACGTTCAAAGCAAAATATCACCATCCTATTTTTAATTTTTTCTATTGTATTTAATATATTCACATACATTAAAGTACAGGGTGATAATAATGCTATTTCTGTCAGTAAGTCTCATATGAATCAAGCAGAAGGATATATGAATCAAGCAGAAGAATATTCTGGTGAGGCATGGGGAGGGGCCTCTAATGCAGAGGAATATATGAATCAAGCAGAAGAATATATGAATTATGCAATGGATTATATGAATCAAGCAGAAGAATATATGAATAACGCGTATTATTTTTCTAATTAAGGATATAAATGAAAAAATATTTTAAAACTTTAGGTTTAGAAAAAGGTGCTTCGCAGTTTGAAATTCAAGAAGCCTATGAGCGTTTATCTAAAGAATTAGACCCGGTTAACAATGACAACCAAGATTTTTTTGTAGAAGAATTTGCTTTATTAAAAGAAGCATATAAAGCTCTTACAGGAAAAGAGCCTAATAGTCAAACAGCAATTGATACAAAAGCAGCTGACGTTTCAGATCTATTTGAGGATTCAGATTCAATCCTGAGTATACTGAAAAAATTTAAGGAATCTGAAGATGCTAAAAAATTAGAAATTATTAAATCTTTGGAAGCTTTTAAGAATGGTAATAAAATCTATCAACAAGCACTGGCAATGGTCTATAAAAAAGAAGATATTGACGGTCTTAGAGCTACTGTAAAAAAAGAGAAATCACCAAAGTCAGAAGTAAATAATGAAAACTCCAACAATAAAGACGACGAAGATCTAACTAAAAAACCTTTTCAGAAATATTCAAAAAAAAATATAAAACTACTTTTAGGCTCTTTAGCCTTTATATTACTCTTTTTTGGAGTGTCATATATATTTTTTTTAACAAAGGTTAATACTTTTGAAAATGAAATTCCACGAATAGTTGAACAATCACAATATAACCATAATGTTTCTCGAAGAATATGGGAAACAAAATTTTTTGAAGATCATCCCGAAATTGTAGCCTTACATCTTACAGATAGTACTAATAAGGGATTTCGTTTTAAGGAGAGTGATAGCAAGTTTTTTAAGGATTCTATTGTTAAATTCTTTGTATATTCAAAGACATTCCCTTTGGTCATTTATAAACCTGATTTCTTTGAATGTGTTTATTATGATGCAGTAAATTCTCATAATTTTTGGAATCATTACATTGTTGGTCAAAGTGAAAATTGGGAAAAAAACGAAAACCTACCTCCGTATCTTGAGATGCTAAAAAAAACAGAGAAAAATTACCGAGTTTCGGATAAAGTTTTTGAAGACTTAATACAAATGGCTGGAGGATTAAAAGCTTTTCAGTTAGAGAAACCCTCAAGTATAGATATTAAATGTAAAAAATGTATTGAAAACTATCAAAATACTTTTGAAACAAATAATATTTCAATCAATGATTTTTATGACTTTACTCATGAATACTTCGCTGCTAAGAATGAAATTGAAAAAAAGAACAAATCCTTTCTAAAAAAATATGACAAATCATACAGGAAATTAACTACTGGTATGAATAAAAGTCTAAGGGCAAAGTTAAAATTAAAGCTAGAAGAAAATTCCTTCCCATCTAAAAAATCAATAACAAATGTGTTTTATGGCTCTACTAATGGACTTGGTGACATTTCATTTTCATTTGATTACTATCAAGATGAATCATCAACTTTAAAAGACTATGTAAATGAGATTTATGCTAGTTATTATTCTACAAATTCTCTTTATACAGGTGCGAGACCTTATAGCTATTGTTATGGGAAAAATCCATATTGCTATCCACCCGATGGCTACGAAGAATGTTCTTTTATAGGTGTTGAAGCTTCTTTAAATTCTGATGTAGTGGTGATTATTAAGAAGAATAATCAAGTATATGCTCATGCTTATATTAAAGCAGGAGAATACTATAAGTTTAAAGTAGGTAATGGTAGTTTTCAGACTTTTTTCTATTATGGAAAAGGCTGGAATCCTAATAAATATATTAAGGATTCAAGTTGTGGTAAAATAACTGGAGGTTTTGTGACTAATGAATCTCTGGATAAATCTGAACTTACTTACCTTAATAATAGTTCTATGACTTTTACCCTCTACACCGTAGAAAATGGAAATTTTAAACCAAAAGCTAGTAATAAAAATGAAGCCTTTTAAGTTTATTTTATTTTTCTTGATTTGTAGTCCCTTAATAAAGGCTCAAGACTGTGTCACAGGCAATTGTGAAAATGGCTTTGGTACGTTAGAAACAAAAACAACCACCTATAAAGGGGATTTTAAAGAAGGTCGCATGCACGGAAAGGGAGAATATGTTTGGAAAGATCGAGGAAGTTATAAAGGAGATTTTAGAGAGGGGTTTTTTGAGGGTATAGGTGTTAGAACGTATAAGAGCGGTACTGTTTATAAAGGACATTTTAAATACGACAAACCCCACGGAGAGGGCACAATGACCTATGCAAATGGTTCTATTTTTAAAGGATTATGGCAATTTGGATATAAACATGGACAAGGATTATTTAAAGATAATAAAGGATATTCACATGAGGGAACCTATAAATTTGGAAATTCCGATGGATTTGGAAAACAAAAATGGAAAAAGGGTGATGTTTATGAGGGAAATTTTAAAAATAGTTACAGAGATGGTTACGGTGTCTACAAATGGCCATCTAACGAAACTTATAAAGGACATTGGAAAAAAGGAAAAAAACATGGGAAGGGTTTTAGTAAAAAAAATAATAAAATTTTGAATACAGGTATTTGG
>Ga0115008_10004327_pt1 | contig 11794 bp, 10 predicted proteins | sample FraStrMetagenome_FD_87164 | JGI IMG/M metagenome (GOLD analysis project Ga0115008, IMG submission 87164) | Marine eukaryotic phytoplankton communities from Arctic Ocean - Fram Strait ARC3M Metagenome | ecosystem: Environmental > Aquatic > Marine > Oceanic | place: Fram Strait | collected...
AGCTTGTTTATTTCATTTTGATACTATAAATCATCTTTGATTTCACTTTGATATTATTGATTGTATTTCTAATATCTCTTTCAGTGTAACTTCCTTCATTTTCATTACTTTATTTTGAGAGGTCCGTACACGCGTACGTAGATTCTCAGTACATGTACGTAAATGTACGTACGTACAAAATGTACTGCCCCGTGAAACGCAGGATACCTTCCATTAAAATTTTGAGAAAATTTACTAAATCACCGTTTTTCTTTGAAAAGTTCACTAAACTTGAGAGTAACTGTGGTACTTGTATTAATAGTTGTTAGTTGTACAAATTCGAATGTTGTACTCAAACGTTACAAACGAGGCATATGTATGAACACATATTACGCGCTATTGTAATCCCGTGAAACCCATTATGAAGACCAGAACAACATTCGGTATTTTGTTCGCCCCGACAGCAAACGACAACATATATACATGTTGGTTTAGAATGTATCAACATATTCTCCATGCATACCATCTCCACTTCTTACCTCATAAAGAGATTGATGAGAGCTAAATAGCTAACTTATCTTTCTCAGTATGAGGTGCAAATGAACGATCCAAGGTCGCTGGATCTGCGTACCACTAAAATTTTTGTGATAAAGGTGTGTAGACGTGATCGTATTTCGCGATAAAGACCAAGCCATCGACGACGTTCACAGCAACTAATATTACTCTTTTGAACATCTTAAGTAATAAACCGCTCAAATAAAGCAAGTGCTGCGCTAGCTTTAGTTTCGTCAACGATCATTTTACTTCGTAACTTACTTACCAATTTCGTCAATAAACGTTATCTTTCAAGGAATGCAAAGCCGTCAACATCCTGGTGAAAGGACGGGGATGAACAATCCAAATTCAAGTTCCTCTGCAGAGGAACGAGTCGATAAAATAATTGATGTGCTCTTGAGTGCTAGAAACAAGAAACCGGGAACCCCGGTTGAAATTGATCCTAATGATGCGACGCATCTATGTCAGAGAGCGAGAGACGTGTTGCTTTCACAACCAATGCTTTTAGAGCTTGGAGCACCCATTAAGATTTGCGGTGATATACATGGTCAATATACGGACCTTCTGCGATTGTTCGAATACGGAGGATTTCCACCTGAGGCGAATTATCTCTTTCTCGGCGATTACGTTGATCGTGGAAAGCAGTCTTTGGAGGTCGTCTGCCTTTTGTTTGCTTACAAGATCAAATATCCCGAGAATTTCTTTATTTTAAGAGGGAACCATGAGTGTGCAGGAATAAACCGTATTTATGGGTTTTATGACGAATGTAGGCGTCGGTACAGTGTAAAGCTGTGGAAGAATTTTTGCAACACTTTTAACTGCTTGCCGTGCACTGCGGTGATCGATGATAAGATTATCTGTATGCATGGTGGACTCAGTCCAGAATTAAGTCAAATGGAGCAAATCGCTAGCCTTTCTCGGCCGTGTGATGTTCCAGATACTGGATTACTTTGTGATATTCTGTGGGCCGATCCTGACCCTCAAATTACTGGATGGGGTGAGAATGATCGTGGTGTCAGCTTTACATTTGGTCACGATGTAGTAAGGCAGTTTTTGAGGCGCCATGACTTAGATTTAGTTGTACGTGCACATCAAGTTGTTGAAGATGGTTACGAGTTTTTCGCTGGAAGAGAGTTGGTAACAGTCTTCAGTGCTCCGAACTATTGTGGCGAGTTCGATAATGCTGGAGCTATGATGACTGTCGATGATACTCTTATGTGTTCGTTTCAGATTCTGAAACCAGCAACAAGTGCCATGCATCGTGGTCAGAGGCCGGGAACCCCCGGTCAGAAAAGGTAATATATGTTAACTTTATTGGACGGAAGTTGAATTATGACATGTTACGTAAAAACCCCGAAGTGGTGATAAACCAACACAAATATAATATAATAGATACAATGCCTCCTCGTTAAAGTCTGCCCAGTCTGTTTCATTTCGTTTAATGATTACAAGTTGGACTGCTGTTGTTAGTTTGAAATAGATATTATTACTTTATATTTTTAGTCTGAAATAGATTTTATTATTTGATGGTCCTTATTTCATTGTTTGTCAGTGTACATGTAGATTTATTGTTTCTTGTTATTAGTCTAAAGTATATTTACTGTGTATTGTTAGTTTGTAAGAACATTTATAATTTTTTGTTGGTATGACAAATGTTTTTTACATTGCTCCTTGTTATCCCAACTCCCGAGGGAGACACGCTTACATAGTTATGTGAGTGAAAAATTCTGTTCGAATAAAATAGCATACGGTAGAGCTTCTAACAAACCTCTGACAACTGACAGCCGTCCAATTATGAGTATTGCTCAAGTTCAACCAACCAGCTCGAGAAAGCTTCGCATAGCACACATACCCCCTCGTACAAATCTACGTTGATGACGTACATTATTCCGTTAGACATACCCGGTACTCGCACATGCACTGCGTAAGACAACATGCTAATACCGGCACTTCTACCTCCTGCTAACTTCAAATTATACTTTCCCCTCACACCTCACACCTCATACATACGAGTACACGCGAGGGCAAACAAGCTTCCCACTATCCCATATTTTTCTCACAACACACACAACTCACTAACAGAACACACACAAAATAACTTTCGCGAATCATTTTGTGGAATGGCAACGTGCACATCCACAACGTCCACCATAACACTGAAACCCACCATCACCACTATCGTCCTCTTCTCCCTCGCATCCATCCTTTTCCTCTCGTCAACGAGTGGCTTCACGCCTCCATCGCCACCGAGACAGTTGGGCAGCAGTGCAGCGTCTGGAAATAGTAACGACAATGCGAACTCGGCTGGATTGTTTCTAAAGAAGAAGGCGGGGCAGAAGTCAAGTGCCGATGATGGATCGTATGAGGATGAGGTGGAAGATTCCAATGAGGATGTGGATGGTGATATCTTAGTGTCGGCTGACCGGCTGTTGGAGTTGTTGGAGGAAGTTGGAGTTGGCGATGAGGATTATGATGTGGGCGGTGTTGGTGATGATGATGTGGAAGGAGAAGGAGAAGCTGGAGAGCTTGGAGGATCTACTTCTGTGATTATTACGGACGACTTTGAAATATATGCAAGACCTCGTCCGATTGCTGTTACTACCGATAGTCAAGGTGAAATAGGTTCACAGGCTGCTGTTTCAGCTGGTTCTTGGACTTTTTCGCGTTCTTCGCGTGAGTTAGGGATTCTACGCAATAGGCGTCAGTCCCTGGTTCGTTTGAATGTGGCTTCAGCCCTTAACTATTCGGGTGAGGGCAGTGTGGATTTTACGCCAAACAAGTCGACGTATCAGCCACACTTGCCTTTGAAGACGCGTTTGGGGGCTCTGTGGTCCATGTGCCGCCCCAATAACTTTGTGTTTGTTGTCTTGCTTCATTTGCTAGGAATGTTGCAAGTCTCAAATACTTCTAATTTACTTTCTATGCATGCTTTACCGTTGGGAAATCTTTCGATGAGCATGTGGCCAACGCTAGCTGCACTTATTTTGAGTGCCTCGACTAGTATGGTCATTAACGATATCCACGATGCTGAAAGTGGAGTCGATTCTTTAGGCGTTTCGGCTGGCGTTGAGAAGATGTCAACCAAACCTTTACTTACGGGTATCGTTTCTTTGTTGCAAGCGAAACGATTCTTAGGGGCTCTTTATGCCCTGTTATCTCTCATTGTTTTTTCAAGCGTGAAAGGAACTTTGGGGAAAATGTTTTTCATTGCAAATGCAATTATTACTGGTCTTTACACTCCGGTAATCAAACCGATGACTTGGTATAAGAATATTGTTTGCGCAACACTCGTGGCAGGTGCCCCTGTATGCAGCGGTACAATTGCGTTAACGTTGCAAGGTCGCTCTTATGCCAATTTGATTAAGGTTATCCCTCTTACCGTAGCCATGTATTTGCAAGTGTTTGCACGAGAAATGGTTATGGACTTGAAAGATTACGAAGGTGATCGTAATTCGCACATTTCGACAGTGCCTGTGAGGTACGGTAGGAAATATGCAGGCAATACAAGCATGGTCTCAATAGGACTCATGGCTGTAATTGCTATTTGCTCCAAGTTTCTTTTTCGCGATGAAAGTTCAACATTTTGGATGGTGAAGCTGTTTTTGGCAACAGCCGGTAGCGTGTCGATGCTTTCTCGAGTAAATGCCGTGAGAAAGGTTGAAGGTACTGATTTGTCCAAGAACATGGCTTTTATCGATGACATCTTGGGGATGCTAATGATTCTAGCTAGTTTTATATAAAAGTATTACTGCTGTAACTTTTATTTTATATATAAGAGCCTTCGCCCTGGATATGTAGAAGCAACGAAAATCATTAGGAATCATGATAGAAAATAGTAGTTACGGGCGAATAATAACCTATGAACTATGAAGAGCAAACGAAGAAGCATAAATTTTACACGCAATAAAAACAATTGATTTCTTGAATAATCAAACTGAGTATACTCTTGTTTTGCCAAATCATATTTCTTCTAGAAGTAAAAAGTTGAGTGACGGTTTGCATACATTTGATTTGAATCTATCATACACTTATTTTATATCTAAACCCATTCACGTGGAAATTTACATGCTTGAATGAAGTCGTATTCTTTTGAGCCTTCTTCTGGCTGGTGATCGTACTCCCACCTTGCAGTCTCAGGCAAACTCATGAGAATACTTTCGATTCTTCCCCCAGTTTTGAGTCCAAAGACGGTTCCTCTGTCATAAACAAGGTTGAACTCGACATATCGGCCTCTACGCATAAGCTGCCATTCCTTCTCCTTCTGCGTAAATTCATCGTCTTTGTGCTTCTCAATAATAGGACCGTAGGCTTTGACAACACTGTTCACAGCTTCCTTACTAAATTCAAAGATTGTATCGGGATCGCGATCATTTAAGTCATCAAAGAATATTCCACCAAGACCACGAGTTTCGTTACGGTGCTGAATTACAAAGTACTTGTCAGCCCAGGCTTTAAATTCCGGGTAGAACTTCTCGTCATGTTTGTCGCAAACCTCCTTGTAAGTTCCGTGAAAGTGCTTCATATCTTCCTCGTTAACGTAGGAAGGAGTTATATCAGTTCCTCCTCCAAACCACCATACTCCACCATCAGTTTCAAAATACCTGTAGTTGAAGTGCATTGTTGGGCAATGAGGGTTCTTTGGGTGCATTACACTAGAAAGACCGCAAGCGAAGAAAGGGACACGCTCTCCAGGAGCCATGCCCTTTGCGCGGTCAACACCACGTTCAGTGGCAGCTTGAAGAGCTTCTTGCGGCATGCTTCCATAGACAACGGAAAGATTCACCCCTGCCTTTTCAAGAACTTTTCCGTCCGTCAAGACACGAGACATACCACCGCCACCATTGGCTCGAACCCATGCATCCTCCTGGAACTTCGCCTCTCCATCAATTTCTTCAATGGCCTTTGTGATAGAGATTTGTGCTTCACGAATCATTTTTTCAAACTTAGCGCGCATAGGATAGTTGCCATCTGGACCCGACTCGCCCTCGCGTACAAGACTTTCAGGGATCTCTTCCTAAAAATTTACTATGTGAATAAAAATTTGTTTGTGGTAGATAGGTCACGCGAATAATTCCGATAGACTCACGACTGCTTTGTGCGAGTCCCAACCAATGTTAACGGGTGGTGCCTCTTTTTTCTCCTCTTCCTCCTCGGTGTCCTTACTATCATCAGCCTTGGCTTCGACTTTCTGCTCATCCTTTTTCTTTTCATCCTTATCAACAAACTTCTTGTCTTTCCCCTTTACTTCTGTAAAAGCCTTTGACGGGGCCATTCTATTGCGTGAAAAAGTGGCATAAGAGTCTAGAAAACCCAATTATACACCCAATCATGGAAACTTGAAAATTTTACAACACTTACTTCGAGACGAAAGCATCGGAACGAGTGGTGAAAGAAGTTCCCCTGGAAGCTCCAACTGAAAATGCAGTAACGGAAGACGTCAGTGCGCCAATAACAAGAAGAGTGAACTTCATATTTGAAAATATCCACTTGAAATTGGATGTTATTCTCAAAATCTTTGTCAAAAGTAATAATGGTGGCAATATGGAAGTGGTGAACTCCTTTTTGCGATCTGCTGTCCAAATACGCAATAGTTGTAGTTCAACTTGGCGAAAAAGAGTTCCACGCGTAATTACATTAGTTCGATCGGTGTAAGCATGTAAATTAACGTTCTATATCTAAATTATATCTTTATTGGAAGATTCGTTTGTGAAAATTCACCGGGCAATTCTGTACATTCATGTTCATGAAGACCTTCGACCTTCGACAGGCCGACCGACGATCAATCAAACATCGCCTACAAAGACTTTTGCATATTTTCTTGAACGCGCAGCTATTTCCTTCTTTCCTTAATTAACACATTAATATGGGATTTGTGACAGGAGTTATTGGAGGATCTATTGGAACTGCCTGCCATCTGGTTGCGCTGTCGGTTCAAAAGCGTCCTTTGTCGAGGAGTAAGTCTATTTTCGTTTAAACGCGTTGTTGACGTCAAGTTCGGTCACGCTTATTCTGCTGTACTCTTGTTTTCGCAGTGCCGTGGTGTCACGTTGGTTATTTCATTGCGGGGTATTACATCGCGAACAAATACAAGGACTACGAAAGGAAGCTCTTGATAGAAGTAAATGAAATACGAGCTGACAGCGGATTACCTCCTTTCCATGGAGGTCATGTCTTGTTGCCGGGAATGATGGAAAAGAAGGAGTAGATATCTAGCGAAAGAATTTATTCTCTATCAACTAATAACATTTAGGTACGCGCCAGTTTCATCAATCAAATGCACTTCATGATTTTTTCGTAAAGATTTAGCGAACGTCTTCCTGTTGTTCTCGTCTACAATGTATTTCTGAATACTCTCTTTTCGTCTAATTTCAAGCTCTCTGTCGTGCTGTATTGCATTTTCCAATTCTGTCCGCTGGCGATCTTTATATTCATCCAACTCCCGTTTCAATCGGAGCTGTGCCTTGGCATCTTCCTTGAGGTTTCTATGTTTTCGCAGAAGAAGTTTTCGTAAATGTTTTTCGATCACAAGTTTGATTTCAGCTTTTCTCTCCAAAGACACAATATCTTGGTTTTGGTAAAAATTAGTGTTCCTATCATAGGTACGAACCTTGTACTCGCGGTTACTGATTGCGATATTCGAACACGGAGAAAGCCCATTTAGACAACAAGCTAAAGTAGGTACAATTTCGAAATTGTTGTATCTTCCATCCAAATTGAGAACTGATACAATACCGTCGATATCCCTAACAACATATTGATTCGTTCGAAGTTTGTTTACGTTCAGATTAACGGGTGAGACGTCAGTACTTTTATCTAGGATGGCATATTCCCGTTGACCGACTCGAATACGTGTGCCGACAGATAGTTCGTCTCGAAAACATACGTGACTGTCACCGTTCCAGACGAGCTTCCTGTCCTTTGGCATACTAACGAGCAATATCCCTATTTAAAGGGAAACCACGTAAAAGATTAACTCGAATTCCGAGTCATGCTGCGTTGTATTCGGAGCTAACGTTTAAATAGTACTGAAAAGAAAGAATTTCCTCACTCTAGTCGTGACCCCATAATACCGTGGGTGTGATGAAGATGGAGATCGTGAAAAAAATTTATTCGTATTGCTCATCAATAACTTTTGATATTGGATGTCTAGTTTTTCATTTATTCAGCAAATTTGAAATGTCTCCAAACACTCGTATTTTGTCTCGCAAATGGTAAATTTTTTATCAGCTGTGTGGTACGTAACTTTTTGCAATTGATCGGGATGCCTAAAATTCTCCATGATTATTGTTGGATTTGATCTTTCCTGTTATAGCGAAAACCCTTTCAACGTCGGTTAAATATTAATAATATTGTTGGAAAGATGTTGCTTATGGTTATCGAACGCAACGATCCAGCCTTGCGCATCATCTATAGGCCGGAAACACATTGACACCACAGTTGCGCTTATGTTGGGATTCCTAAGTCAGCTTCAAATATTCACGATAAAGGGAAAACACGTTTTGTATTCTTTCGGCAAGGAGTGTTTTCGTAGGTGCGGTTGTACATCCCGATTCTGCTGCTCAGTTCGGTGTTCTTTTCTTTTTCAACTTTTTTCGGATGACTCTTTTCTCTTTTCTGATGATGTTCGCAATATTTTGCGAAAGCTTAACAAACACGAACAACAGACGACCAAATTAGGTAATGACCCCAAAACTCTCATGGAAAATTTCTCGGTTCCGGTATTGTACTTTACACATATATTATTAATAAATAAGCGACTTAGATGACAAGGCCTGAATATTATAATATATCTGGACATGACGTTTCCTAATCGAACTCTGTAGATGTACGTACATTCGAAAATAGTACTATCGATAATAAAATACCGGTATACATTCGGTTCGTTGACAAGTTCCGCAGAAACTTCGCGTCAATCGTTAGCAACCTCGAATCTGTACAGTGCTCGCCCACTCATAACATACACGCGCCACTCTCAACCACATGGCACCCGCATTAAAAGCAACAATATATTCTGACTAAAAGCAAAAGAAAAAGCATTGAAAACACCGTCAAATAATTACATAGACCACGATGTTTGCACCACCCAAAAGAACAGCAGGTGGCACACTCTCAACCAAAAGGCCAAAGCTCCTTCTACAGAGGGCGAGCAGGTGAGTAAAAGTGTACCGTTCCACGAAAATATATGGTGAAAGTTCCCTACTGGGAACTTGACTTTATTCGTTCGCAAATAATTTAATCACGGGGTCAGGACGACGAGCGGGCGAGTGATTCCCGTAGGAACAACAACGGTTCTTCTTATTCGTTACGTTTTTATGGTCCACACTTTACTTTTTCTTATAATTTTTTACTCTTTGCGTGGTCGTGATGTCATACTTACCTTTAAAACCTTACAATCGCAGTGTTCCTGAGGCGCCTAAACCTACTTCTCGCTTCGCTTCTCGTCCTAAGTCGGTCCTTTCATCGACGAAGAAACCAACCCCACTGGGTCGACGTGTATCGGCACCTGCTGTTTTGTCAGGAAACGGCAACTCAAATTGGTCTGTAAATGAGGCGAAGCTGGATTTGTTACCTCCATTTTTCATTCTCTCAAGAGATAGTGTTTGCGTTGATAGGGATGTTGGAGTGGAGGAGGTATCCTCTCGTATTGCGGAGTGGTTAAGACTTCATTCTGTCGCGGCAGATTACAACGGTTGTCTGGCTGAATGCGTAACGCTTGATAACTGTGCTTTCGAGGTCAGACTTTTTCGTGATAGTGGAAGGATTGTTGTTGAAGTTCGAATGATTCGCGGTGAGGCGTCATCATATCGGATTCATGCAGATGGAGTCCTTTGTGCTGCAGAGGGCTTTGCGACGAATGTCGACAGGAAAGAGCCAACTTCCACGCTCATCAAGGACGGAAATGTAGACAGTGACACTGTTTTCGACGTTTTGGAAAATGTTAGTGAGTTACTGCGCAAGGACAGAATTGATGCGTGCACCATTGGTATGGAAGCACTTTGCCTACTCACGAAGGTGGACAAGGTGGGGAAGAAGGTTGCTTCTGTTACAAGTACTGCCGTTGTTCTTGGTAGCATGTCTGGCGCCGAAAGTGAGCTGCAAGAAACGAGGGACGTCCCAATGGCTTCTCAGACAACGGCGATGGATATAGGTTCTGGCGAAGATAATGACGAAATGGGTTTCATGTCAATATTATTTTCTTTAATACGTGATAAGAAGATTATCCCCGAAGACGGGGACGATATAAATTCCAGAAACCCATCATTTCTTTGGCATCTCCGACATATCAGATTGCTTTCGTTTAGAACAGTTAACAGCGCGATCACTGTGTTACTGAGTTCAGGTCAATGTCTTCAACAACGAATAGCTCGAAATCTAGACAATCAAGGTATTCTTGAAAGTTTGGTGAACGTTGTCAGAGATGCACCTCGAAATCCGCACGAAGCTTGGTACGCTGTCCGCATTCTTACACAAGTTGCCACTACATCTAATTTTGGCTTGCAGCGCGTAACAGAGTTAGAAGTAATGTCTGCAGTAGAAGATGCACATCTTTACGGAAGTAATCATCATGTGTTACTTGCATCAGACTCACAAACCTTGATCAGTTTCCTGCGTTCATATGTTAATCGGTTTTAGAATGAATAAAGAACACTCTTGCAAATGCTGTAAAATATCTATATAATTGTGTAATATGGTGAGACTACTTTTCTACATTTGAGTGAAGATAAACGTGAAATTGGTTATTGATGTGTACAACTTTTCTCTGTCTACATTGTACTACACCCGAAGGTCGCCATATCTACTTTATTGTGTAATATCGTGAGACTATTTTCATACATTTTTGAGTTAAAAATGTCGATTATTGGTGTGTGCAACTTTTCTTCTAGTTTCCATTGTCTACTTTGTAAACCCTAGAGACACCACGGGTTCTTCACCGTTGCTCTTCTGCATATTCTACACTGTTGGTAATAGACTTTTTTGTCACATCTCACTGTACGATTAACAATTTGTAATTCTACGAAGTATATGATTTGATCTGTGAAAATTCATTCCGAGTCAGTTATTCAAAATGTGTTACTACGATTAACATGTAAGAAGAAATTATTAAAATTTTGGGCGATTTATCATCATCATTATACGGTATTTATCGAGGAAAATGCCACACACGGATTCATTTGAGGTTAATTTCGAAAGGCTAATTCTTATTAATCGTGGTCCATGACAAAACTTAACATCAACTAGAACGGGTTGGGACAAGTAGACGAACAGTCTCGGATGGCTTTACCTGTATCGCTGTTACAAAGAAACACAGCAAATCATTAGAAAAAGTGTCTCAATTCTCAATGGCATCGGGCTAATACTTTAGACACTAAACTTAAACTCACCGTGGCCATGTAATTAATCGCTCGAGCATCTCATTGATCATTTTGACGAAGGGGAACAAAGCCTCTGTGTAGTAACGAAGTAATTCAAATTTATATTATGAAGCATTGTCCGTTCAGCTATATACATGGTCGACAGTAGATTACACATAGTTTTTGTTCTTACCGAAAGGCTGCAAAATGATCCAGAAGAAACTACAAAACAACGCAATAGGCCAAACGATAATCCAAAGCAACGCTAACCATATTAAGGCAGCAAAGTAATTCTTCTTCCCACAAGCCATGTTAGAATATTATGATATACGAGTTTGACCGATCTTTCTTGTTTTTCCTTGATTGTTTTGTTTTTATTCTTGTGCGCCCAAAAAAGTGTAGATTTTTTTCGTTTATAATTATGTATATACCGGTATATATACCACATTATATATATATATACTTCGAAGTATATTAGTTTTTTAATAATACATGTGTGTATCCCGGTTTCCGAATATATGTATCATCGAATTTAGATCTATTTAACGATATTAAATTGTCTAAATTAGAATATTTTTAAGTACACTGTACATGTATTGATATATGTACATGTACCGTTAAATGAACAAAACATGTACTTCCTCCGTTTCAGAATACTTGGACCATTTCATAAATTAGCTCTCGCGTTTTTTTAAAGACGATCAACACAGACAAATCGATTCCAACTGTTTTCAAATTCTGATTCCAAGCACATCAAAAGTTATGGCCATTTTTTGCATCGATTTTTCTAGTGAAATTTTGAAAGCTCCGGGTGGAGGCAATAAACTACTCAAATCAATCAATATTTTCATCTACATCTCAATTAAAAGCATTAACAAGTTAGTGGAAAAGTTTTGGAGTCTTTGCGG
>Ga0115008_10004329_pt1 | contig 11791 bp, 8 predicted proteins | sample FraStrMetagenome_FD_87164 | JGI IMG/M metagenome (GOLD analysis project Ga0115008, IMG submission 87164) | Marine eukaryotic phytoplankton communities from Arctic Ocean - Fram Strait ARC3M Metagenome | ecosystem: Environmental > Aquatic > Marine > Oceanic | place: Fram Strait | collected 2012-06-18
CGTGTCGTATACGAAGGAAGCAATGTACCAGCACCTCGAAACGTTGGTATTTTGGTTGAAGTCTTTGATGGTGAAAAGTTGTGGAGCGATGGCTCACTTACCGACGATGGAGAATACTTGATTGAAGTACCACTCGATTCTGCAAAGACATTGCAATCTTCACCTACTCGTACGTGTTTGATTTCAATTACGAATATTCCTGGCCGTGGTGAAGACATGACTGGAACATTGGTTTCAACAACCTTACGTGTTGTTGTTGACGATGCAGCACCTCGTGTTGTTCGAAGAATGTCTCCGTTGAATGTTATCGATGTTTCTTCAACAAACGACCTGTCTTCCATCTATGTGGAATTCCAAGGTTCTGAAGATGCGGATTTGACTGGGTCTGAACAAATGATCCATTGGGTCATGCGTGACCAGACACGAACCGTTACTATCGGTGCAGGGTCTGCTGTGCTCGGAATGCAACAAGTCGATCAAGTCGTCTATTGGACTGGCGAAGTTGACATTACTGCAGGTGGTACAATCACTCCACAAGCAGGCGATTTCGTTGGGTTTTACATGACTGGATGGGATGCTGCTGGGAATCAGTTCCCACTCGTATCCAATTCTGAAGCAAGCCCAATTCCTGAACTTGCCTTTGATGATACAGACTTTGAGCGCCAGTGGGTCCGACTCGGAGCTGTTGGTCCTGAATTGAGAGTTAAGTCGATTGAAGTGTCTGATGATCACGTTTCTCCTGGTACTTCAGTTGAGATTACAGGTACAGTTGTCAACAACGGTGGTGCCACAGATTCTCAATTCAAGGTTGCATTCTTTGCAGGTGATGATACAACACCATTCGATGTCAAGACCATCATCGGAATCGGTGAAGGGGAATCAATTCCAATCACTGTTGACTGGGAAGTTGAAGATGTGGACCGTGTACGAGTTGAAGTCGATTATGGAAACATCTTGGTTGAAGTAAACGATAACGACAACACTGCAGAACATGACATCAACATTGCATACGGAGAATATCTGGGCTGGCTCGACTCACCGCGTGAGCAACCTCTTGCCTGGATTTTCGGTATGTCGACTATCTTGATTCTGATTGTCGTTGCAACGGTCGCATCTCGAACTGCTGTCGATTTAGGGGACGGTGCATTCGCAGAAGATGACGAAGACTGGGAAGATGACGATGACGATGACGCGTACGACGATGACGATGAGTACGACGATGACGAAGACTGACGTTCTCTAATCAACTACAAATCCTCAAGAAGGAAGCCCAATCACCATTCTCTACGGGGAGGGGGAGAGTATGTCAAATGTATTTTCCCATTTACACCCACAACTGCAATCGTTCATTGCAGAACGAGGTTGGAATCCTACACCTATTCAAGAGGCTGCTCTGCCAGATCTTTCTGAGGGCAAGAACAGACTTCTCATTGCTCCAACAGGTTCTGGAAAAACACTTGCAGCAGTATTGCCACTGCTTCATCGATGCAAAGTCGAAGAATGGGATCCGCTCGCAATCCTCTACATCACGCCTCTGCGAGCACTCAATCGAGACGTTGACCGTCGTCTTGCTGAATTAAGCGAAGTATTGGAGTTGCGATTTGGACTTCGTCATGGTGATACCTCCACAAGTGAACGAGCACGACAGGTTAGGAAGCCCCCTCATCTCTTGGTTACAACTCCTGAAACCTTTCAATTGATGTTCACTGGTCATCGACTACGAGGCTTGCTTAGTACCGTTAAAGCGGTCATTATTGACGAAGTACACGATCTAGCAGGAAGTGAACGCGGATGGCAATTGCGTCTCGGTCTTGAGCGGCTGGAAGCCTTGAGCGGACAACGCCTTCAACGAATTGGTCTTTCTGCGACTGTTGGTAATCCAAAGCAAGTTGCTGAATGGATGGCTTCAGATGCATGTGTGCCGATCAATGCCCCTGCTGAACGGTCTACTGTCCTCTCTGTCGAAACTGCACCTTCGCTGCCTGAAGATGAAGTTGGAGCCATTGAGATGCGTCTCTCGCCAAGAGCACATGCAACGTTTCGACTTCTTGCTGAACTTGTTGGAAAAGATCCACCTTGTCTTGTTTTCGTGAACAGTCGGAATGCAGCAGAAACGGTGGCACAGCGTTTGCAAACAATGGCTCCACAACTCAACATAGGCGTCCACCATGGAAGTTTAGCTGCAGAAACACGTCAGGAAATGGAAGAGAATATCCGAAATGGTTCGCTTCATGCCCTTATTTGTACTTCAAGTCTTGAACTTGGAATTGATGTTGGTTCGATTCAAAAGATTGTCCAATTAGAAAGTCCACGTTCTGTAGATCGGATGCTTCAGCGGGTTGGTCGTGCAGATCACAGAATTGGAGGTATCGGTCGCGGACATCTTCTCGCTTGGGAAACCGATGGTCTGGCTGAAGCTGCTGTAGTTGCACATCGCTCGCACATGGGATACATCGAGGATGTTGAATGGAGGAAACGGCCGTACAGTATTGCTGCAAATCAAATCATGCTCATGGCTCATAGTTTCAAGGTCGTACCTATCGATGAAGTCCATGAAACATTTGCTAATGCTGAGCAATTCGAGGACTGGGAGCGAAAAGATACTGAGACGATGCTTGCAGTTCTTTCTGACCGTTGGCTCTTACGCTATGCTATCGATGTAAACGAACGCCCATGGTATCGATGGCCTAAAAGCCTCTACCTCGAAGCAAAAGGATTGGTTCCTGAGGAAGAAGATTGGCCTGATGAATTACCTCGATACGATGTTCCAGAAGAAGAGATTCCAACTGAGTATAAATCTAGAAAATTACCGATACCGAAGCGTTTCAAGAATGGATGGTTTTCCTCTGCAGGCCGTACACGTAAGTGGGTGGAGAGCCACCTTTCGATGATACCGGACAAACAATCCTACCGTGTACGAGATGTCGTAACCCGTCGAACCATTGGAAATGTAGACGAATCATTTGTGCTTGAACTCAATGGTAGCGGAGAGGAAGAGGATGGACGTATTCGTCAGTTTGTCATGGCTGGACGTACTTGGACGATTGTCGATGCTGACCCAGAACAAAGCGAAGTTCTTGTCGCTCCTGTTTCAATGCAAGGGGAAGCACCAACATGGGTTGGTGAACTTCCACCAGTCCCTGCGCCAGTAGCACGTAACATTGGGCGATTGCGTCGACTTATTGCAGAAGATTTCAATTTGCTTGAACCCAGAGAATCGGATCGAATCGACCCCGCAGGTATTCTTGCTCACGATGGAAGGCCATTGGCAGATTATCCACTCGATGGTGAAGCTCTCGGACTTCTTGCCGATACAATCACTCGACACATCGATGCAACTGAAGCATTACCTGATGATCAAACGATTACCATCGAGCGCCGTTCTGAAGCACTTGTCATCAACATCTGTCAAGGGACATTGATCAATGAAACCATTGGACACCTTCTCCTTGCAATGGCTTCAACCAAAACAGGACGTTGGGGTAGTTTGATGGTTGAACCAACAAGAATTCACCTTTCAGGTGCTGATCTAGAGCCTCATGATGTTGTTGATTGGCTCAATGAACTTCCAGCCGATGGAATTGAAGGGCTCCTTGCAGTTACGCTTCCAAATTCTCGTCAAGTGCGTTGGAGATTTGCCCAAGTTGCGAAGACGTTTGGCATCTTGCGTCATGGTGTTGACCCACGTAAAATCAACCTTGGTGCATTGGTTCGTAAGTATCGAGGAACCATCGTCGTGGATGAAGTTCTCAGTAAACTCTACTTCGAACGCATGGACATTCAGGGGGCAAAGGATGTGTTACAAGGAATACAATCAGGACTACTCGATATTGTCGTTACGCCAACTGGTCCAATCGGTATTTCAGATAGAAGTCAACGTGATCTTCTTCTTCCAAATTGGGATAATGAAGCGGTTCGAGCACGATTACGTCTCCGATTGATGAATGAACGAGCCGTTCTTTGTTGCTTGAAATGTCAAGCAATACGCCGATTCAGAGTAGAACGATATCCTGATCTAAAGGATCCTGGGAATTGCATTGTTTGCAAAGGACAAATGCTTGTATGTGCCCGAGAAGGTCTTGAGAAGATGCTTGAAGGATGGGTTGCTTCAGATGAGGAAAGCGATCGTAATCGTATGATTCGAAACGCCTCTTTGCTCAAAACACACGGATTTCCTGCCATTGTATGCCTCATGGCAAGAGGTGTTGGAGAGGCGACTGCTCAACGTATCCTTCGTAAAGGACATAGTAACAACATGGATAGTTTACTGCAATCAATACACCATGCAGAAATCGAATACGCCAGAACTCGACGTTTCTGGGGTTGATTATTCCAGATTGACGTTACGAAGTTTAAGGCCAGCTTCTTTCATCATACCAGTTGAACGAGTGAAGTCTTCAGCCCATCGCTCAGGTATTTCGCCTCCACCCGCATAAACAACTTCGATAATTCCTGCTTGAATCAATGAACGAGCACATCGGGTACATGGAGGCCAAGTCACATAGGCTGTGCAATCCTTGAGCGAAACTCCAATTCGTGCAGCATGCATAATCGCATTTTCTTCTGCATGACAAATAAGGGGATATTTTTCTTCTCGATTTTCGAGTCGTTCAATCGAATCATCAATGCCTCTAGGGAAGCCATTGAAACCTGTAGAACGGATTTCTCTGTCCGAGCCTACAACAACACAACCTACTTTTGTTGAAGGATCTTTACTCCAAGTACTAATGTGGTGTGCGAGTTCAATAAACCGAAGGTCCCACTTATTGCTCATGTTGACTCATACAGGGCTCGTCCATCCTACCTTTCAGTGTTTGGTGGGAACAATTCGAGATGGTCCGACCCGTAAAGATTCAGAACCTCAAACAATTCACCAATGAGATATAGTGAACCGATTGCTAATGTAAAGTCAGGCTTGGTTTCCTCAAGAATCGGCTTCAATTCCTGTGGTGATGAAGTATGGACTACTGTCTGTAAACAAGTCCAATCAAGATCTGATAGTTCGAAAAGAGACACGCCCGGATAACGTCCTGTTTGAGGTACTGTAAGCAGAACATGAGAGGGAGGATGCTTCTTACAGAGATCGAGTAATGGCTGGGCAAATGCCTCCAAATCATCCTGAGGAGTGCAACCAAAGATCAAAGTCCATTCCTTTCGTGAAGATAAGATTTCAGAAAGAGTCGGAATTACTCGCTTCAATCCACTCGGATTATGAGCAGCATCCACGAAAAGAGAACCACCCCAAGACATAGGTTCGATATGTTGCATTCGACCAGGCCAGTTGAGAGCATGCATCGATTCTTCTATCAAATCAATCTTGTAATTGAGCTGGTTCAAGGTCACTTTTCCCAACGCTAATGCTTCTTCTTTCATCGAAGAATCAGAATCGATTGTAATCCATTCTAGATTTGCTGGTGAAGCAATCTCTCCAAGATGCTCTTGTCCAGCATGATATGCTTCATATTCAATTGCAGAACGAGCCTCAGTATCTTGAACCTCTTGAACAAACAATGGTTTTCCTGGTCGAGCAATGGCTGCTTTTTCAGCAGCGATTTCAGCCAATGTGTTTCCGAGGATATCTCGATGTTCAAGTTGAATCGACGTGAGGAGGCAAAGGTCAGCTGGTAGGATGCGTGTCGCATCAAAGCGTCCACCAAGTCCTGTTTCTACAATGAAAACATCAGGGTTAATGTCCTGTGCACAAAGACAAGAAGCAAGAAATGTAGTCTCAAAGAAGGTCAGTTCAATGTTCAAGTCGATTTCAGTCTGTTGAATGAGAGACAAGTAGATGTCGAACTGTTGTTCTGAGATGGGTCTGCCATCAATCCGAATCCGTTCCTCAAGACGAACAAGATGTGGTGAAGTGAACATGACTGTTGTCTGATTCAATCGATGAAGATGAGTAGCCATCAAGGCACAGACTGTTCCTTTTCCGTTACTTCCTGCGACATGAATAATCGTAGATTCATAGGATTGGATGAGAGATTTGTGAGCCGCATGGACGCGTTCAAGTCCAAGTTTCATGCCACGTCCCTTGGTCTGGTCAAGCCACTGTCGGATATCGGACATTCGCTCCCCCAGATTCTCCGTGTTGTGCACTCATGATAGGTGTGGCGATAGACGATTCTTGCTATGGTTGCGTCGATGTGCTCAAATGTGTTCCTCGTCTGGCAGGAGCATGAGCGACATGAACGGAGACTTCCGCCGCCAACTTCCATCTATGATTGGAATGGCCTCGATGTTCTTGGTTACAATCTTCCTTGCTATGTTTATCCGCCCCTGGTACGATAAGGCTGGATTGCAAGCATTTGGTGCAGAAGGTGCATCGCAATTACGATATATTGCGCTTGAATTGTTGATGATTTTTATCTTCACTGCAGCGATTCTCGCTCTCGCCCGCTACAAGAAAGAGTGGGTTATCAAGTACGGGATCATGGGTATTCTCTTCATCGCCTTGATGTATGCAAGCGTTCCACTCGCTCATCAGATCATGGTCGATGACACCATAGCACCGTTCGAATATGATTCAACAGACTTCGTAGAAGCTGAATACTTGACTGAAATTGGTATGAATCAATACATTGATTCAGTTCGAACCAATGAAAATGGAATCATCAATAATACAATCAGATTGAACCAATTTGGAATGGATGAACCGATTTGGACATCGGTCATTCCTCATGGAAACGAAAGTTATGAACTTGCTAAACTCGTTGTTGCCACTGGCCCAGATACAATTACAATCAATAATGGTGCACTGATTCAGACCCTCTCACTCACCGATGGGACGCTCCTCTCAACCTATGAGTGTTTTGAATACGATACAGAAGGGAATATCCTCCCCCGTGTTGAATTCGGATGCATACTTGCAGTTGAAACAAGTGACTCCGTTTACATCGTCGATGGTGGTGAAAAGATTCACCGTTTTGCAACCTTTGATGAAGCACCAAATGTTATGACACTGCAAGCGATTTGGCAACTTCCAAACGAGATGAAGGTTGTTGATGATCTCATAGAAGCAGAATTACTTGATGACACGCATCTGCTCCTTGTTAGCAAGGAAATGGCTGGCGTTGTTGAACTGGAGAAAACTACCAGCCAACCAGGCGACCCGGGTACAGGCTCTCAACAACCTGCAAACGTTCTCATCAACGCAACCTCGAGTGCGAACTTCTCAGCAGCCGATGTAGGCTACTCCAATGTCGCTAAAGTAACGATGAGTAAAGCAAATACCTCCGACCAACTCATTGTTCTAGGAACCGAAGATGGAGACATTATGTCTTGGAATTACCAACCCGATGAAGAGCAAATTATCGTCGAAGAAAGCAGAGTTTCAATCAATAACTTCGCAGACCAAATCCGAGATGTTCGATTAACTGATATCGATAATTCAGGTTACACTGAACTGTTGATTACAACTGGGGATGAAGCACGGCTCTTGTACGGTTCAAGCATGATTCAGAAATTGATTGTTGATGTACCTGAAGGAGAAAACGTTGCAGTTGCCTTTGGTGATACACCGAAAGATACTGAGGATGATACAACGCATCTTCATGCAGTTGTTATCGGTGAGAATTATTCAACAACCACTGGCGTTGTCGAATCTTCAATGTTCCTCAGTGGAGGAATTGTCTTTGAAGACATTCCAACAATGATTGGACTGCTTGTAAGCATCATCCTGATGATTCTACTCTACGTTCATAGCGAATGGTATGTCGTCAATACCGTTGGAATCCTTGTCGGTTCTGGTGTCATCGTTATGCTCGGTGTATCCTTTGTTCCAACCTTGATTATGGTGTTCATGGTTGCCGCTGCGATATATGATGCATGGGCTGTGTACAAATCGAAGCATATGCTCGATCTTGCTGATACGATGATCAATCTCAACCTTCCAATTCTCCTAGTTGCGCCACAAGGCTCAGATTATTCGTTCAGAGATGAACGCGCACCTCTTGGTGATTCTGATGTCGAACCTTCGACTGAGATTCAACCATTACAACAACCTCGTGAGCGAGTTATCAAGAAGAGTAACGATGCAATGCTGATGGGATTAGGCGATGTTATCTTCCCAGGTATGCTGGTTCTCTCGACGCTGCAATACATTGGTGGCGATGATGGCTGGATTATGGCCATCACCACATTGGTGGGTAGTCTTGTTGGTTATTCCATCCTCATGTGGTATGTTGGTCAAGGCAAGGCACAGGCAGGGCTCCCTCTCCTCAATGGTGGAGCGATTCTTGGTTATGTTCTTGGTGGATTGATGACCATAGGAATGGCAATGTTCCAATTCAATATCAGTTTGTAGGTGATGAATGATGCTTGATATCCATTTATTCAGAGACGAACCCGACCGAATCCGTGCTGATTTCGATCGTCGCAGTCTTCCCCATGACCAGATTGACAATGTTATCTCACTGGATGCGAAATGGAAAGACTTGCTCCATCAAACCTCCGATTTGAGACGTCAAAAGAATGAGGCTGCTCGCGGAATTGGTGCTGCTAAGAAGTCAGGGGATGAGGCTGAAGCACAACGTATTCTTGCAGAAGTTGCTGATTTAGGTTCACGAATTTCTGAAATGGAAGCTCAAACCACAGCCGTTCTTGAAGAGCGAGATGCCATTCGTATGCGGATTCCTAATCTCCTTCATCCAGAAGTACCATCTGGTGCTGATGAATCTGGAAATACCAAGCTTTCCTTGCATGGTCAAGAACCAACGTTTACGTTTGAACCAAAGACTCACAACGAACTGATTGAAGAGAATAAATGGGTTGATCTTGAACGTGCTGCAAAGATTACTGGAAGTCGGTTCTTTTTCCTCAAAGGAGATCTTGCTCGAATGGAAATGGCTCTGCAAGCTTTCTCTGTTGATTTCATTCAACAACGCGGATTCACTTTGGTTCAACCCCCGGTCATGATGAATCGGGCCGCTTACGAGGGTGTAACTGACCTTTCTGACTTTGAGACAGTGATGTACGGTATTGAGCCTGATGGATACTACATGATCGCAACTGCTGAACATCCTCTAACTGCCATGTTCATGGGAGAGACAATTCCAGAGGATCAATTACCCATCAAGATGGTGGGGGTATCGGCGTGTTTCCGCCGAGAAGTTGGAGCCCATGGACAATCAGACAGAGGAATCTGGAGAGTTCATCAGTTCACTAAAATTGAACAAATCATTCTTACAACACCCGAAACATCTTGGGAACTTCATGAAGAATTATTGCAAAACTGTGTGGATCTATGGGATGCACTCGGACTCCATTACGAAGTTGTGAACATTTGTACTGGAGACATGGGTACAGTTGCTGCACGCAAATATGATCTCGAAGCATGGCTTCCTGGTGCGAAAGCATTCAAGGAAATTGTATCATGTTCAAACTGTACAGATTACCAATCGAATCGTCTAGACATCCGATATGGAACGCCAGGACACCCAAACCAACCGATGGTCCACACATTGAATTCCACTGCAGTAGCCACTTCAAGGGCTCTTGTGGCTATCATTGAGCAGAACCAACTTGAAGATGGTCGCGTTAGAGTACCACAGGCACTTCAACCGTACATGCAAGGACAAGAGACTCTTGAACCGTGCAATTGGTAGGTTTAATAACTATTAACATATTACTCAATTCGGAGCGGATTGAGATGATGTATTTTGGATACGGGTCAAACTTAGACTGGAATGATTGGAAAGGATATTGTGAAAGAAACAGCAGAAGTCCCGATGGATTGACCGAGATTGAACCAGCATGGATCCTTGGCCATAACCTGAAATTTCACTATCATTCTAAAGGCCGAAATGGGGGTGCTGCGGACGTTGTCCCCCTGAATCATTACCATGCTACGCCAGGGGCTCTGTTCGAACTTGATGAGGATACTTGGCAGACGATGAACATGAAAGAAGGAACGAGAGGTGGCTATTATGAACCAAAGGAAGTTCTGGTTGTTAGAAAGAGTGGAGAACTTATCACGGCTCTGACCTACGTCGTTTGTGAGGATAAGATCAATCAGCAATACACGAAACCGAGTCCTGAATATGAACACTTGATTCGAAATGGTCTCCTTAATCGAGGTCTTCCAGACACTGGCCTTGTTCATTCTATGAATGAATCTTGGCAAGATCATGTGATTGAACATTTGTTTGTTTATGGTACATTGATGGGCGGTGAGGTTCGTCATGAAGAGCTGTTCCCATACATAGAGTCAAGAGTAAATGGGGTCACGAAAGGCGCTCTCTATGATTTGGATGATTATCCCGGAATGAAGAATGGAGAAGGTCTTGTTCACGGAGAATTAGTGAAAATGAATGATGTCGAATCCTGCTTGACCGATATGGATTCTATCGAAGGATTCTACGGATATGAAAGTAAAAACTCTCTGTATGAGCGAACGATTGTTCCGATTCAAACGAACGATGGCACAAAATGGGCCTGGACATACCTCTATTCTGGACACGTAGAGGAGAATAATCGGATAAAATCTGGCCGATGGAAACAGTGCTAGCACTGTGATTTTGGCTCCCAACACCTCTTTTCAAAACATCAGTTTAAAGGTAAAGATAAACGAATTTGAAATTAAGGTGAAAAAAATGAGTAATAAGATATCAAGAACCGGATTTGTAGCGAGTATGTTGTCGGTTGTATTGTCCCTGTACATCTACTTTGTAAGTGACGATAAGGACCTAGGGATCTTCGTCGGTCTTTGGGCCCCAACATTAATTCTTGCAACAAAAGAAATTGAAACTATGCTTGAAAAGTAATCTTTACTCATCTCCAGATTCAATCATCTTGTACAATTTTCTATAACCCGTAAGGTGCTTGTTGATGGATAAAATAGTGTCTGGTAACAAGAAAAAATACGGTACAGTAAACGTCTTCAATTTATCAGAATGGGGTCGCCCCTTTGCTCGGATCGCTGCAAAGTTTCTTGAAAAGAAACCCATATCGGTCATTCAAGTTACCAACATACACTTCCTGCTTTCCTTATTTTGCGCATGGTTAATCCTAGAAGGCTATTTGCTGGAAAGTTGTTTCCTATTGGTCATTAAAGGCGTCATAGACGCAGTTGATGGTGAACTCGCTCGTATTCGCGAAAGGCCTTCGCATGTTGGTAGGTATTGGGATACTGTCTCTGATACGATTGGGCTCATCGCAGTGATGTGCGCTTTCGGTGTAGTCTTGGACTGGGAAATAGCCCTAACATCGATCATAATTCTTGCCACCTTACTTCAATATTCATTATTCAATCATTTTTCAATATTGATGAGAACGCTGGGTTCTGGAGATTCAACGAGTCGAATCGACGAACGTATCCGTCCTGTGGCTCAACCTTGGGAAAGCCAAACTGCTGTGAATATTTTTCACACGATTTATGTGGTTTTTTTCAGTTGGCAAGATAGCCTTGTGTCAAAGTTATCTGGAAAGGGATCTGAGAAATTACGATTTGAATTAACCGTATCCTCTTCACTTGGTTATGGAATGCAATCCATTGTCATCTTTTTACTTGCCCTCACCCAGAATCTTAGCTACTTACCGCACTTAGTTTTGGGTGTGAATGGCTTCCTAGTAGTCCTGGTTCTTGTTCGAAGCCGTCTCAGATGAAACGTGCATCAATGGGTAAAACGTCGTTGTTATTCGATAAGCAGGGTGAACTAGATTGTTTCTGCGTAAAGAAAGAACGTTATTGCACTAGCAATTGGTGAGAATAACGCACCTAGCGCTAATTGTCTTCTCTTCATTCGTAGTCCCATTAAACCAAGGAGTATTGCGGTTAAGATATTGAGAAGAA
>Ga0115008_10004331_pt1 | contig 11787 bp, 9 predicted proteins | sample FraStrMetagenome_FD_87164 | JGI IMG/M metagenome (GOLD analysis project Ga0115008, IMG submission 87164) | Marine eukaryotic phytoplankton communities from Arctic Ocean - Fram Strait ARC3M Metagenome | ecosystem: Environmental > Aquatic > Marine > Oceanic | place: Fram Strait | collected 2012-06-18
GGGAGTTCGCATGATATTAACGAGAACCATCTACATGCAAGTGCACATATTATAAATGCAAGTACGCACGTTCAAGTGAAGAGGTTTGAACTTTAATCATGACAGCACACTTCTAAAAGGTATATCTTTAAAAGGTACCTTGAACCATTGACACCTATGGTATTGAAGGGATCACTTTTATTAAAAACTTTAGAATAATTCTTTAGAATACAACTACGTTTTGATTACTAAATCGTACCAAACACCAAGTACGATTTGCTAGTTGAAAGAGCCACTGAAGATAAACTGTATCCGAGATAGGTGCAATCTTCAGCTTTAATTACACCAATCCACCCTTTTTGCAGTCAAGGGCGTGATTCACAATATAATCTAGTAAAAAGATCCTTTTTATCTTGTTAGGTATTACGCTAATTTTCTTCTCGCTACATTCATATGATTCTATAATTATTATTTTAATAATACTTTTTTTTAATTACGGTAGCTAATTATCACTCTTCAGCAGTCCAAGTCCTACACCTACACCTGCTTCCCAACTAAATGGATTCGGCATATGGCTCGATGTATTACGCTTATTTTCATCTCTCTGCATTCGTACGGTTCTTTATGTCAACGAGGTTCAGTGCTTGTGTTAGTCAAAGTGTTGTTCCAAGGAAAAATTTTTGACTGGATCCCGTTGGTACTTGTAACCCCATTATTTTCAACATGTCTTCCCTTGTCTCGATAAAGAAAAGGTCTTTCAAGTACTAATACACAACTTATGCGGATTCAGAAAGAATCCAAATCCATTACAAACAGTTTTTGAAATAAGGACTCTTGCGTTTGTTTACTTTGCACACACTTGTACGTAAAAGTGTGCAGATATGGAGCTTAAATCCACATCACGATCACGACTCATCGAATACCATACAAGACTCGGCGCAGATGAAGCGTATTATGTTTGCGCTGTCAAGATCTTCATGGGATTAATTTTTTTACAGCGTGGGATAGGGACATCGAAGTTGGAAACATGGCCCAACTCAATTTTTTGTCATAATAGAGAAATTAATATTTTATCAAACGAATATGGATGGAGAATGTTCTACTGGAGATGTATCGATCGACAAAGGGGATGATGATAGCCAAAAGCTCGATATCATTGAAAATGGGTTAACATTCGCAACTGAAGATAGCCAGTCTTTGGCTTCGTCTTGTATTGAAAGTTTGGAAAAACGTCAGAAAAGACTGTCTACATCGAGCGTATTTTCAATAACCTCGACAGCTCGAAATCTTGAAGGGAATAAATATCCACCATGTTTCATGCCTTATTCGTCCACTCGAATATGCTGGGACGTCATTATCTTCATGTCAATTTGGTACAACTCCGTCGTTTCTCCTTTGCGGCTGTTCATCATGACTTCACGCCACACGCCATCGGACATAGTCAATGCCGATATTGCTTTTGATATCATATTCGTGATTGACACTCTTGTGCATTTCTATCTCCCGTATGTTGATGAGGATACTGGACAAGTTGTGACTGATAAATCACTCATTCGAAAGAAATACTATGAATCGAGCAAGTTCCGGATAAATGCAATCACTTGCATCCCGATTTTGAAGTTTTTCCTTTCCGCTTTACATGATAATGGTCGTTATGATGAGGTTGTATACATCTTTTGTTTGGTGATTCGTATGCTTCGAACCGTACATTTCTCTTCTCAATTTAAGGAATTGAAAATGGTTTTATCGATGAAAAACCAAGTAAACGATTCTGTATTTCGGCTTTGTGTTATCTTGTTCTTTACATTATTGATGATGACAATGTTTGGATCTCTATACTTTGGAATTTCTACAATCAATATAAATGATATTTGTCCCGAACACGCAGAGTTTAAGGACAAATTTCTGGGTACAGATAGTTGGGTTTCCAAAGACTATGTTATTACTAATGTGATGGATAAGCGTGTTTGTGAAGACAACAAATATGATGTCAGCTGTAATGAATGTCCACAAGTTTTGTTCTTTTCACGATCTTTGTACTTTTTGATGCAAACTCTGTTCACTATTGGCTACGGCGATTCAGTTACACCGTCGGCCTCACAGGCGGAAATGGTCTTGGCGTGTATCTTCCTTTTATTTGGAGTGTTTTTGTATGGACTCATCATCGCCAATATGACTTCAGTTCTATCCAACTTGGACGTTGTTGGTATGCGTTTTCGAAAAGAAAAGGATGACGTTCTGAGCTGGCTCTCTCTTAACTCTTTTCCAGAGGCATTAAAACAGCGAATAAATATGTTTTATGGATATATTTATCGTAAGCAGTATGGTATGCTGGAAACAAATATCTTTAAAGATCTACCGCCGGCTCTGAGGCAAAAATTAGCCAATCAACGATTGGATTACATTCGGAGGGTGCCATTCTTTGCTGGCCACCTTCGGAGCGATATCTTTCTCGAAAAAATTGCTCTGTCTTTTGTTCATAGAGTACACACACCGGGCTCGTATATCTTGTTTCAGTCTGAACTTCAACGAGAGTTAATCATTGTTGTGGAGGGAAGGGTTGACATCGTTATAAAAGAGAGTCCAGAGGCAATCGGAACGTTGAATCCGGGGGATTATATGGGGGACTACCAGCTTTTGTTTGGAACCATTAATCAGGTTAGCATCAAGTCTCCAGATTTTTCAGAAGTGTTGAGTCTTTCTCATTCTGTACTTATGGGGGTTATGAAAGACTTCAGTCTTCAGGGATATAAAATTAATGGCTTGAATAATTCCAATTTTCGGGGTAGTACTGATGCTGGTGTTATTGAGACTTATGAAAAGGCTTCTATGTACGTCTCTTAAAATGTGTCATCTTCATTTTTAGAAATATTTGGCTCACTTTTATTCCGATCTCCTATCAGAAACATGCAAAAATTGGTAGGTTCCATCTCGAATATCGCGAAAACACAAAAATCAAAGAAAATCAAAGACATGATGACCAAAGATGACGGGCATATGACCCTTCCATGGTATATAGTCCAACCGAATTCTAAATATCATGTATACCGCGACGTGCTCCGCATACTTGCTATAATGTTTTACTCGATTTGCATACCTATACGATTAGCAGCATCATTTCAACAGTCTTCAATTGCATCCTATTTTAGCAAAAGCCTCGTGCTGGACTATGCAATAGACCTTGTGTTTGTTGCAGATATGTTCAACCAGATGAACTTTTATGCTTTCTCGATGTATGATGGTGGACGTGAAATTATCGTTAGTGACCGTCACTTAATACGTGAAAGATATCTTTCTTCTAATAATTCAATAATTGATTTTGTGGCAACCATTCCATTTGACCTCGTTTCGGTAGCTGTTGGTTATTCCATTCTTATGAGAATTCCGAAAATGGTACGCTTGCTTCAACTTCCTGGAGTTGTTGAAGAATTGCAAAAACATTTTGAGCTTTCAATGAATTTTCTGATGAACGAGGCTTATCTTTCGACTTCAGTCATGTTTTTGATGTCTATTAACCTCCTTGTTTGGAGCAGCTCGGGTTGGAATGCATTAAGAAAAGACGAAGAGGTCTATCAATCTGTTTACTGGGCTTTCACAACTTTGACCACAGTAGGTTATGGAGATATCACGCCGACTAATTTAACTCAAACATTGTACACAGTGTGTGTTGGAATAATCGGTGTCACTTTTTTTGCTGGTATTATTGCCAATGTCACAAACTTTATCCATAATAATGATGTTTCCGAGCAAAGCTTTGAGCATAAGAACACATGTATAAAGGTAGGAGGCAATTCTTGCAACTACTTGTGTATTAATCGTTGTCTCTAAATAGTTCCTTCTTGCAAAGCGATTTATGGAACGCAATGACTTTACTCTGGACCAGATTAATGCTATCGATAGATATTTCAGTTTGATTGAGATTGATGACAATGGGCTCGATGAAGAATTTCTGCTCAATAAAATGGTACCAACTCACGTTAAGAATAGCTTATTGCTACATAGGAATCGGTCAATCATAATGGACTGCGAGTTTTTTGCCGATTACGACAATAGCATTCTTCGCTTCCTCACATTGAAGCTAAACCGACTTGTTGTTCCTTCAAAAGAGTTTATAATTAAAAGCGACCTTCCGGCTGAAGGAATGTTTTTTGTGAGGAAAGGCTCTGTAGAGTTATTAACTGTATGTGCAAATGGCAACTTAAAGCTGAAAAGACTCGTGGAACCTGGCGAATATTTTGCTGAAGGCGCATTACTCCATCATTGGCGAACAAATCCATACATCGCTCGGGCAGCCTTTAACACGACACTGTGGTATTTAAGTCGAATAGACTTCCTAAAAGTTCTCACGGATCATGATGTTAAAACCGATGCAAGTGCGAATGATTCTTCGAAAGTTAGAAAGTTATCAACCCGCCGAAAGTCAATACGTATGCAAACATTCATCAAAGCAATTGAGAGAGCAAGTTCTAGCAAATCGATTTACATTCATCCAGATAGCAATTTTGTTAAAGTATGGTCCATCATAGTACTCTTCATTCTTCTTTACTTTGCGGTAGCTATTCCATTTCGGATTGCCTTCATGGAAAATTACGAGTTGGGAATCGTTTGGCTTCTAATCGACTATGTAGGAGACGCAATACTAGTCAGCGATTCAATCATGCATGCCTTCATCTTCGCATACTATGATGATGTCCATTTGGTTTTTAATCGCGATACCATTTGGAATCAGTTTAAAGTATCTGGAAAGCTAAAGACTCATTTAATTTCTGTGTTCCCCCTCGATGTTACATATCTCGCTGTTCAAACTATGTGTCCATTGTGGAAGCTACAAATGTGGTCTCTCTTTCGTTTAAATAGGTTATGCCGCTGCGGAGAATTGAAATCCATTATGTCTCAAGTGGAGTCGAGTTTTACAAAAGCTGGTGTGAAAGTTCCCAAAAACCAACTTAAAGTTTGGAAACTAGCAATGTTGATCATTTTAAGCGCCCATTTAGTTGGGTGTATTTTTTTCATGATTGCAAATTTTAATCAACATGTAGCAAGTAACGGGATGAGCGAACCACAAAATTGGCTTCATGACGAAGGACTTGTAAGAGGAGCTTCTGAATGTCCTGGCAATCAAACTGAATGGGAGTTGATTGTGCAGCAATATGTTGCAGCTTTGTACTGGTCTATGGCCACGCTAACGACAGTAGGTTATGGAGACGTTACCGCAAATCTTGATTCGTTTCCTGAGATTGCATTCGCTACATGCATTCTTGTTGCAGGAACTTCTATTTATACTTACGTCATTGCTTTGTTGGAAGAGATTGTGTCAGAGCTCGATGTAACCTCAACATTGTATAAACAAAAGCTAAGCCGCGTCGAAGAGTATGCAAGACTTCAAGGAATGCCAGACAAGCTTAAGGCTAGAATTGCTACATATTATGAAGGAATTTGGCGTATGTACAAAGGCGCATCAGCAAGTAAGATTTTTTCACACCTTCCTTCTCATTTAAGAGCTGAAATGAAGTATCGCATGGTTGGCCCCATTCTAAGTAAAGGGTTTTTCCTTCGAGAGTGTGATACCAATTTTATCGTAGCTCTTATGAAATATCTTGACTTCGAGTTGTGTTTGCCCGAAGACTTTATTTTTAGAGAAGGGGAACTGTGCACTAACTTAGTTTTTGTATATTCTGGAGAAGTCCATCTGCTAACTCCGAAAGGGATCAAGTTCGAGACATCTACGAAATGCATACTTGGTGAAATGTCTTTTTTTCATTACTCGACGCATCCTTTCGCGGCTTTAGCATCAAATACGTGCGAGCTTTTTGTGCTGTCTATAAATGTGAGCAAATCCTTTTCTTGTTTTATATCATAGCATATTTTTTATTTTACCTATATACAGAATTTTACACGATGTTTACAAGAGAGAAATCTTGTTGAAAAGTATAGCGAATACTTTCAAGTGCACGGGAGTCTTTTAGAGAAGTCAAAAGTGGATATGGTGAAGGTAAAGTCAACTTATGTAGCTTCATAACATGGAAGGATAATTTACATATTTTTTTAATTGTGTAGATGATTGAGAATTTTGCATCTTCAAAGATGACAAAAATGCTTGATATTGAAGTCAAATCGAACCTATCGAAGTATATAATTCTTCCTGACTCCTTTGTTTGGCATACTTGGAATTCATGGGCATTTTTTGCGGTATGCATTTATATTTTTTTGGTCCCTCTGCAAATTTCATTTAAAGATGACAACCTTCAATTGAGTGGAATAATTTTCGACGTTGTCACGGATTTGACTTTCATCCTTGACATCTATTTAAATTGTTATCATTTTGCAACAGTCAAGGATGGTTCGTTGATAACTTCGCCAGCTGAATTTCGCAAAATCTACCTTCAGAGTTCATTTCTCAATGATTTCCTTTCAGCGCTTCCTGTTTCACTTATTGTTTACCTGATAGGTTGCAACACACGAACTTATGGTTTCCTTCGACTTTTTCATTGTGCTCGTATTCGCCGTGTAGGCCAGTATTTGAACAGTCTATTCGAATTAGTCAATTCAAAGACAAGCTTCAACTTGTCCACAGGACAGGAAAGGATCTTGCTTATGTTTTTGATTGTACTAGTCTTGAACCATTGCTTCGCCTGTATTTTTCATCTTCTCGGTGATTTGAATCGAAGTAACGATGTTGACACTTGGTTAACAATCGATGGCACTTTGAACAAGGGTAATGCATTTAAATACCTTCGTTCTCTTTATTGGTCATTCTATACCGGTAAGTGGAATGTTCTTGAAGAATGGCATCGACAAGGCCTAACTACTTCTTCAAAAAAGTAACAACAGTGGGATATGGTTCGGTCCAGGTTGTAACGTTATCAGAGCGAATACTTGCCATGATAGTCATGCTGATTGGGGCTGTAATTTGCGATGCTGGGATAACTGCAGTTCTCACATCGTTAGTATCTGGTTGGGATAGCCAAGCAGGTACAAACAATCGTCGAGTAAGTTGCTGTAAGCAGTTTATGGCATCTTATGTTTTGCCCGATGGTCTACGCAGCAGAATCCTGAAATTCTACGAATATAATGATAAAGAATTATGTAACATTGATGAAGAAGCAGTACTGAATGATTTATCTGCAAATTTGCGTAGAGATATTCTCTGCCACTTTTGTTTAGCTCCAATCGAGCAAAGTCCGGCTTTTGCACATTTGAGTAACGGTGCAATCTACTCTATGGTAAACGCATTCAAACCTTACTTAGCAATACCAGATGAATATATTTCTGATGTCGGGAAGGAGTGCCAATCCATATTTATCTTACAGCGTGGAAGGCTTTTGAGCTTGAGTAGTCTTGGGAACAAAGCATATTTTCCTCCACAAGCTCTCCTAGGACACCCCATCACTTCAGCAATAAACAAGAAGTTTGGGAATCCAAAGCATTTATGTGTCGTCGAAATTATCTCGGTTAAAAGAATCAAATACAAACAGGCTAACCCTTATGCTACAATAACTTGTGGCGAAATATCACTTGCAACAGAGATAAAGAAATCAATCAAGTGGACGGAAAAAGTTGAGTTTCATCTATCAAAATCCATAACAAATGCTACGATTGCTTTGAGGACTTGGAATAAGAATGGCGACCATTCTCTAATTGGAGAAGCCCTCATTCCATTTCCTTCAAGCTCTGATAATTTACTTCAAACAATATCCCTTAAAGATCATGATGGAAGGAGTGGAGGTTTAATGAAGATTAGAATTTCAATTAGAGACTTTACTAAAGAGGAGTCAGCATTACTGAGTCATGAAATGTCAGCAATAGCTGTAAGCTTTTGTCATCTGTACGAGGCAAAATGCCATGTAATTGAGAGAATTAAAGTAGCAGTTCTTGAAGAAAAGAAAACGGACGCGGTTTCGAGATATAAAGATACTCGGGAAGTCTTGAGGACTTGTGATGAGTATAAAGACAATTCAAATAATGACTTAACCTACGTTGAAAGTTCAAAGTCGAAGGACGCTGGTGAGCTTCATGATAATGACCAAGACGGTAAAAAGAACAAGTCTAGATTTCGGAGAAAACGTGTGATTTCTGTACCAGATGATACCTACACTAATGAAAGCTATGAGCTTGATATAAATGTTGAGAAAAAGAAATATTTTGAATGGGACAACTTAGTGCAAATGCCGCAACGAGAAAGTGCTTTCCAGACATCTTATTTATCAACAAAGCAGCTTCGAAAAACATTCTATTCTGAATGGGGTATAGACTAATGGCCAAACTTCTTGTATTCTCATTTTGTATTTTTAATCTTTTTCGGAAGTTTAGTACCGATACGAGATCAGGAATAAAAGGTCTTAGGCATGTTGTTGCTACTTGTGAGGCTCCTTCTGACCAAAACTGCAGTGGAAAATCTGACTTCTTAGCCTGACCTAGAGACGATTTTCTTGCTATTAGTTTAAGTTGTATTTAAGAAGTTACTGACTTGCGCAAAAGCCTATATAAAAACGTTCAAAGCATATAAATCGATAAGTTTAAAGGAACATTACTTTGTACAAATCTTTGGCAGCGATACTTGACAATGTAATCATGAAGATATCGATATTGCCTTAGCTTCATTCGATTCTTTCCTTTTGGAAACAGCAACACCTGAGGCCTTCCTTATTAACCATTCCAGTATGTTTATATAAATTTCTTCGCGCATATTTTGCTCCTTGTCGCTTCTTCAAGAGGTCATATTTCAGAAATTCGAAGAAGATCCTTTCGCGAAAAAAGGATAGGATTATTTGTTTATGGCAAATTAAAGTAACAGGCATAATGCGCAGACGATGTTATCGAACAAATAATAACTGCTATAATTTTGTTGCAGAGAGTTTGTCGTCAATTAATAAAAGAGGCTGCTACGCAGGTAGCGTGTACTGGAAAGGGCAGGGGACATTACTCAAGTATACAGTTGAAAAATAGAAATACGGTAGTTCTTCGAATTCTAATCGACAGGGTTTAAAAATAATTTTCGATCAATGAAAGACATTGCTTGCGTCTCATTAAGTCACTTTTCAGCTTCTCTCTTTTTGTTGCAGCCTCTTCAGTCTCAGCGAATAACTCATGTAATTTATCTGAGCCTTCTGACATCAAACCGGTTCCTTTTATAAGTCCATCTGCTGCTTCTTTTGCGTATTTGTCTACAAGATGATAAATGATATGTTGGTGCAAAGAATCAACAAGAACCTTTTCTTTGATGAAGAAATATGACAATACCCCAGCGATAACGTCCAGGGCCTCTTCGTTAAGTGCGTTCAAGGTAGGAATAAGATCTAAATCATCTTTGCTACGACCAAGTTTACCTAAGATAGCATTTAGTTGATTCTCTTCCATTGCCGTCAGTTTAGCAGTCTTTTTGTCCGCGATCTGTGTATTATCATAAGATCTAACAAGCTTCTGAAATTGTCTTCTGGTGTTTGAAAATACAATATTGTTTGATGTGTACAACGCATTTTCCATCTCTAATACTTCGTTGATGCGAAGTAAAGTATCTGCCTTCAATTTATCGAGATGATCTGAAATAACTTTCAAAAAGGTCCTTCGCAAGCGAGGAAATTGAGCAGAAACCACCTTGTTGACAAGACAATTAGCACTATCCTTGCAGAGAATTTTGAGAAGTACGTGATGAATATCATTTACACATTCATGAGCGGGATCAACCCATTTTACAATACTCCCTTTAATAAGCTCCTCACTCGTCGCATAGCTCGCTGGTCCAGGAAGGTTTATTTCTCTGCGTGTACTATATCTGATGAAATTCTTCACATCTGGGACATTATATGGTTTTTGTATATGGCATAAAGGTTTTGATGTATTATCGTTTGATTTCAAATTCATTACATCGCTTTCTTGCAAAGCAATAAATCCCTACCAGGGTGATGACGCTTGTTAATTGTTGATACATGATGAAATAATCTATTCAAATATTTACTCACCAAAATACTTATGTAAACTTCGATCAACACGTTTCCAGATGGATTGAGACTTTTATTTCCGACGTGGCTTGTAATCAATCTTTCTACCGGATTTGAAGGCCCACAATCAGGATCATCATGCTCTCTCACTACTGCTGAGGAGAAACCAGATGGGACGATCTTGTACTTGACATGAACTGACTTTGCCCCCGATGGTAAATCGTGGGCAAATACGCAAATGCTTGTACCATTCGATCCTTTGCGAAATTGTAAAGACCAGCTTATACCTCCTCTCCTTTGAATCGGAGAATTCACACGCTTTAATTCCGAGGCAGCGACTTTACTTACATTTAGTACTATTGGATCAGTTACACTATCGGAAGTAACCTCATCTAGCATAGAGCAGTATACAAGTTTGCCACCAACATCAAATGATGGGGTTGCATTTTGAATATTGCGTTTGGAACTTTGCAGGACTTTACGAATCTCTTGCCATAGCGATTTGTGACTACCACTCGAGGATATGTAATCCCCAATGATGTTTCCATATTCTCTAATTATATCATTAAGAACTCTCCGTGAATCTTCTCGACTCACACACGTACCCAAAACATGCAATTCTTCTTTCGACTGTTCTACCAACTTCTGTGCCATTTCCAATACGTATGGAATATTGCAGTCTATCATTTTCTTTAGCATATTTGAAAGCTGCTTCCTCAGGTTTAAAGTTCCGCAGCGATCGGGTGACATTTCAAATATTTTTTTACCAATCAAGTTCTCTCGAAAAAATAAATTTTCAATTTCTCGCCCTTGAAGATATGTAGAAATGTCTGTCCTGCAAGAGTCATTGATTTGATCGAGCTCATCTTTGTTTGGAGAACGAATAACGAAATATCCTCGAAGAAGGGCATAACTTTTCCCTTGAAGAATTGAAACAATATCGTCTACAAGCCCTTTCTCCACTTTGTCAGGTTTAGTTAGTACCCCAATGGTACGATTACCCTCCGGATCAGATTTCCTAGCCATGCTGAATATTTTTTGATTTTCAATGTCTTCGTCGCTTGAGATACAGGCGACAATACATGTATTCGGTTGTTCCATGTAACTTCTAACGAGATTTTCAACTGCTGTAATGTACACTTCATTCTCCTTATTTTCTTGACTTTGAATCAGCCCCGGAAGATCTATCAACGCAAGATCATCCAAATCTGGCCCCGATATTTGAACGCTCACTACATCGCTCGAAAACAATTTCATGGAATCATCGCTCGGACTGCTGAGAGAAAGCAAGTTGGTCTGTGCTTCCGCAATTGCCTTGGCAATGTCCTCATTTTCATCCACCAAGGTTTTAAATTCATGCACAATCGTCGGTCCGATGCCACCACTTTGAGTCATCCGCATAGATATTTCACATACCCAAGAAGATGACGTGGATCTTCTCGTAGTAACCTCGATGGGACATCGCGTACAAGTTCGGTGCGATCGAGGAAGCCGAACGCCCGTCAACGCTTCCACGAGGCTGGATTTTCCCGCCGACTGTTTCCCTACGAAAATAATGCGAGGCAAATCCAAATCGATATCTCCACCGACTGCTCGTAACTCGTTCATTAAAGCAATTGCTTTGCCCGTTGCGTTTCCGAGCCTGACATCTTTTGATTTATTTATCGTGCTGTCCATGGCGTTGAGGCAGTTGGAAGATTACTTCAAGTATTTGTTTTATATGGAACGGAAAACATATTGAAACCTGCCGAACCTGCCGGTGCCGCTGCTACCCAACCAACGGTCTACCGAACAGTTCCTAGCAGTATATGAATTAGCCCATTATACGAACTCTGATGACTCATTCACCAATCACCCAATCACCAATCAC
>Ga0115008_10004332_pt1 | contig 11787 bp, 22 predicted proteins | sample FraStrMetagenome_FD_87164 | JGI IMG/M metagenome (GOLD analysis project Ga0115008, IMG submission 87164) | Marine eukaryotic phytoplankton communities from Arctic Ocean - Fram Strait ARC3M Metagenome | ecosystem: Environmental > Aquatic > Marine > Oceanic | place: Fram Strait | collected...
CATTTTATATAACTTAATAAAATTTGTATAAATTGCTTATTGCTAAGCTTGGTAAAACGTATAGGGATAACTTTTTGTAAAACGCTTTGTAGAAAGCTTTGAGATAACGATGTTGTTAATCGGATTAAAGGTACACTTTAACGATTAAACGAACTTTTCGATAATAAATATAAGTAAGTATTAAATACCAATAGATTTTAACCTTAAAATTTCATCCTTAACCTTTTGATTAAATGGTGTCCACTTAAAATTAGCCAACATCCACTCTCTATATGAGGCTGGTATCTCCCTAACTTCCCTTCTAGCGAACTTACCGAACGGCATTATAACCTTAGTACCTTCAGCAGCTTTTTCATGTGGGGATTTCTCACCTTCAATATGTAATCCAATCTCTTGAATAGGGATTCCACTAAGAAGTCGTTTCCCTTCACCATACATTTTCCACATAGTACCTTCTTCTTTAAAGTAGATATCTTCAACCTTACCAAACTTTGGAACTGCTCCTACAAAATCAACAACCAATCCTTCGGATTTATTGGGATGGATACGTGTAACTCTACCAACGAACTGATACCACCAACTTAAAGAAGCAGTGGGTCTACCAGTAATGATACAATCTAACTCTGGATAATCAAATCCAACTGTTAAAATATTTACTTGAGCAATACAACGTAATCTACCTTCTTTGAAATCAGCAATGATATCCTTTCGTTCTTGAGAATTCATATCAGAATACACAGCTTTACAATTTGGAATCTTTTTAGTTAGTTCAATTGCTTCATCAATTGTAGGAACTGCTATTAATATAGATTTACGATTATATAACTCCTCAACCTTCTTTGCAATCTTATCACCAATCTTCTGAAGTTTGTAAGCCTTCTTAATAGATGAGTTAGAATATTCGGCACCAGTAGTATTATAAACCAAATCACCAGTATTAAAATCATATGATTGATATTCTAACCTACTCCAAAATCCCAACTTAACCATCTCTTGAATTTGAGCAACATAAATAACCTTCTTAAAAAAGATACCTTTCTTAGAACGATTCGTTAACATTACCAATTTAGAAAAAGGTCTACCATCGGCACCCATATTTGTTTGAAGTTTCAATGGAGTAGCAGTTAACCCTAACGTATGTTTGATACCAGCACCCTTTAGGAAACGCCTAAGCATTCCATTTGGTTCACGTGGAAATCTATCACACTCATCGATTATAACCTTTGTAATCCCAAGTTCTTTAAATTGGGTTGCTATCTTAACAATAGAACCAATTGTAGCATAAGTAACATCACCAATCTCTTTTTCACCCATAGAAGCTGAGTATATTGAAGCAGTTCCACCTAAATTAATGAATTTAGAGTAGTTTTGTTCCAATAATTCCTTTGATGGTTGTATTACTAACAACTTTTCACCTACTTCTTTAGCAATTGCGGCAATAACAATCGACTTACCAAAGGCGGTAGGTGCAACAATTATTGATGGTACTGGTTTCTTTTCATCGAAATACTCAATACCTAGCCTAACTGGTTCAATCTGATTGGGTCTTAATTCCATATTTTAGTATTTTTACACTATTACATAGTGTAAACTTTACAAATATACAAATAATATTTGGATAATACAAGCCTTTTCTTACTTTTTTATTAAAGTTATCAACAATAGTTAAAATTATCACAAAAAAGTTTGGTTGTTCGGATATTTCTTCGTATATTTGTACTCAATAAAAAGATATAGCCTAAAATGTAGGTTATATTAAGTTATAATAAATGAATAAATTAAATTTAATTATGAAACAATTATTAATTGGGATGATGATGGTACTAACCACATTATCTACATTCGGTCAAACTACTGGTAAGGTAGTAGAAGCTGGAACAAATGAACCATTACCGGGTGCAACTGTTGTTGTTAAAGGTACCACTATCGGAGCAGTTTCCGATTTCGATGGTAACTTTACTATACAGGCTGAAGAAGGTAGTGAAGTTGTATTCTCTTATTTAGGATATGAAAATTTATTAGCAACATTGAAAAATGGAGCTACCTACTCATTGGAAGTAGACCAAAACACATTAAGTGAAGTGGTTGTTACATCCGGTGTTATTGATATCGCTAAGGTGAGAGAAACTCCAATTGCAGTATCAACTATCTCACCAGCGGAGATTTCATTAAAGACGGGTAATCAAGAGTTCCCAGAAATTATGAATAAAACTCCAGGTGTGTACGCTACTAAACAAGGTGGTGGATATGGTGATTCAAGAATCTCATTAAGAGGTTTCGACCAAACAAACACGTCATTCCTTATTAACGGGCAACCTGTTAATGATATGGAAAACGGACGAGTGTATTGGAGTAATTGGCAAGGATTATCAGATGTTGCGAGTGGGATTCAAATCCAAAGAGGATTAGGAGCATCACGATTAGCAGTACCATCGGTAGGTGGAACTGTTTCTATTTTTACTAAAGCTGCTCAAAAGAGTAGAGGTGGTAAATTAACTCAAATGATTGGTAACGATGGATACACCAAAACAGGTGTTTCATATAATACCGGTGTAAATGAAAAAGGATGGGCATCATCTTTCTTAATATCTAAGTGGGCAGGAAATGGTTATATCAACAACACAAGTGGAGAAGGTTATACTTACTTTGCAGCAGTTGGGTATGCACCAGAAGATTCAGACCACGAATTAAATTTCACATTCTTAGGTTCAGGTCAATGGCACCACCAAAGAGATGTTTGGGTATCTATTAGAGATTATCAAAACTTCGGTGATGAAGGTATCGACACTAGATGGAATTCAAATGGTGGTACGTTAAATGGAGAAGAATTCTCAATGAGAAGAAACTTCTATAACAAACCATTAGCAACTTTCAATTGGGATTGGGAAATTAATTCTAATCTTAAACTAGCTACATCATTATATGGTTCAGCTGGTAGAGGTGGAGGAACAGGTCCAAGAGGTAATAACTATCGTAATGGAGTTACTGATATACTTCCATTTAGAAAAGACCTTACGGAGCATTACTTAGAAAATGGTAGAGGTTCACGTAACGCAGATGGTTCAATTAACTTTGATGCTATCGTAGCAAACAACCAATCAACTACTTTAGGATACACCGGTGATATCGGAGCATTCGAAGGACAGCTCATTGGTTCTAATGGATTCACAGATTCAAATGTGAATAGAGAAGTTCTTATAAGGAGAGCATCTATGAACTCACATGATTGGGTTGGTGGTATTTCTAACTTAGAAGGACAATTCGGTAATTGGAAAACATCTATCGGTATTGATTTAAGGAAATATACAGGTCAGCATTATAGAGTGTTAAACAACCTTATGGGATTAGATGGATATTACTCAACGGGTAATAAAAACTCTAATGGTCAAATAATCAACACAACTGTTGCGGCTAGCCCGTTTGGTAGTACTGGTATTGATGGACCTAAGATTGATTACCACAATGTAGGTAAAGTTGGATGGCAAGGTGTAAATGGATTAGTTGAATATGGAACTGATAGATTAACTGCCGTAGTACAAGCAGGTCTTTCGAATCAAGCATTCCAAAGAATTGATTACTTCGATGTACCAGATAATCCAGAATCAGATGTACAAAACCAAGGTGGTGGATATCTTAAAGGTGGTGCTAACTACAATATTAACGAAAAATCAAATGTGTTCTTTAATACAGGATACATTTCTCGTCAACCTCAGTTTGGAGCAGTGTTCCCTAACTATGGTAATGATATTAGTAGTGATTTACAAAATGAAGAAATTACTTCTTTCGAAGTTGGTTATGGATTCATTGGAAAAGATTTATCTTTCAACGTAAACGCTTACTCTACATCGTGGGGTAATCGATTTGTAACTCGTTCTTTATCTAACCAACAAGGTGTAGATGGTTCGGCTCAATTTAAGAATATTGATGTTGTACACAATGGAATTGAATTTGAAGGTAAATATAGATTATCAGATGCTACTAAATTTAGAGGTATGTTATCAGTAGGTGATTGGAGATATACAAAGGATTTCTCAGCAGAGTTATTCGATGAAAATCAACAATCAATTGGTACAGGTACTCTTTATCTAAAGGATGCTAAAGTAGGTGATGCAGCACAATTAACTGCTTCATTAGGTGTTGACCAACGTATTACTAAAAACATCTCTATGGATTTAGATTATAGATTCGTTGATGGGTTATACGCTGATTACTCAATTACTGATTCAGAGTTTACGAACCCTGATAATCAAGGAGCATTGAAACTTCCTTCATACGGATTGTTTGATTTAGGTGTAACTGGTAGAGTAGGTAAAGGATGGGTTGTGAGAGCAAACATCAATAACTTATTAAATACTACGTATATAGCAGAATCAAACTCTAACATTCACGCAGATGCATCATCCACAACTTGGAATGGTGTTGATACTAGAAACTCAGTATGGTTTGGATTTGGTAGAACTTGGAACGCTTCATTATCGTACAATTTCTAAACTAATACAATAAATTAGTTATATTAGAGGGGATTCCATCATAGGTTTCCCCTTTTTTATGTCTTATTTCCAACTAAATTGTGTGGATTTTCCTTAAATGTACCCAATTTTACCCCTAAAATACCTACAAAAAGGTGTTTTACCCTAATATACTGATAATAAGGCATAAAAAAAGGAATAATACCCAAATTACTCCTTTATTCACTAATTTCTTACTATAACCATTTTTCAAACGGATGTAACACCTTTATCGGTTCAGGTTTCACATATGGTTGAGGCATATCATCGAATCTAAACACCCATTTCAAATAAGCAATGTGGTCATTGTTAAATTTATCTCTATATACATCAACAGATAAACTATCTAATAACTTCTTATGCTTTTGTTTCTTATTCTTTACATAGGTAGCTCTTCTATGGGAACTCCTATCGTACTCCTCAAATTCTTCTTCAAACATATAACCTTTATTTTATTTTAATTCCCTTTCGGTGTGGTGGGAACCGAATCCCCCTTTTACTATTAACCAATGTCTTTTAAAAAATTTTACATCGGTGTCGGAAAGAAAAGAATTTTTCGTTTCCTTGTTTTTTTTTGATAATAGATTACTTACCTAAATCTTTCCAACCCGTATCCTCAAACACAAATGGTAGAATTGAGTGTATTATCATTTTAAACAATACCTTCAGTAATCTTCCTATTATTTTAATACCTCCCCATAAATGAATAGAGTAGCTCATATTAAGTTCTTCCAAATGGTTTACTTTAAATCCATTATCCCACCAATTTATAAATCTATTCATACTCACATAAAAAACTATTAGTATAGTTATCATTTTAAGTAGTAGCATTACACTATCTCCTACCTTTAGGTATAACTTTAGTAACCTTAGCCTTAACTCCCTTAGAAGGTTTAATATCCTTTACATCAATAGGTGATTTAAAATCAATCCATCTTAATCCAAAGAATAAGTTAGCCATTGTTCTACGGAATAGATTAGGCTTCTCCGTTAAAGCAAAAGAAATGAAGTTATCTCCATCCCCTATTTTCCATTCTCCAATAGCAGGTTTAATATCTATACCTATTGATTTCATTTGATTTTCCATTGTTCTTTAGTTTATTTTAGTGGGGTAGCATTCAATCATCATATCCAATACAACCTTACACATTTCAAATTCGTTGATTTCTTCTAAACGGATGAGTAATCGTTGTAGGGAACGTAAGGGAATCAACTCTCTAATAGTTGTACTCCTTATACTCCCTTGTCGATAACATCCCAATATCCAGCTAAGATGTTTAACCTTACTGAATAGAAGGGAATCAATATCCTCCGTATCTCCATACTCCCCTATATAATAGTATTCCTCTGAATTCATATCTATAAATATTATTAAATAGTAAAGAAGCTGAGTAACTACCCAACTTCTTCTTTATTGTTTTCTTTATCTTTATACTCATACCATAAAGGATTAGGTAGTTCCGAATAATGGTCCCATAAGCCTTCCTCTACAATATCTTTATCCTTACTCATCCTTAATTATCTAATTGGTAATCATTTGGAGGTAGTTCATCCTTATAACTTCCCTTTGGCTTTGTTCGCTCTAACAAATCCTTTTCATACTCATCTCTTTCCTTCCAATAGAGTTCTCTTAACTTTTCTCCTAACTCCATATTGTTGGAGTACTTCAATACTAACTTTTCTATGTTTCTATATATCATCTTTTTTTTGTTTACATTAAGGGGCCAGCACTACAACTATGAATAGCGGCATTCATTCTTTGCTCTTCTAACCATTGTAGATAGTTCCAAAATTCTTTTAATCTTCTATATATCATCTTTCTTCATTTTATATATTAAATATAGATTCCATAGTAATACGATACTACCTACTACTACCCATTCTATTGTTTGTTGTATATTCATCTGATGCTTCTAATCATTTGTTTAAATCTTTCGATAAACTCTTCCTTCAACTTTAAGGTTTCCTCATCTACTATCCTCTTCTTTAGAATCTTAGCGAAGATATGTTCTAACTCCTTAGTATCCACCCAATTCTTATTTCGTTTCCGTACCATTATACAATCTGCTCCTTAGTTATCGTATAGGTGTACCAACCATCGTTAAGTTTATAAGAGAGTATTTTGTTTCCTTTCTTCTCTATCTCTATAATCTTTGCTTTGTGAGTACTCCCTGCGAATCTGAATTGTATTGTATCTCCGATATTCCTTCCCATTACGTTTGTCTTAGGAATTCATTAAACATATCTTCATCACTCCAATGGAAATACTTATCTGCGTTTTCAATAGTATCATTCTTCATCATCCAATTATGAAACTCAATTGCCACTTTACTTATCTGAAATTGTGTTACTCCTATATCGTTATTCACCATTCGTATAATTCTATTCTTTAATATTATTAATCTAATATACAAAATATAATTGACATATCCAAATCCTAGCTCTATTAATTTTAGTTCATTTCACATCTTAGGATGTATATACCTCAGGTACACCCTCCAGAGGGTGTCATCCGGTGTCATCTTTCCCTGGTGAAAAAATTGACACCGATACGAGAAGAGGCTAGACCCGGCTTGAGCACATAATTATTTTCCTTAGTTACAAGAAACCTCGTTGAGGGGACCACCCCCTACCCCCCTACCTATTTTTTTATGTAAGCTTTTCATACTCAGATGATTACCCTACCTTATTTAAAGTAGAAGATTAAAGTATCGATGTAATGGGTTGAACCTCAGCCTATGAAGTTATGGTTGAGGTAAGTTGGGATAAGTAGTTGAGTATCAGTTCACTCACACCTTCGGTGTTCGTTCACTTAGTTATAAAGCAGATTTTCCGATTCCCCATCTCCCACACTTAGTACACTTATACTTAGTAGTGATTCCTTCTACACTCCATTCGTTCTTACAATGGTAGCACTTAATGGTTATACTATACTCTGATGTATATGTGTGATATCTTTCCATAGGTATATAAGTATTATATATACTATACTTTGTGTTCTCTATATAGGTAGTATTAGCTATATTATTATTAGTAAGGGTTTCACACATCCATATTAAATTACCTACAACTAACTTTTTATTTAAGTGTAGGTAAATGTGTTACTATGGTAGCACTTAATGGGATATATACCCACTAATTGTTATTGGGGTAACACTATTGGTTGTTAACTTTATAGCAAGCGAGAAGGGAACGTTTCACCAGATAGTTACTTTGTTCCCTTCTCTTTGTTTAACCCCTTAAACAATAATCGTTATATATGGTAATCCAACTTAGGTTGTATAATCTCTAAGTAGGCCATTGTATATGCATCCCTATAAGATACATCTCCTTCCGTATCGGATAGTTGTACTATGAGTTCCCTCGCATACTTCCTTACCTCAACTTCTTTATTAAATCTTTTTACTCTACTCTTAATTACCTTATAATCAATTACTTCCAATCCTTTACTTCGTTAGTTAGTTTATGTAAATATTCTAATCTTTCCTCCGCTTGTTCTTTCATTAACTCATTATCCTTTGTTAGGTAATTAAGTAGAACATTAGCTGCTTTCTTTCTTCCCCACTTCTTTGGATATACCAACCTATTACCAATAGGAAGATATTCCTTTTTTACTAAGCCCGGCGATTTAGGTTCGGATAGTATATACCACTTCCCCTTATCTAATTTTAGATACATCAATTGTTGTATCTCCTTATTGTTAGCTACCTGTTCTCCCATAATAATTTGAGCGGAGGGTTGGAACTGCCCCAACTTCTTCACATTGGAATATGTAATGAGTATTCTCTTAACTCTTCCCCCGCTTAATAAGATAATGATATCCGGCTTTATATCGTAGGTGCCACCTTAACTGCTCCCCTACTGAGAGGTAGGGTTCCTACTCACACATCATCGGTTTTATTATGATTGGCTTCAATCATTATCTATTCCTTTTTCAATTCGAGCGGAAGGTTGGAACTGCCCCAACTTCTTTACATTGGAATATGTAATGAGTTTCTCTTAACTCCTCTTCCGCAAATGTTACTCAATCATATCAGGTGTTCAAGCCTCTATTGAGTGTGGATACCTTTCAGTTATCGTAAGGAGAACTAATCCCTAAACATACTAAGCCTCTTTTCTTATCTTATACTAAGATACAACAATTAAATGATATATCCAAGCTTTATTTCAATTATTTTAATATGGGTTATCCAACTTCCATTGCTTACCAATAAAGAAATCCAACTTCTTATGAATAGAATCAATCATCCTTAAATCAGGCTTCTTCGTATTCATTACCTCATCATTCAACTTACCAGTCCAATACTGAATCTTACCCATATAACCATTTTCGTATGTTCTCATATTACTTAACTAATTTAGTTAATGAAACTAATGAACCATTACTCCACTTATGAGGAACACCATTTACCATCACATACTTAGATGATGTTGGGTTATACCTCAACCCATTCGCTGGATTCTTTTTAGCTAATTCAACACTCTTACCAAATTCTACTTTTGAAATCTTTTTTACTAAGGTCATATTTTTATTGTTTTTAAAAGGGTTAATGTAGTGAGGAGTAATATCCCCCTCTTTCCTACACCACTAATATACGAAATCCATTTGGATTACACAAGCTTTATTTCATTTATTTTTAATAATCCATCATATAAGGAACACACAATTCTTCGATAGCTCCTACACATAGGTTTATCTCATTTGGTTCCGAAGCTCCTCCTTCTATCTCATCGATAGCTAATTGTAGGTAATCTACAATCTCTTCTTTGTGTTGAGGAAATGAACTTATCATCTCATCACAATATAATTTTAAAGTTTCCATATTCATATCCTTAGTAGTTTATCAAAGCCTTAGCTTTATTAATTTGAACATCAGTAGCACCATATCCTTTAATATGTTGTATTGCTTTCTCCATTGAGATTTGCCCGAACACATAGTTTGTGGTTTGAGTCATATCGTATATCATTCGATAGATATCTGGTACACTACAAAACTTTGGAGAGTTCTGAACGTGAAGGTATTTAGTTCCAGCATCAATAGTAGTACCACTATCGGTACTCATTTCATTACGAGAGTACTCATACGAATCTTCCATACCATTGAACCTACCATATACAAATTGCCTTCCAAAGTTATTTACATCTTTGATAATCTTATCATCAACCTCAGCACCTCTTTCATCAGATATGTACACACTCACACTATTCCCCATAGAGAATGAAGATGATGAACTCTGAACTACTACGTTCGGATACTTTAGTTTTACGTATTGTTTAATCACACTAGCGGTTGGAGCGTGATTCATTCTAATCTTTGGTTCAATCTTATTACCTTGATAATCAGTAGTTTGAACATTTTTGATTGGTAGTTGGAACGTCATTCCGTTCAACTCAAATTTGAATTTTTTAGCAGTAGCCATATTGTTTTTATTTAAAGGGTTAATGTGGTAGTTAATTAGAGTTACATCTCAATCATTAACTACATGTCTAATATACGAATTATAATTGATTCATGCAAGCTTTATTTCACTTTTCTTTAGTAAAATAAACTTAGCAAGTTTAAAGTATCAGCTTCGGTAGCCACCCTAAAGGTTGATTCAGATGGAACACAATTCTTAGAACCTTTGTATTCCTTCTTAGCCATCTTATAAGATTCCTCCTTTGTTTTAGCGTAGTTAGAATTCCAACCCCCACCTTCAAAGTTAAAGTTCCAACACTTACTCTTCCCTATATACGATAGAAGATTAACCTTCTCTTCCAATATAGGAGATAAGGTAGTTCGGATTTCCTTATTACCTCTTCCACTTAACTTTAAGGCTTTAATCTGATTCTTTAAAAGGAGTTGAGCTTCCTTCAAGCTTTTCTTAGTTTCAAATACTTTCATAATTGTTTAATTAAAGGGTTATTGGTTTATGAACAAAATTCTTTAGTAGGAACCACAATTCCTTTTTGTTTCTTTATCTGATAGAACACATTGAAAAATGCTTTGTAAACTTTCCCAGCATGCTCTAAGTAAGAAGAGTTAGGATTCTTCCACATCATCTCTCCACCATTCATACGATGTTTATTTACAATCTGAATCTCCCAACCTTTAAGGAGGAGTTCAACTATCTTCTTTTGAGCTGGAGTAAACTTAACTCCTTCAATACTCTCAGTAAATTTTTCTATCTTATTCATATCGTTTAATCTAATTGGGTTAACATTGGTACCTCATCTCCGAACAACCAACACTCTAATATACGAATAAGAAATGACATACACAAGCTTTTTGCCATTTATTTTCCATTTTTCTTTATTTTGATAGATTAATTTTAGCTCGGATTGGATTCAGTAAAACCCCATTCATTGCCGCATACTTTAATTTTCCCTAATAGGACAAACAAACTTTTGGAGCTGATGTTTCAGTACCCTGCTCCGTCTCTATCAATGGGTATCTATCTCCCACCCACCAGCCCTTAAAGATACGAAAAATAATTGACATAGCCAAATTTAGTTATTAACAATCCTTTGTTCATATCTTTTTATTCCAGCTATTGGGGTTCAAATCATTGTTAATAACTTTTTTGTTCATAACTTTATTTGCCCGGATGGATTCTTTTTTGTATCTTTGCACGATTTATCCTCCATTATTGTACATTAACCCCAAATTTCCCCAAGCTCATAGGAAGCTCTCTAAGGGATTATCTCTCAGTAGTGGGGTAAGATGATGGAAATAGCTTGTAGTGTATAACAATCCCACAGAAAAAAGTTTTCCGAGCGGCTAACACACACATAAGCTCCAACACCCCATTGATAGGGTATTTTAGCTATCTTCTTCTACTCCAATATATTAAGTTGTGGGAAAAAGTGGTAGGAAGTGGTAGATTGTGGGATACACTCCCAAATTAACCTATTTGTATATAAATATTGAAATGTATAAAGATATCCGTATATCGGTGAGGTTAATTTAAAGGGGTATCATATTAGCCTATATCGATAGTTGCTTAGCTTGGCGGAGGGAACCTAAAGGAACCCTCCTTTCGGTGTGTAGTGTAGGGAGTGTAGAATGGGGTTACCTTCTACTCTTTTATAAATCTTATTCTCTTTTATACTATATACGTTTACTATACTGAATGTACTATATAGTTCTTATGTACGTATTGTATTATCTATTGTATTACTCTCTTTATTACTTCTATTTCTATTATTACTATTATTAGCAATATTATTATTAGTAAGGTTTTCACACTTCGAGTTGGTGAGATTCAGGCTTGTAGGATTCTTAGTTGAGATTAACTC
>Ga0115008_10004335_pt1 | contig 11783 bp, 10 predicted proteins | sample FraStrMetagenome_FD_87164 | JGI IMG/M metagenome (GOLD analysis project Ga0115008, IMG submission 87164) | Marine eukaryotic phytoplankton communities from Arctic Ocean - Fram Strait ARC3M Metagenome | ecosystem: Environmental > Aquatic > Marine > Oceanic | place: Fram Strait | collected...
ATGAACAACATGAACAACATGAACAACATGAACAATATGAACAACATGACTCAAACAAGTTATTCATATTCCTCTTCAGCAACGCCAATGCCTAATACTCAGAATCTAGTTGTAAACCAACCCTACCCTCCTCAACCAGCTCCACATATGGGATCTACTTTCACTTCTAGATTCACCTCTACATTGAAATCTACCTTCACGTCCACTAATATGCCTAGCATTCCCACTCCATCCTTTTCATCTTCTTCTTTTATGCCAAGTTCACAAAGTGCTTCAGTAGCTCCATCTTACCATTCACAAAGTGTACAATCGGCTGAGCCTAGGACAACCATGACTCGTAATGTTCTTCCCAAAGTCCAAGATAACTATAAGCAAGTAAAAGTAAGCAATCCCCATTTCTTTCCTTCGTCAAATCTATTTCGAAATGCTTCAGGTGGATATTGGATGTATCAAGTCACTGCAACTTTTAAAGATGATTCAGAAGTTCAAGTTCATCGTAGATTTAGTCATTTTGTGGCCTTGGAAGAGCGGTTACATGAAGCATGTCCTGGATCCATTTTGCCTCCTAGGTGAGTTCATATATTTCGAATGTAGTATACATCTCCTTGTCAACATTTGTGTTCATCATTACTCTTCAAAATGTGCTTTTATGAAAGACCTGATAAGAAGAATTCTATGGACGAAAGCGGTTTGCTACCTCAATCTGTGGAATTTGCCAAAACTCGTGCTGCTGAATTACAATCTTATTTACAAACACTTCTGAAACACCCTCTCGCCGTGACTTCACCAGTTCTTCAATTCTTTTTAACCCTTCCTGACATTGGTAGCATTTGGCCCGATGTTTCTCATTCTACGATGACTCGTCTTTCGGCCATGGGAAGTAAAGCAGTAAGCCAACTTGGAGAAAAGACAACTAAAGTTACCGAAAACTTCGAATCATTGCAATTGGAGGATGATCCAGAATTGGCAGGACTCATGAGCTCAGAAGAGCTGCGATTAGCCGCAATACAAAAGCATGTACCTCCTGTTTCACTCCTCGTGAAGGAAATCATGCCAGAACATTCTAGCTTGAAAATGGCCTTGGGTATGGAATCCTCAAAATGCTCAAAGAATATGAAGGCTTTAGACAGTGATCTATCTTCAGCTCTTCAAATACTCTCTTCTTCTTCTTTGAGGGATGGTCGTCAATCCAAACGTTTAAGCCAACAACTGGCATCACTTTTCAATCCATTTTGGACAGAATACAAACAGCTCGGCAATGTAAGATCAGCTATTGAAGATCGAAAAAACGCATTGATGAAGAAGCATCGTGCTCAATATCGTGCAGATTACAACGCAGCAAGACTTATGCGAGAACAAACAGGTCTATTAACTCAAGGAAGAATGGATGAATTGAAGAGATTGGAAGACGACACAAAAAGGAGTGAAGATTTTGTGAATATTTGTGAAGAGGACGCGGAAGAAGTTGGCGATATTCTCAAATCAGAAGTTATGAGGCTGAGTAAAGAACGAAGACGGCAGTATTTGGAGAGTATGAAAGGTATGGTGAAAAATTGGAGAGAATGCTGTGATGAAAGGACAAAGTTGTGGGAGGGGGCAAAGAAACTCATGGAGGAAAAATAGTTGCGTAACTACAGTCTCGACTGTGTATTTGTTTTATCATTTTTATTTTTCTGATGGACCACTGCTGTATCATCTAGATACAAACTATTAGCGCGTCGTGTGACAGAGCCATGTGAATAATGTATGATTTCCTCTATCGACGTAATTGAAATCAAATTGAAATCAAATGAAAATATTTTTTTTGAATTTGGTAGTCTTAAGTCTACGTAGTCCAAAAAGTTCTTCAAAGAGTATGGCCAGCTTCTTTTGAATTCAGTGCTTATTACTTTCGAAACAAACTTTTCGTATAACTTTTGTTCTTGTCTCACCAATGTCACTACTTTATCTTTGAACGGCATTTGAATATACGCATGGTACAGATTTACGTTTTGAAAAATATATTCATTAGAAAACAAAAGAGCATCCATCATCCTTGTACACTTCTTTCTTCAAGAAATGACAACTATATCCACGAGAATTGTTTTTCATGTAAGATTTCGTCTATCATGTAGGCAATCCTACTTAAATTGCAATCGAGATCTACGAAGAAGAATGTAATATGCCTTGATCTATATTAATATGGGCATTAAATATTACTTAACTTTCAAAAAAGAAACAAGACAAAGTTATCATTATTTCATAATTCTGAGAATACATGAATAAATAAAGTATTTCATAAGAATCACTTCCACAAAATCAGCGATACCGAAAAATGATGCAAACAGAAAGACCTCAAGATCAAACACATATGCAAGAAGAGCATGGGCAAGAAGGCGAAGATGAGAATGCGGTAAGAATTCAAGGTTCTGTTTGTTCTTTCATGCGCAAGAATGAATCAGCAGTTGCTTTGTCTATGTTGACATTATCTTTGTTGAATGATGGAGAGACAAAAATGCATCCATTGAGATTTTGTTTGGTTTCGAAATTAATACGACACACGTATGTAGAACACCAGATCAAAGATGATTTGGCGCCAAAATTGAAAGAATATTTTTATCTTGTCATCCACGAGAGATGCAATTGTTGAAAAAATTGAGGGCTTGAACAAGCAAACAAAGACTGATTTGACTGACTCTTTTTCTTTTTGCGAATTTCAGATTACAGTCAATTATCAAACGTTGGATTGTCTCATCGAGCAAGGAATAGCAGCAACTGATGTGCAAAAGCTGAATGATGCAGGCTATCATACTGTGGAATCGGTAAGTCTATGTAATCATTTTGAATAACCTGATCAAACACAGAAGACTAAGAAACGCTTTTATTATTACAAATGCTAAAAATCAAGATCGCTCATGCTACTGTACGAAAGCTATCTGATGTGAAAGGCATTTCAGAAGCAAAAGTCATGAAACTGAAAGACATGGTCAAAAACCTAGTTCCTATGGATTTCAAAACAGCTGCAGACGCCTTGGAGGATCGAAAGTACGTGTGTTTGATACCAATGATAAACTCCCCACCTCCTTACTAATGTGTCTGCTAAACTCATATTTTATTTCTCGATCGTTTTTCATAAAAAGATCACTGGTAACACTCACGACAGGGTCTATTGAATTAGATAAGTTACTCGAGGGTGGCATAGAAACTGGATCATTAACTGAAGTTTTTGGGGAATTCCGTACTGGTAAAACACAACTTTGTCACACCCTTTGTGTCACATGTCAAATGTCAACTACGGATGGTGGTGCAGAAGGTAAAGCAATTTACATTGATACGGAAGGAACATTTCGCCCCCAACGTTTGCAGGAGATTGCTGAGAGATTTGGTTTAGACCCTGAAGTTGCATTAGAAAATGTTGCATATGCAAGGGCTCATAACTCAGAGCATCAAATCGAATTGTTGAAGACAGCTGCCGCGATTATGGCTCAAGATCGTTATGCATTAATTGTTGTGGATAGTGCAACTGCTCTTTATCGAACAGATTACACTGGGCGTGGAGAACTGAGTGAAAGACAAATGCAAATGGCACAATTTTTGAGGCAACTTACACGATTGGCGGAGGAATTTGGTGTTGCCGTTTTTATGACAAACCAAGTTGTTGCCAATCCTGGTGAAATGAGTTTTGCAAAGGATAGCACCAAACCCATTGGAGGAAATATTATGGCTCATGCCTCCACGACAAGGTTACGTCTCAGAAAAGGAAGAGGGGAAAATAGGATTTGTACTGTTTTTGATAGTCCTACTTTGCCCGAAGCAGATGCACAGTTTGCTGTTGGCCCAAAAGGAATTTGTGACGCTACTGAATAATACTCTAGTGGAGGAGAATGGTGAACAACTTGACGGTATTGTAGGGGTTATCCAGCAGGTACAAATATCATTGTTTATCTCTTGTGCATTGACCAATTATTAGAAATGTTTGTTCCATCAATGGTCTGTTTCAAAAGGGCTTCTGTGTATCATAGTGTAGATATGATGAAAGCTCTTTTGACAAGGAGGAACAAAAGGAAGCTTCCTCTAGAGTGTTCATTTGCGATGTTGCATTTAAACTATATAAGATTTATCTTGAATTCTGATATCCTTTGTAAGTATTTTCAAGTACATAGAAGAATGCTATCTAATTAAATTTATTCATATACCTACGCAATTAATATGATGTTTTACGTTTGTCGGAGAGGACAAGAAATGAATTGGGAAAAGTCTTCTTTTTTAGATTCGTCGGGAATGAAAAATAATAAGACACAGAGACGGTTTGGAATCAAAAGGAAAGTTCTCGATTGGGTATCAATATCTACATCAAAACAGGCCGAAGAAAGAAAGAAAGCTCGAAAAAAAATGACCTTATTTTGGGATGGAATTGTGGATGCTTCTTTGGAAGCCCCATATGTTTGGTTTAGCCGAGAAAAAGAGACTGACGAATGGAAACCCTTACGAAAAGAAGATTGCCGCGTTCTCAACAGTTGTTCATCTGGTAAGAAGTCTTTGCAAATTTTAGTTTGTCAACGCAAATGATCCTTACATTTTTCTTTCAATAATCAATCTTATTGAATACGTCAGAGGAGACAGAAGTTTCTATTGAAAGTGGTAGAGCTTCCGCTAACTTAAAAACCATGACTATTTCCCACCATTTCTTCAGTTATCCTGATCGAAAACTATATAAATCTATTTGGTTTGTGGTAAAAAATCCAAAAGGACCCACTCTGGAACCTGTTTTACCGTTTGAAGATGCCTGCAAAATTGAGGGTTTATACAAAGGAACGATAAAGTCGTCGAATGCCTTAGCAACTGTCAAAGATAAATCATCCGAAGAAGTCAAACTGACGTCGGAAGGTGAATTTAAAGTTGTAGTATCTCGTTCTAATGGTAGGATCTCTCTTAGAAAAAAACAAGCCTCGGGATTTGGTGCGATCTTAGATAAAGGTAAATTGCTGCAGCGTGGTTTTGGAAATTATGATGTAAAAGGAGAAGATATAGAATTGGCACTTGGTCCGGTGAAGCACTTAATTTTTGTAGTTCATGGTGTAGGTAAGATCATGTTTGTGTATTTAAAGTTATCACGATTAAAAGCATCATTCTCTTCCTTATTTTTGAACCTTTTGAATAAAAGGCGAGGCATTATGGAGCTCTTCCGAAAATATTCCTTCTTTGAAGGAAGAAATGACTAGATTGAGAGAATCCATGCAAAAGAATCAGATAGAAGATTGGAAAGTAGCCTGTGAGAGACATAAACAAAAAAAATCAGATAACCCAGAACCGCCAAAGCCTCATAGAATTGAAATTATTCCTATAGAATGGTATGATCGTATTCATTCATCATCAAATTCCTTGATGAAATCATTAAATTCAGCGACATTAAAATCTATCCCATCCTTACGATCCGTAGCTAATGATGTAGTTTTTGACGTATTGATGTACATGACACCAGAATTTTGTGAAGCAACCTTAGATTGTGTAACCACCCAAATAAATGAAAAGCTTGCGAAATTCAAAAGCATTCATCCTCATTTTACTACAGGAGAAAATGAAAAGTTTAAGATTTCAATAATCGGTCATTCCTTAGGGTCAGTCATTGTTTGGGATTTGTTAAGTACAAGAAAACTATTGCTAGAAGAAGAAAAGAATGGAACCAGAAAGCTCAAACCAAAAACCTCTGGATTTTCTGTATTTGAAGAAGGCGACAACTGTCGGGATGACGAGCACCATACTCTAAAGAGAACAGAAACATGGGCTCCCTCTCTTCCAAAGAAAATGACAAAATATATCGATTTTGAACCTGAAAACACCTATTTTGTGGGATCTCCCCTAGGGTGTATGCTCACGCTTAGGGGTGCTCATGAAGAATTTGATGATATGATTTCACTAGAAAGCCCTGATGTAGAGAATGGCAATTCTGATGAAGAAAAGCTGCAAGGAAATTCGGAGAAAACAATCGAAAATCCGTTTGAGGATAAAGATTATGAAAAAGATGATTATTCCAAAGTCAAAGAGGATCAAGATGATGCTGAAGACGTGAAGGTCGAAGTTGAGGATGCAGCTGATAGTGAAAATGATAAAGAAGAAAAGCAAGAAAGTCTAGAATTGAATGCACCAACACCACAGATAGATATAATTATAGATAGTGATTCAAATTCCATAGAAAAAAAGGCGGATGATAAATCTACGAAAGAGAAGTCAATTGATTTAAGCGGTATGGTATCACCATTTACTTTGCCTACAAAATCTTTGTACAACATTTTTCATCCCAGTGATCCTGTCGCTTATAGATTGGAACCACTTCTTTTACCTCGTCACTTAAATAAAGAGGATATTCCCGCACCGGCGGTCCTTGCAACAGAAAGCAAAGGCGTTCGTTTACATATCAAAGCAAAACAATTTCAAGTAGGAGTATCGAAAAATCTGGATTCTTGGTTTGGTGGTAGCAAAAGAAATGTAAATGAAGTAAACATGGATGACCATTCCATCAGTAAAAGCATGAAAAGGACTTCTCGTTTTCTTCTCTCAGAGAAATCTCTAGATTTCCCCATTGGGGGAAAGAACAAACGTATAGACTATGAGCTTCAAGTAGGTCTCATTGACAATGAATATTTATCTGCTGTGTAAGTAACCTTGATTTCAAACGTTTTAATATACTTTGTCTCGACTTTATCTAACCCTTTTCATATTCAACAAAATAGTTCTGCCCACACTTCATATTGGATTCACGAGGATATGGTAGAATTCATTCTCCAGCATTCCCTATATGAATAATTTACAAGAACAAGTATCAATGCCAAAGTATAATAGATACAAGAATATTTTTATTATGTAAAGAGATAAATCTTTTAATATTCTCTTGTGTGAAATCTAACTCTAATTTTGTCTTTCGTTCGAGGTTGCCTGTAAAAAGTGAGTTGATTAAAACTAGCAATAATATCAAGTGAACCTGATCGAATAGGTGGACTTGAAATATTTGTAAATTTTCAATGCCTTGCTTTTTGGTCTTCGTATCTTCTTGCATTACATATATAAAAAAACGTCAAGTGGGAAATGTACCTACATCCATCTTAGGCTTACTCTAATGTATCTGTTTCTGGAACAATCCTTTTCCAGAGAGCCAAACCTCCTCCTCCGCCCCTAGCAGTTGCGATGTCATCGTCGGCACTAATCCAATTGAAAAAAGGTTTCTTTTTATTATCAATAAGTTTTTTATTATTCTCTGAACCTAAACCTGTCGCCGAGCCAATCTATTTCCAAGAGAAATCATGAATCAAAAGTTAATAATCAGTAGAAGTATTTTCACATATAAATGTAGATCAAGTGTCTCACCTCTGCTGCTTTTCCTTTACCTAGATTAATGGTGAAACCAAGGATTGCAATTTGATCGAAATCAAATTCCACCTTGACACATTAAAAATGGTGAAATCGAAAAAGTATGAAAAACAATTTAAGTACCACATACAGTTACTGGGGTTTGATTGAGAAAGACTTTTGCCAATCTTACCTTCCTTTTCTTCAAGTCGAATTCAAAATCCCCAAAGAACTTGATGAGTGCAAGGTCTCCAATAAAAATTCCATTTTGAATACCCATTGGATCAGATGTTGTATCAAAGCTCTGAACAGCCTGATGAATATGTAAAAAAATAAGAAAAAAAGATTTAGATTCACTTTACATTTCATGAAGAGAAGTATATTGAATTCATGGATTTCGTATATGTATAATGTGCATATTTACCTTGATTGGGAAGTAATTGATCTTAGCACCAAACTTTTCTTGTGATTCTTTGGTTCCAGTTGTGAAAACCAAACGCCATTCTCCATTTAAATTCGAAAGAACTTCCTGAGGTGCAGTGTCTGGTTCAGCTTTGGCTTTTTTTCTAGGTTCGTGTTGGATGAAAATAAATACAAAGTTGTTACAGAAAACCAAAAAGCAAAACTATGAATAAGAACATGATTGTATATTTACCTCATGAGTTTTTCCAAATCCTCCAAAGCTTGACAGACAAGTTCAGGATCTTCTGATTTTGTTTCCACTGCACGATTCAAAATTGCTTTGGCATTGGCGATGGGTTCATCATAATCATTTACCACTTTCAAAGAGGTTGACTGGCCATCTGTTATCCCTGAGAACAGTTGCTTTAGAGGAGCAAAAATATCATTTTGTGTTTGTTCATCTGTGGAAGACATAGATACTTGTGATGATGATACATAAAAAGCTTTCGATGGAGCTGCATAGAAAGCATTTGTGCTTATAAAAAGACTGGAAGAAACTAGGAAAAGGATTTTCATGGTCACGATTTGAATTATCTTTTTATGTATGGAGTATCTGTTAAGAATGGAGGTTATGATAATGATGTTGCTTGAATAGCAGAACTACAAGAGAAAACAACTGCTTCCAGATTTTTTATTCCAAGGGAAATCTATTGCATACGTAAGCTTGTGACTATCTTTCTCAAAAATTAGAGTACGTCATCTTCATTTTCTTCAGCAGCAGTGCAAAAAATGTTAAAAAACAAACGTGTCAATTTGTATTATATAATTCATGTTTGAATAGAGAGTCTTGAGTCTTGTTGAATACAGATCATGCGTCTCAATCTTTGCAAAGAAGCACCGATATATGGCTCTTTGATATACTTTTTCTTTCTTGGAATTCCCTGTGAAGCATTTACATCTCCACTCTCCAACAAATTACTCTCCAAAACAAAGTGTCAAGCAGTCTCAGACGATAGGCGTTCCTTTCTTATAAATTCATCTGCCGTAGCTATAGCTACAAATACCTTCTTTATTAACGCTTCTCCTAGTTTAGCCTTAGATATTAAAGTAACCCCACTCGCTCACACATTTATTACAGCCTCCGGAGCACCAAAACCTCTCCGCGAAAATGATGCAACACGATACTTGACCAATGCCAAGGTAACCTATTTATTTACAGGGGATAGCAGTGACAACCACGCAACTTTATCCAATGATGTGCTCAAACTCACCAATACACGTAAAATCGAACAAGGTCCTGGTGTGACTCCCGGATGCATTCATGTAGCTACCATGAGCAAATCTACAATTGATCTTGCAACCTCCTTAAATCTAAAGACCACAAAAGTTTCTGATTTTTCAGCTACAAGTATAGCTAAAATTGCATCATCGTTACCCGATGGAGATACATTAGTAGTTGGGCCTATTCTATCTGCAGGAGTGGCAAAGAATGGAGAAATATTAGCGGATTGTTCAAAAGCTTTAAATGGGTTTGTTGGTGGATCCAAGTCTGGTGGGGTACTTTCTGCTTTGTTAGATGGGCCTAAGACTAATCTAGACATGATAGCACAAGGATATCCTATTAGTACTATTCTATGGTATAATGCTCAAAGTGGAAAATCGTGACTCTACACAATCAGTTGATATAAAAATTTGCGCAGTCAAAGAGGATAGTACACATCATCATGTTATTCATAGTCATGAAAGTAGGAACTAAATAACTCATAGATTACAAAAAGTTTTATTACTTACACTTTTACTTTTTTCACATTAAAAAAATTCTTTTCTACAAAATTTTCAACAAAAAGATTTTTACTCTTTCCCAACAGCTTCCTTCTTGAGTTTACTTTGTAATTCAGCAGCCATGGCTAAATCCTGTGTTAGATTGTTTTCTCGTTCTTCTGATGCAGTAGTCGCTGGAGATGTAGTACACGATGTAGATACTGCCGTTGTTACAGTATTTATTTGACAGGGTGTTGTAGTCTCTGTGACACTTATTGGATCACTTTTCGTTGGGTACCCAGAAAGTGACTCATCAGACATGATACGAGAGCGTTTCGATAAAGGTTCCAATGGTCCATCTTCCGTATCAATTGGAACAACCTCTGGAACATTTTCTTCTAATTCTGGGTCGTCGCTGGTGAGAGCTTTACGCTTCTTGGAGGGATCAATATTTTCACTTGAGCTCTCTTTTTTCTCAATAGATTCATATTTCTCTTTCTCAAGAGGGTTGTCAGGAGATGACGAGACTTGTCGAGACACCTGAGGAAACGAGGAATCAGATTGTGGACTGGAATTTTCCTTTCCATTGTCCTCTTTCTTCGGTGTTACAATTTCATCCGAAGATCTCGATATGACAGCAGTGGCAGGATTGCTTTTACTCTCGTTCTTATTATCAGATTCTTCACCCTTGTCTGCAGAGACGTTTGCACTAAATAAACTTGTCATTGCATATGCAGCCATGAGGGTGGCCTTCTCATCTTTTACCACATCTGAAGATGCTTTACTTGGATTTACGGCGTTCTTTTGCGTCGGTGCATCACCAATAATAGAGGAAACAATTTGGGGTGAAGTTGTGTCCACTGTTTCATCTTCGATAGTAACACGATTGGAATGCTCCACTGATATTTTCCTTTTGGGTTCGTCATCAACCTTAGTGGCAGAGGATATTATGTTTGTTCCTGAGGCATTGCTATTCGGATCTTCGTTTGGATCCATACCTGGTCTGTTTTTACAGTTAATGCAACGACAATTATTCCCACACTTCACTCCAGCATTAAAACATTCACAATATTTTTTGAGGCAAAATGATTTTCGACATTTGCATCCCAATTTGTGCGTCAATACAGGTCGTTTCGCTGGTGGTCTATTTGGATCATTAGTGTTGTGAATACCTGGTCCATTCCAATTTAGATCTTCTGTTCCGACTCCATGTGGCCCTACTTGTTTATTGTATCCATTATTCTCATAAGAACCAATATGTTGCGAGTCACCATTTTCATTGTAGTATACGTTGGCCTTATCCATACTCATAGTCCTTGTAATTCCAGGATTGGAATGATGCATGGAATTGTTAACATTCATGTCATTTTCATCTTGATCATTTTCCACATCTCGAAATTTAGTCTGAAAGGCACTTGGATTCCGTTCTAAAATGACTTTACGAGCATGACGTCGTTCTGCCTCATGTTCCGGAGTGTTATGACAATTGAGACATCGACATCCAGAATTGGAATCCGTGGAGCACATTTTGGAGGATGCAAAACATTGACAATAAAGTTTCAAACATTTGGATTTTTTACAAGTACATCCTCCAGCGGCAGCAATGTCACCTTCTGGTGGTGGTTGGGATTGTTGTTGTGACTGTGAATGATGGGACATCTGTTGGGATGGAACCATGGCAATGATAGTGGGAGGATGTTTAGGAGCTGGAGGAGCTCCCATATTCATGTTCGCATCTTGATGATGCTGTTGATGCGGCAATTGATGCTGATGCGGGTATGGATGATGAGATGAATGCATAGTAGGGGGAGGAGGACCAGATGATCTTGGTGGACCAGGTGCATGAGTTTCTCTGGGAATATTGCTATTCATGTTGATTTCTTTTTCATGCCAGTAAGAATGCGGATGAGGTTGATTGGGATAATGTCCAGGAGCTTGCACAGACATGGATCGGGTTTCTCCGTTGGTCGGTATCATATAGGGGTCACCTCCATTGTGTGCATGCACATGTGGACCAGGAGGAGCATGGGATTCTCTTCTATGATAGTGCCTATCTTCTTCATGAATGTTGGGACCTGGTCTATGAGTGTGATGAGGGTGTTGATGATGAGGATGGTGTGGTGGATATGATTGAGATGGTCCACCTTGCACTTGAATGGGAGGTCCATGATGACCATGTCCATACCTAGCATTGTTCCCATGAGGGTGTGGAGGTCCTTGATTCGAATTGGGATGATGAGGCCCATGGCCATATCCATTAGAATTGGGAGCATTCGCATGAGAATATTTATGTTGAG
>Ga0115008_10004337_pt1 | contig 11778 bp, 10 predicted proteins | sample FraStrMetagenome_FD_87164 | JGI IMG/M metagenome (GOLD analysis project Ga0115008, IMG submission 87164) | Marine eukaryotic phytoplankton communities from Arctic Ocean - Fram Strait ARC3M Metagenome | ecosystem: Environmental > Aquatic > Marine > Oceanic | place: Fram Strait | collected...
TCAAGGACTCAGAGACTCAGAACAAACACCAAATATAATAGGGCTTACCTCTTCAAAAAATACTGATTTTGTAAATGAATTGGGTTGTTATGACAAGGTTATATCATACGATCAGCTTTCTTTAGTAAATAGTGATCTCAAAAGCATTATGGTTGATATGGCAGGAAGTCGTGAAATTTTAGGAACACTTCATGGTTCATTGGGTGATAATATGCTCAAGTGCTACACGGTTGGGATGACCCATTGGGACAATGAGGTAACAGCGGAAGATGCTTTAGGCCAAGCAATGTTAAGAGAAAGAACTGAGTTCTTTTTTGCACCAGCGCATATCCAAAAAAGATTTAAAGATTGGGGTTATGAAGGCTATAACCAAAGAACCAATCAATTTATGGTAAAAAGATCCAATCAAAGTAAACACTGGATGAATGTTATTGAAATAGATGGTATTGAGAATTTTATAGAAACTTATAACCAAATAGTAGTTGGAAATATAAATCCTAGTGAAGGAGTAATAGTGCTTTTAGAGCATTAATATATATGAAACCTATTTTAATATTTGGCGTTCCAGGGTCTCCTTACACAAAAAAGTTATTAGCCTATTTTAGGTTTAAACATATTCCTTATTCAATGATCTGGGGTGACACTAAAACTAATCTTGAGTTAAGAGGTATTGAACTACCAAAACCTATCCTACTACCCACTGTTTTAATAGAAGCTGATAATAACGAATTAATTGCTAAAACAGATACAACTCCATTGATTAAAGCATTTGAAGAAAAGTACCTTAATAGATCTGTCTTTCCAAACGATCCTGTTTTATCTTTTATCAACTTTTTAATAGAAGACTTCTCTGACGAATGGGTTACAAAATATATGTTTCACTATCGATGGGCATTTGATATCGATGCAAACAACGCAAAACAAAAGCTAGTACTTCATCACGATGTAACAATGGAAAATGCCTCACTAGATCAAATAGCTAATGCAGTTGCTGATAGGCAAATTAGTAGACTAGGAGTTGTTGGATCTAATAAGAAAACTGCTAGATTTATAGAAAAAAACTATATTAAATTTTTGTCATTACTTGAGGAACATTTTGCTACCAGCCCATATATACTAGGAAATCGTCCCTCTTCATCTGATTTTGCTTTATATGCCCAGCTAGAGCAGCTAATCAAATTTGATCCAACGTCAAGACAAATTGCCCACAACACCTCTATGAGAACTGTTGCATGGATAGACCTTCTTGATGACCTTTCAGGTCTTGATGATCAAGTAGATTCTAATGGTTGGATTGATACTAAAAATGTCCCAAATTCACTAATCAATATTCTTAATGAAATTGGCTCAACGTATGCACCCTATCTTCATGCAAATGCTGAAGCAGTCTCTAATGGTAATGAAACTTTTGAGGTGGAACTGAATGGTGTTTTATGGAGTCAAGAGCCTTTTAAATATCAAGCCAAGTGTCTTAGCTGGATCGAAGATGAGTATAAAAAATTAACTGATGAAGATAAACATAGATTGCTTCAGCTGCTTGATGGGACAGGATGTGAATCCCTCCTAAATTAAAATGCATATGACAAATATAGCTTTTATATTTTTTATAGTCATAGTTGCTATTGTTGGCAATGCACCATTGGCCATATTCCTTGGAATTATATTTTCTATTTATTTTAAACCCGATATAAATTTCATTTCTAGAAAGGTATCAACAATACCCCTTCAGATAGGCATAGTTATTCTTGGCACTACTATAAATCTTTCATTTATATTGAATATAAATCCAGTCTATATAGTTTGGATAAGTTTATTTGTATTATTCTCTTTTTTTGGAGGTTTATTTATAGGGAGAGTTCTTAAACTAAATCCTAATATGACTATACTGCTCGCAAGTGGTGCGGCGATATGCGGAGGAACGGCTATGGTGGCTGTAGCTCCAATTATTAAAGCAAAACCATCTGAGCTTATAGTTTCGTTAACAATAGTATTTATGCTCAACGCTATAGCTATAGTTTTCTTTCCAATGATTGCTACCTACCTGCAAATGGGTAATGAAGAATTCGGAGCCTTTGCTGCTCTAGCAATACATGACACTAGCTCTGTTGTGGGCGCTGCGATTCAATATAGTCCTGAATCAGTTGAGATGGCATCAGTACTTAAGTTAGGAAGAACTCTTTGGCTTATTCCGCTTTTATTTGTTTTAAATTATAAATTTAATAAAAACATCGGATCTTCTTCATATCCAAAATTTATTGTATTTTTTGTAATGGCTATTATTTTTAATACGATATTTAATTTTAGCTACGAAACACAGTTAATGCTTGGAGTAACTAGTAAAGCATTTTTGATGGCAGGTTTATTTTGTATTGGTACCCAGACTACACTTATTGATCTTAAGTCCCTTGAGTTACGGCCTTTTGCATTGTCTTTATCTTTGTGGATTCTTGCCATACCAACGGCCTATCTTATTATTAATAGCGTTAGTTTATAAAGTTCTAAGCAGATTCAGATCTATAGTGTAAAAAGAAACAGTAAGTTGCTACAGCACTCAATAGATGCCAGATACCATGTGCCTGGATAAGAGAGTCGGGTCTGCATAAAGCATGATCAGGAACACCGGTTGACCAAATAATAAAGGCTGAAAAGTATGCAACCATTCCAAGGAAGTACCATTTATAGGTTCTTGTTGTAGTTGGTTTTTTATTTGATAACAAGCCAGGGATCCAGAATAAAATAACCCACCAGTACTCAGAAAAATTTGCTATTACATCTAGAGGAGTTGTTCCAAAAAGAGCTAAAACTACAAAGCCAACAAATCCAGATAAAAATCTAAATAAAGGTGACCAAAACTTAAATAAGAATTCAGAAATAGCCCATAGGCCAATTGATACCGAAAATAACTCTAAGTTTATTCCTAATCCCCATCCTGATATCCATCTCATAACAGCATAAATTACTACTATTGAAAAATAAATTTCTAAAAAACGCCTAACCGTCCAGTTAGACATTCTAAATATGTTGTAAAGCCAAGGGATAAGAATATACATAATCATACTCAGATTATCTGCCCATCCTCCCCATCCAGAGTTTGTTCCATGCATTAACATAGAGCCAGGTCCTAGAAATATTGCTGCAGATGCATAAAGAATAGATATACCTGTTAATCCAACAAAATAGTTGTTACTTGAAGTATTGGTATCAGTTGTTATGGTATAAAAAATGTAGATACCTACAACCATAAAACCTAGATTGCTAAGTGTATTAACTGGTTCTCTAAAAAGACCTCCGGATACTCTTTCACACCATCTAGAAGCATCTCCTATAATTCCTTGAGACTCAATAGACTGAATATATCCAAGGGCACTTAGAACAAAGAAAGCTATAACAAATAAGCCAGATAAAACCAGTGAAATATAAAAAGGTTGCCAATGCTTATCGGTTAAAGAAGACATTCTCACCTCCTTTCATTACAAACGAAATATCCTGCATAAGATACATGTCATCGAGAGGATTGCCCTTAACAGCTACTAAATCTGCTACTTTACCAACTGTGATTGAGCCGTGAGTCAAATCTATACTTAATAATTTAGCAGTTTCTATTGTAGCTGCCTTTATAGTTTCTATAGGAGGCATCCCGTTTTCACTCATATAAACAAACTCTCTCCAATTAGTACCATGAGCTTGAACACCTGCATCAGTTCCAAATGCTATTTTTACACCTCTTTTATAGGCTTTTTCAAAAGTAGCCGCAATTTGTGGACCAACACTAGCTGCCTTAGGTCTAACAATATCAGGAAAATAATTATCTATCTTTGCTTTCTCGGCAACAAATTCTCCTGCTGAAATTGTAGGAACATAATATGTCCCATTTTTGATCATTAAATCCATAACTTCCTCGGTCATAAAAGTACCATGTTCAACAGAATTAACTCCAGCTATAACAGCCCTCTTCATACCTTCAGCTCCGTGTGCATGAACAGCAACCCACATTCCATAATCTTTAGCAGCATTGACTACAGAGGCAACTTCTTCTGCTGTAAATTGAGGATTATCGCCTGACTTAGCAACACTGAGAACACCACCGGTGACTGTTAGCTTAATACCATCAGCCCCATCCTTATAACGTTGTCTTACAGCTGCGTAAGCATCATATGGACCATTAATAACGCCATCCTCAGCAGTTGGGTAAATATAATCTCCAGAAGCCAGGCCGTTTGTTGGATCAGCGTGACCACCTGTAGTGGCAATGCTTTTTCCAGAAGTGAAAATTCTTGGTCCAATGACATGACCAGCATTGATTGCATCCCTTAGTGAGATAGCAACCATGCCACTATCGCCAACTTGCCTTACCGTTGTGAAACCTGCTTTTAATGTCTTGTATGCATGTTGAGTTGCCATTATAGCTGCAGTCTCTCTTTCAACCTTGCCTGGGCGTTCACTCTTGGAAAGATACTCTTGACCAAAATGAACGTGCATATCCATAAGCCCTGGCATTAAGGTATATCCCCTTAGATCAATTAAGGTATTAGATGTATCAACTTTAATATAACCAGAATCAATTGAAGAAATCAGGTCATTGGTGATAGTTATAGAAGAATTTTTTATAACCTTGTTATTCAAAACATCGATAAAGCTAGATGTATAAATAATGAATGATGGATGAATGGGAAGAGATAAAAGAAAAAGTAAGCTATACATATATTTCATCTTAAAAGTCTAGCATAGACATGACTAAATAATAAATAGCCTCGTAAGGCCCTTTATTAATTCTACCTTACTCTCCGCTACTGGATCATATATCTCTGTCCTGTTAATTAAAGATATACATTAAAAGCAGAAATATTCAATGCAAAAAATAAAATAAATATAAAATAAACTTTTATAAAAATATTTTTTACAATCATAATTTAATTAGTTGAAAACTCCATTAGCTCTTCCCTTGTAATAAAACCATCATTTTTAAAATCTTGGCTAAATAAAGAATAGTTAAATGTATATTCATGATCTTTGATTACACAAGACTTACCATTTTTATCGAGGGGTAGTTTATATTTTAAGTGCCTTGATGCATCTATAGAAGTGGCTTTGAAGAAAGGACATTTTGTAAAAATAATTTCACCTGTTTCAGACCTTGAATCTACACACATGGATTTAATTACTTTTGTATTATTTAGGGTTCCTTTTTCATTGATATTAAATTTTATAACAGCGTAACCTTGGTAATTAGTATTTGGATATTGTGGTTGCATCATCTGAATTAACTTTGTCTGGCAGCCATTATCATTGACAACTTTTTCTGCTTCGATCAAGGACGAAAATAATATTAAAGGAAGAATTAAAGCGGATAGGTATTTCATAGCCCTATTCTACTTAATTTAAAAGCAAAAATACAAAAGGGGCATAAAGCCCCTATATTATTGTGTTTATTATTTTATAATTTAGCATCTAGTTCTGGCAAGGCAGTAAATAAATCAGCAACTAGTCCATAATCAGCAACTTGGAATATAGGAGCATCTTCATCTTTATTAATAGCAACAATAACTTTTGAGTCTTTCATGCCTGCTAAATGCTGAATAGCACCAGAAATTCCAACAGCTATATAAAGATCTGGGGCAACGATTTTTCCTGTTTGACCAACTTGATAATCGTTAGGAACAAATCCTGCGTCGACTGCTGCTCTAGATGCTCCAACTGCGGCACCTAGTTTATCTGCAATTGAGTCTAATAAATGGAAATTGTCACCTGATTGCATACCTCTTCCTCCAGAGATAACAATCGAAGCTGCCGTTAATTCAGGTCTGTCACTTTTTGCAATTTCTTCTGAGACAAACTCAGATATGTTCATAGAATCTGAAGCGGGAATGTTCTCTACCTCTATACCAGAATTATTAGTTCCAACTGGATCAAAAGCAGTTGCTCTTACTGTTATGACTTTAGTGGCATCTAACGACCTAATCGTTGCTATACAGCTACCCGCATATATAGGCCTTTTAAATGTGTCATCTGACTCAACAGATATAATGTCTGAAATTTGTTGAGAATCAACTTTTGCAGAAATTCTTGGAAGTAAGTTCTTACCAAACGTAGTTGCCGGGGCAAGAATGTAAGAGTGATTAGATGAAATAGATAAGACAAGTTCAGCTAAGTCTTCTGCAATAAAGTTCTTATATTTTACATCATCACAAGAAATTACTTTTGAAACGCCGTCAATAGTTTGTGCTTCAGATGTAACTGAGGAACAATCTGAGCCAGCCACAAGCAAAGAGATATCTCCACTTATTTTTGTTGCAGCAGCAATCGTATTTAACGTTGCTCCTTTAAGATTTAAGTTATCGTGTTCAGCTATTACTAATATGCTCATGAAATCACCTTTGCTTCATTTTTAAGTTTTTCTACTAATTCATCTACAGACTCAACAATTACACCAGCTTCTCTTGCTGCCGGTGACTCAACTGATAAAAGCTCAGTTCTTGCTGAAACATCAACACCCAAGTCAGTAATTGGCATTATTGATAATTCTTTCTTTTTAGCCTTCATGATATTAGGTAATGATGCGTATCTAGGCTCATTCAATCTAAGGTCAGTTGTAACTATTGCTGGGAGCGTCAATCTAAGTGTTTGAAGACCTCCATCAATCTCTCTTGTTACATTTGCATGAGATCCATCTAACACAACCTCTGAAGCATTAGTAGCTTGAGGGTAGTTTAGAAGAGCGCCAAGCATCTGTCCGGTTTGATTATTATCGCCATCGATTGTTTGCTTACCGAGAATAACTAAATCAGGTTTTTCTGTCTCAATTATCTTAGCAATGGACTTGGCTATAGCTAAAGGTTCAAGTAAAGTTTTAGTTTCAACAAGAATTGCTCTGTCTGCTCCAAGAGCTAGAGCTGTTCGTAATTGTTCCTGTGATTCAATTTTTCCTATAGATATTGCAATAACCTCATCTGCATTTCCTGCCTCTTTGATTCTTACAGCTTCTTCAAGTGCAATTTCACAAAATGGATTAACAGACATTTTTACATTGTTAAGATCAACGTTTGAATTGTCAGCAAGTGGCCTTACTTTGACGTTATAATCAACTACTCGTTTAAGTGGTACTAGTATTTTCATAATTTTTGTTATATAAATTTGTTATCTATTTTACGTATAATATAAATGATAGTTATAATAGGTTATAGACTATAATTGTATTAGGTTTTTTGCATTTTACAATACAAATTACAGAAGGGGTAATTTCATGGAAAGAGAAATAATGGAATATGATGTTGTGGTTGTTGGTGGTGGTCCATCAGGACTAGCAACTGCGATTAAATTTGCTCAAGAAAATAAAGCAAATGGAACAGATTACAGCATATGTCTTTTAGAAAAAGGTTCGGAAATTGGCGCCCATATTCTTTCAGGAAATGTGTTCGAGCCATCAGCTCTAGATGAGCTCATCCCTAACTGGAAAGAGTTAAACGCACCTCTCAATACGCCAGTTAAAAAAGATAAATTATTATTTTTAATGGAAAAAATGTCCATTAGCATACCTGCTTTTATAATGCCTACGATGCATAACCACGGCAACTACATTATTAGTTTAGGTAATTTATGCAGATGGCTGGCGGAACAAGCTGAAGGATTAGGTGTTGAAATTTTTCCTGGATTTCCAGCTAGCAAACTTATATATGAGAATGATAAAGTTGTTGGCGTTCAAACAGGTGATATGGGAATAGCAGCAAGTGGGGAGTTAAAGCCTGCCAATGAGCCCGGTATTGAAATTAGAGCTAAGCATACAATTCTAGGTGAAGGTTGTAGAGGCCATTTAGGTAAAGAGCTCATTGAGAAATTTAATCTAGCAAAGGATAAAGACCCTCAGCATTATGGAATAGGTTTTAAAGAAGTCTGGAAAATAAAACCAGAGCTTCATGAAGAAGGATTGGTAATTCATACAAACGGATGGCCAACAGCCCTAGATACCCCTTCTGGTTCTTATTTTTACCATGCTGAAAATGGTGAAGCTTATTTAGGTTATGTAGTTCCTCTGGATTATAAAAATCCACACTTGAGTCCTTTTGACGAATTCCAAAAGTGGAAAACACATTCGTCTATTAAAAAATATTTAGAAGGCGGTGAAAGAACTTCTTATGGAGCTAGAGCTTTGATTAAAGGAGGGCTTCAATCACTACCTAAAATGTCATTTCCTGGAGGCCTATTAATTGGTGATAATGCTGGGACTTTAAATTTTTCAAAAATTAAGGGATCGCATACAGCTATGAAATCTGGAACTATTGCTGGAGAACATGTTTATGAGTTATTAAATTCTGAACTAGATTCAGGTCTTTCATATGATGACAAAATCGCTAATTCATCAATCCATAAAGAACTATATAAATCTAGAAACTTCGCCCCTATTTTTCATAAGTTTGGTGGGTTAGTTGGAGCAGCTTTTAACGCCATTGATCAATTTATATTCAGGGGCAACCTGCCCTTCACTATGCATCATTCAACTCCTGATTATGCTTGTATGAAAAAAGCAGATGAAATGTCAAAAATTGACTATCCAAAACCGGATGGAATTTATTCATTTGATAAATTATCCTCAGTCTATCTATCAAACACAAATCATGAAGAAGATCAGCCATGTCACTTACAGCTGAAAGATGCTTCGATACCAATTGCTATAAATCTACCTATGTATGATGAGCCAGCACAAAGGTACTGTCCTGCTGGAGTGTATGAGGTGGTTGAGAAAGATGGCGAGAAAAAATTTGTAATCAATGCACAGAACTGCGTTCACTGTAAGACTTGCGATATAAAAGATCCATCGCAGAATATTAACTGGGTATCTCCAGAAGGTCCTGGAGGTCCAAACTATCCAAATATGTAATAACAGGCATTTAGTTAAATAAATATTAAAGAGACTTTCTATACATGTAACCTTTACTTCACATATTATTGATGATACCCTTCGCTATGAAAAAAAATAATCTTTATCTTTCTCTCTTATCATTAATTTTTTTAGCTTCATGTGCTACTAGCATAGAACTCAGGATAGGTGATGATCAGGATAATAAATTTGAAGCATTTCTAGAAGATCAGTGGAATTCTGACTTAGCAGACAGTCCAGTCTTCGCATCTAATTTAGGCATTAAAAAATATAATACCAAAATATCATCGAATAGCATTTCTCAATTCAACACGAACAAGAACAAAGAAAAACTTAAACTAAAAAAATTGCAATCATTTAATATTGATGATTTAAATCAGGATAATAAACTTAATTATAAGCTGGCAAAACTTGGCATTCTTAATTCAATTAAAAGAATGGAATACCCTTCTTACTACATGCAACTAAACCAAAGAGGTGGAGTTCAAAGTTACTATGAAACAGGCGATAGATTGGTCTTTTCTTCAAAACAAGATTATGAGGACTGGTTAGTAAGGCTTAAGGCTTATGCGTTAAATATTGATAATGCATTAGTTAATAATAAAAAGGGTTTAGAACTTGGGTATTCACAACCCAAACTAGTTACTAGGGGTGTTACAGCACAAATTAAAGCAATTATTGATGCTGATATGGATAATCATCCTTACTTAAAAGTTTTTATAAACGCTGATGAAACAATACTAACTAAATCAGATAAAAAAGATTTAATATCAAGAGCAGCCACCTTAGTTAGAACAAAAATAAATCCTTCGTACAACAATTTATATAAATTTCTAGTTGAGGATTATTTGCCTAATTCTAGAGATTCGATTGGAATAAGTGATGTTCCTAATGGAAAAGAGTGGTACGAAACATTAGCAAATTACCATACAACAACAAATCTAACTCCAGATGAGATTCATAACATTGGGCTAAAGGAAATTAAACGTATAAGGTCAGAAATGGAATCTATAATTTCAGATCTAGAATGGGATGGAGATTTTGCTTCTTTTTTAAATTACCTAAGAACTAGCCCAAGATTTTATTATGATAATCCTGAAGATCTATTTAGTGCTTATTTGATAATGTCTAAAACCATAGACCCTCTTCTTCCTAAGATCTTTAAAGTATTTCCAAGAGCTCCTTATGGAGTGAAACCAATACCTGATGAAAGTGCTCCTTTCACCACAACTGCTTATTATAATTCTCCTAGTAAAGGTAAGCCTGGCTATTTTTATGCAAATCTTTACAAACCTCAATCAAGACCAAAGTATGAAATTCCAGTTCTCACTGTTCATGAGGCAGTTCCTGGACATCATTTTCAAATATCTATAGCACAGGAACTAGAAGGCGTTCCAACTTTTAGAAAATATCTAAGCTTTACAGCATTTGTTGAAGGATGGGGGCTTTATAGCGAAGAACTTGGTGATTTCATGGGATTGTATGATGATCCTTATGATAAATTTGGGCAACTCACCTATGACATGTGGAGAGCTATAAGACTGGTTGTTGATACAGGTATGCATTATAAAAATTGGTCGCGAGATGATGCTATCAATTTATTTCTAGAAAATACTGCTAAATCTCAACTTGATATTGAAAATGAGGTTGATAGATATATCGCATGGCCAGGTCAGGCACTTGCCTACAAAATAGGCCAATTAAAGATACTGGAACTTAGAACTAAAGCTGAAAAGGAACTTGGCGATGATTTTGATATTAAAGATTTTCATCACGAGATATTAAAAAGAGGCTCGCTACCCCTAAGCATTCTCGAGACATACATTAACGAGTGGATTTATCAGTCGAAAGAATCTTAAGCTTTTTGCACTTAGAACTGCAATAGATTACATTCTTCCAGTCCCTCTCCCATTTCTTTCTCCAAAAGAAGTCTCTCCCACAAGTAGGACAATTCTTTAAATCAAGATGTAATTTTTTATGCAATTTTACCAATCAAATGATCATGATTGCTGCTAGATATAAATAAGGCATCGTCTTTTATCAACTTATTAGCAAGTGCAAAATCAACTAACTTGTAATAAGTACTTCTATTAAAAAAACCCTCTATTGAGTTCCTTACATGGACTAGTGGTATGTGAGTGTTGTTATATTCAATAAGTCGAGATGTATTTATTTTGTCTAGATAGAAAGAGTAATCAAGATTGGTATCTAATTGAATAACTTTATCGTCAAGTAGATCAAAATTAATAATTACATAAGGTGCTATTTCAACTTTAACAGGAACTTTTTCTGAAGGGGTTACTAAGAAATAGAAGTTGTTCTCTTTTTTTAAAACAGAAGAAAATAACTGGATAAGTCTTTGGTTTTTAATTTCTGAGTTATTGTAGAACCATGCTCCCTCTCTGTTTATTGAAATCTCTTGTCCTTCACAGAGCTCTGGATTCCAAAGATGAACTGGGGGAAATTTCTTAGTCGAATTAGTAACTATATTATTTTCTAGATCAGAAATATTCATAAAAAGATTTTATAAGAATTGACAGTCCAATCAAGCATAAAAGAATAGCTGTTATTTTGCTAACAAGCTTATTGGAGTGAATATTAAATTTTTCAAGGGATTGATTTGTAAGTAAGTATGAAAGGAAAATAAACCAAGCTGCTGAAGTAAATGCAAAATACAAAGGATAAATATAAAAATAAAGACCATTAATACTATCAACCAATATTGAAAATAATGAGACAAAAAATATGAATGCTTTGATATTAAATAGATTGGTGATTAAGCCAATAAAAAAGCTACTTGAGGGATTCTTGTCATGCGCCTCCTTTTCTTTAATATTGGGCTGAGGGATGAGCATTTTAATACCAAGATATAAAATATAAGTACTTCCAACAATGCTGATTATAAA
>Ga0115008_10004340_pt1 | contig 11777 bp, 6 predicted proteins | sample FraStrMetagenome_FD_87164 | JGI IMG/M metagenome (GOLD analysis project Ga0115008, IMG submission 87164) | Marine eukaryotic phytoplankton communities from Arctic Ocean - Fram Strait ARC3M Metagenome | ecosystem: Environmental > Aquatic > Marine > Oceanic | place: Fram Strait | collected 2012-06-18
ACATATGTTAAGAGGTAGGTAATATACTCTATATACTGCAAACAATGCATGAATGTATTTATCAATTATTTTCGAATTACATAAGCGATTTTTTGATATCAGCAGCAGAATGTCAAACTTCAGCGTGTCTCAACCACTCATATCTCAGCTTGTTTAATCTTAACCGGAATAAATCACAGTTCAGATTGAAGTATCTAAAGGGCGAACTGCTCTGTACCATCTCACAAAACCAGCACTCGCACTCCTCTAGTGAGTGAGGAGTATAAACATGACTTTCATCATTCTTCTACGCAGTTCCGTTGGATATGAGATCAAGGGTAGGGTTTCACAAAGCACCTATGACGAAATTTCCCAAGCCTCCGGAATGAAAGGTTAGATCTTCCTGATGTTCACTTTTGTTCCTAACTTACCTACTAGAATGTGGGGTTTTTGAGTTGTCTTCCATCATGAAGATGAGACGTATACATCAATTATCAACGTAAAGGCTGAACATGTTTTGATTCGATTTCTTAGCTTAAAAGAGTACTCCACGCAAACTGCTCTTGGAACCATCGTCATCAATAGCTCTAATTGTGGAAATCCATGACCAAACTTCTCTACTTTGTGATAGTGATTGTGACAGTATGATTGAAAAGGGAGGACTTGAAGTCCGAAGTTTAATTTTGTTTCTTTCTTTGGAATAGATGTTTGCGATAGTGAGACTGTATTGACTGTATACATAGATCTTTTTACATGTTTGTATATAAGACCTGGCTATACGATTACTTCAATCCCCATTATCAAAACCTGAGAGCCCATGCACATTGTAGTATGCTTATACGAATGAAGATGCTTGCATAGCGTTTTGGACAGTGTTGCAGAAGTGACAAAGCTACGAACTCTCGCACTCTATCATTGTCGTTTTATGTTTTCGTCTGCTTGTTTAAATAGTTCATGTACTTTGTTTCATTTCGTTTATCGACTCGCTCCTATGTATACGAATATATTTAAATAAGACTTTACAAAATGTTTTTTCACATGCAATAAAATACACCTGAATTATTATGCTTTTTTTCAACGTCCTCACAACTGAAGTGAAATAAATGTTATATTGAGATCTTGATTATTGAAACTTTCAATATCCCTTGATAACAGCAATTATCCACAATTATACACAATTATCCATGAGCGTGCTGTTTCATACACAACTGTTAGTCCTTTGATAGTTATGTTTGCATCCTAATGAATTTAACATGCATGGACCACAAATAATGATAATTTAGTTTTCACAATCACGTTGTCCTGAATGACTTCTGAAATTAGCTTGATTCATTTGGGACTTAAGAACCATGTTAAATAACATTTTCAAAACAACTAAAACCGTAACTAAATCTACGATACTTAAATTTTTATTCCCTTAAATATTAGTCTAATTTAGACGGAGTATTATCATTGTGTGACATTCTAGCAAACCGTTGATTTTGGATATATACTAAAGTCTACATACATCTAATTTCAAAAGGGAAAAATGTAGGCATCCACTTTGTTCGTACATTGTGGAGTTGTCACTACATCAAACTTCTTGAATGAAAACTTAGGATCATACATCAGAGCTTTCTACTTCCGCTTTGAGAATAAGTCGAAAGGGTAAAACTTATTCCACCATATCAGTATCCCTGTTGTGAGGATTTTTGATTTCGACAATATCGTTGGAATTTCGTGTTTCAGTTCAAAATAGTCATTGAAATTAAGAGCCAGATTGAAATAGGCCGTATTAAATAGCTTTTTTGAAATAAACAATGTCATCATCTCCCAACGAAGGAATCTCCAATGGTGAGGAAAAAGAGATGAATATGCATCCACTTCTAAATTCAAATCGTAAATTGTTGCCACGTCAACCGCGACCCAGTGCTGCACGTCGAAACGTTACCAGCGGTCAAACGAGAGAAGATGGAAGTTACTGCAGCAGCAGTGGAGGAAGCAGTATTGGTAGTAGAACCAAAAGGGGCCGGCATCGACGCGTATTATCTGCTGTGGAAGGAAGTGTGGCACAGGAAAAATTACTGCATTGTATGGAAGGTTTGGACTTGAGTGGATTGACTACTGAGGGCTTAGACCCAAATATGATGTTGAGTCCAAGTGGAGCATCGTTGCAAGATGCCAGCGCAGATTTGAATTTGAATCTGCACAAGGGAGAGGACGATATAGCATCAAATACTGATGCTACTAACAATAGCGTAACTAACAAATCGACGCTATCTGATATGCATTTTGAGGCAGAGAATCCATCTATGACAGCAAGTGCTTTGTCAGATTGGAATACGGCAGCTCAATCGAAAGCACCACGAGTGGCATTGCCCACGCCACCAGAGGAACCCATGACCGATTTACTACCTCCTGAGATTTCATCTGAAACTTCGTTTGAAGATGAAGCACCAAATGTTACACCTCAATGGCATCATGATGATAATGATGAAGACGGTCTCATTACAAATCCACACGTAATGAATGGGAACGCCAGTACCGCCACGAATCATCCGCATTTTCCTATGGTCGCCAACATTAACGATGGTGCCAGTAGCGTGGGTGCAACAGCTACCTTTTCCAATTCGTCTCTTAGGAGTATTATGTCGCAATATAGCTCTGATTTGGAAGACGAAGAAGATCCACTCAAAGGCAAAGATGATCACTTTGGAGAAGAAGGAGATTTAATGGGGGAACTATTACCACATATGGAACGAAAAAAAAAGGAACGAGCAACTTGTCGCAATTGCAGCCGTATGCAGCAGATTGAACATCAACGTCGGATGTTAAATGAAACCCAGAAAATATCTTCCCGGAAATTTACACCATCTCCCAATCCCACTCCTACCAACAATCCCTACAATCAAATTCTGACACAGCAACCTGCTTTTTCTCCTCCTAGCGTCCCATCTACTCTTGACTTTCAAAAACTGTTACAGACAGAATTCACAAAATTTCAATCGGATCTCCAATCTCAAACACAACTCCAATTTGAAAAACTATTCCAATATCTCCAATCTGAAAATCAGAAACGAAATGCCATTGAACACCGTCTCAAACATCAATTATTGTTGCAAAGTGAGTCCATGATTGCTATGGAATTGAAATTGGTACGATTAGAAGCAAAAGTCGAACGCAAAGAACGGAACTTCCGTAAGACCGTTCGGAGTTCCAATACGACGTCGAATTATCGACGCATGGCGGAGGAAACTGCTCATGAAAATGAATTCCCTCCCATGATTTTGGCAAATGTAGAGGAAGTACGTGAGGATGAAGATGATAGTGAAAATAGTAGTGAACCCCCTCATGATAAGAAAAATTTGAAAACGGAAAAAGAATCTGAAAATCATGGCAACGATGATGAAGTTGAGGAAGATGATACAGTGAGTGATACCAAAGAATCTGCTTCAAGATCCAAAAAAGTCTTGAAAATTAAGGTGGCTGCCAGTTCTGGAGCTAGTCTGGTGAGTGCTGTCACTGCCATGAGTGGAGAAGGTTACGATGGATTGGAAGAAGAGGAAACTGTCGATCCTCCAAACGATGGTCAAGAAGAAGACATCATGGAAGAAGATGAAGTTGAAGGTGCTGACACATTAACTTTAGGAACGTGGGGAAGTAGTAGCATAATAGAACGTACTAATCCTGGATTGTCGAATCGGGGAAGGGGACGGTATAGAGGTGTTCGAGCAGTTGTTACAGGTATTGCGACAGAAGGAGATGACAGTAGTGAGAATACACCCACTCAATCATCAAACCGCCATATACCCAATTTGGAATCCATCTTGCTGAATCCATTAGTTTTGAACAATTCAAATCATTCCACCGCGGAATCTATGGCCAATACTACTCGAGCAATTCGAGGTCCTCCAGATCCAGCAAACAATATGGAAGATGAAAATTCCACACTTGCAACGTCTGTCACTTCTGCCACTTGGACTTCGACAGTTGTCACAGGAGCAACTTCTCTATTGAATACCAACACCTCACGTGGAGGAAGTCACATCACAGGTGCTATTGGAGAACACTCATCGTACAATACAGATCACACACATGAAGAAAACGATCAATCTTCCAAAGAAGTTATTCATATCTCTCTTAAAGAAGGAGAAGAAGAAGACAACAACGTTCGTCAACGGGATCAATCCAATTCTCCGCTTACTGTACCTTCCATGAGTGGACTTGCTAGTATTGCAAGTAGTGTTGGAACTACCCTTGCTACCGGAAGTATGGTTACCACTGCTGCTGTCGCCCCATCTCGGTCCTTTCGATCACGACGAGCAGCAGCAGCTGCGACGCAATTGGCGAATTACGGAATACGAGATCGCGAGGGTGTCATACCTTCACATGTCAAAACCAATAGGAATCCTACTCGAAATCTACCTGATATGGAAGAGGATATTCAAAAGGATGGAGAGGAGATAGCATCACGTCGGTCTCGATCCAATTCTCCTTTGACTTTACCCTCCATGGGTGGCATTAACAGTGTGGCACCTAGTTTGAGCGGTACGAGTATTAATGCCACAACTTTAGCGACGGCTGCGACCACAGGAGCTGTGGCACCTTCACGAGATTTTCGATCTCGAAGAGCTGCAGCTGCTGCCCATTTGGCGGCAAGTGCCGTCAATGAACGAGCAGGAAGTACAAGTATAGCTAATAATACAAATACTAATCCACAACCACCTAATTTAATTATTGGCGGAGTAGGAGTCTTATCTGCAGGAAATCCTCGTCCTTTGACAAACCGTGTCGTAAGCTTTGTGCATTCCTCCGAAGATGCTATGAATGTCAGTGGATCAGAAGATATGGAAGGAGCTCAAGTAGTCTTCACGGGAGGATCCATGGGAGGAAGTATCTTAAGGGGAGAAATGGACAGTCTGACCGTTCCAGAGGAATTGGACAATTTGAGTGATATTGATGCAGCTTTCGCAAATTCAAGCGTTCGTTGGAGAGAAGAATATGAGGCCAGATTGGACGCGATTCAAAAGAGATGGTCAAACGCCTAAAGAACTGGAACTTGAAGCTTGCCTTGCACATGATGGCATAGATGCATAATTATGTTTGTGTTTACTGTATGATAATCATTACCACATATCTTAGTTTAAAAAGTGAATGTAATTCGAGTAAAAGTAACTTTATTTTGTTGGGCTTTTCGCATCACGTACGATTGTAAAAAAAAGGACAAAAGAGTGCGCCTATACTATTCTCGACGAGATTTAGCACAAATAAACAAGTATATGATAGGTGGAATGTATCGAATTCAGTATAAGGATTAATCAAACGATTGTCACACATATTGAAGCTTGTGATAGAATCCAAATTCTCTTTTGATGAAAACGATTTCGCACTTTTTTACCTTCTATTCAAGACGGTGAGAATGCAATGATATTGAAGATAATAGCGAACAATCCATGCTTTTCTCGATAAATTAGGTACGAAAAAAATATGCATGAAAGTGAAAGTTGTACGATGTGAAATGTAAAGAGAATATAAAGGCATTAAAAATATTGAAAAATCTCCTTTCTTTCAAATAATTGTAGCCGTATTTGTGAAACCAATGTGTTGAAGTAAAATGATTTAGAATACTTTGGAAGCTTCATAAACACTTCAGATATATTTTAATTAAGTTTTCAATTCACTCGATCTTGAATTTCGCTAAGCAGTCCTCCGTATTTATAAATGATGCAACATATAGATCCCAAAGAGCTCTCCATAGCCATTTTTCAATTCTTTTTTGATGATTGTCTTGTCTGGATCTCCCGCCTCCCTTTATAGTCCATTTCTGAATACAGAATGAAGCGTCTGAAAGTAACTGTAGTGTCATGTATTTATGTAAAAGCCACCGTACCGCATCTTCCCCATCAAATATTCGAGATATAATCTCATTCAAGGTTATTTCAAACGCATCACATGCAAAATTGAGCAAAGATTTGGTGTCCTTCGTTAATTGTATCTTTCCAATATCGCTTGTTTCAAATTCTGTTACAGATGAAAGGTCAAATCGATTTACCCAGCTTCCATTTTCATCGTCTTGCATACCCAACGCATGAAAGAAGGAAAAGAAAAATTTAGTCAAAAATCCTGGTAGACACTGGAGACTTGATTCACCTAAATCAAAAAGCCATAACTCTTCCTCATTCACAAATAAATTGTGTAATCCGGCATCTGATAAGCCACCATTCCAAAAACTTTGAGTAGCCCCAGGACTATGTACTTTATATAAATGGTAATGCAATAACTTCTTCCAAAATGGATCAGAAGCAAAAGAGGAAGGAGTGGATGCAGCCTTAGATTGGTAGAAGGAATGAAAAATACAATTGCCAGTAGGCTTTGACATTGGAGCAACATTGAATACTTCTCGCATCTGTGAATCAGGATTCAGTAGCATACCCAAATAATAGGCTGGCACAACTTCCTCAGGAGTAATGAGAAAATTATCAGTAGGTGCGACTGAATTCAGTCGAAATGATTTACCCATTTCATACAAAAGAACGAATCGTCCTTTCTTTGGGTGCCAATTTTTGATAATGGAATGTCCCAGAAATGCATCTATCTTAGGTGTGATAGATTCAAAAGACAGATTTTCGTCTTTCTCTAATGCTTCATATTCCTTTTGACAAGTATTAATAATATTTTTTTCTTCATCATGGGTTAATTCTTGTAAATCTTGAAGGACGTGAACATACTGATCAATTAGATTATGTAATAATTGTCCATGAAGCTTTCCTTCAGTTAAAGCTACAGAACCGATCTGGGGAGAGTCTAATCCTTCATCTCCAATCGCGCTCTGACCTAATGTGAATTTCCATCCATATTTTTTTTGTATAGGAATAAGATGATCCGTTAGCAGGGAATGAAAAGCTTCATATCCACACCCTTTCGCACCAAATCGAAAGGTTGTAACTTCTGAATCAGTTTCATATCCGCCATCCTCACCCTCATTCTCTTGGTCCAAACTAACGAGATGATCATGAGGGAGGAAAAAATCGAGAGATCCATCATTCACTTCAACTTTAATATCTTTTTCTTCTGAATCGTATATGTTGAACGCACGTTTACTTTTGGGTAAGGCAGACTTTCTGAAAAAGTTTTTGTCATGCATGGACATATTCTTGTTTTGTAATGTTTTCATTCGATGAGCTAACATCTTCCAGCCATCACTTTTCCCATCTTTATTGACTGATTTTCGAAGAGCATCCCACAAATCCCGACGTCTTAAATGACAAGGGCTGATATAGATCATACAAAATTGAGGAATTCTTTTCTGAAAGTCTTCTCTAGCTGCCTCCTTTAAAAATCCTCGACCACGCTTGGAAGATTTTTTGGGTGAACTATCGGAAGAACTTCCCTGAAGATCTTGCGATAAAGATGCTAATGCCCATAACTCTTGAGTATCCTTATATCCACCATGTTTCATTACTATTTTCGATCCTTCTCCAAAATCGTCGTAGGGCCTATGATATTGTTTCATATTTCCAGAAAAAACGGTAACTCCACTACCACCTCCAGCTAATTTCGTTTCATTGGAGAGAGATGATGGTCCGTAGATATTAGGATGTGTCTGATTAAAATTAGTATCTGGACAAAATGTGAGGTGGCAAGTTGAGCCCTTGGTTCCGTTTTCTTCTAATGGCTCTGACTCTTCAATGTCGGGATCTAGAGTAATCAACAACCCATACTCGCAAAGAGTAGATGAATATCTTTTCAATAATGGCTTTGATTGAGTCTCCATCTCGTCAGACATACAAAAATGATGGGTTACCCTATTTATGTCATTTAAAATTATTTATTATTGGCACGAACAAACTTTCAGAAAAGATCTCAATGAATGACTATCATATTAAATAACAATTTACTTAGCGCCTGTCATGCGCTAAGAAAATGCAAGGTTGGAAAAATCAACAGATAATCACCCTATATATAAGATCATAAGAATTCAAACTTGTTTACGTGTTTTTTCATAGAAAACGAAATTACTATGAAATATGAACAATAGAAAGTACTCGATCCATATAGTACATAGAAACAGTAGAATTCAATAGTACCTACCAATCTACTTACGAATTTACACTAGTGGAAATAGGTTGATTAAAGTCCATTAAAAGTGCAAAAATTGAAACGTAAAACTGTGAAAGAAAATGGGAAAACGCAACAAAGCAGCAAAGAAACAAAAGAAAGCACAAGCCAAAAGTGCCACAAAATTCAATGCAAAGAAAAAAAATGAAGCATCAATATATGGAATTGCTGTGAGTAAAGGGAAACATGGGAAAGGTCAGCGTCAAGCCACAAATGCTTCTTCTATATTTCCATCCAAAGGTCGAGGTGCTACGAACAACCCTCCACAGGAAGGAAAAAAGAAATCATTCCTGCAATCCAAAAAAATCCAAAAAATGCAATCTTGGAAGAAACCAACTAAAAATAGGAATCTTGAAAAACTGCAGGAAGACCAAGACTTTGCGAATGAATTAGCATCCTTAAGGGATCGTCATTATCATGAAGAATTAAAAACCAAAAACATTCGACAAAGACAACAACGTCGTAATACTACCAATGCCAATGTCCAATTGACTCCAGCAACCTTACAAATAAAACCAAAAACAACTGAGGATTTAATCAATGATACAGCTGATATAGTTGCTGATAAACTAGGCATGGATGAAAATCATCGACAAGCCGTAATGCAACAACAGCAACAGCAACTGCAACAAACATGGGGATCAAATCAATTACAAATATTAGCAGCTCAAAAACGATTAGAATGGTCTGCACAGGGAAATAGATCCAATCAAGGTATATCTGATTGGGGAATGGAGGATGAGGAGGATGAGAATCATAACGATACCAAGGTAGACACTTCCAATCCTTTTTCAGCTCTTGTGAATGGAGATGATGAAAGTGATAATGAGAATGACACAAAGAAGAATAATCCACCTCCAGTAATGTTTCAATTTGCTCCAGTGTCGTTTCAATTACCATCTTCCTCTAATGTAGCCAATTCTGGAAATAACGATTTTGATGATTTATAGGAGGAGGTACTTTCGATATGTTTTTTTTTGGAAGGAACAATATTTTACAATCATTGCAAAATTGTGTTGAATGCCAGTAAAGTGCAGTACAAGTCAGGTTTTGATATTGAGTGGAGCAACGAAATAGAGGAACATTAAGCTTATTCTATGACAAGGCTTATCGTTTGACATTTAGATATATGTTCATATGTCTTCCATCGGAATCAAAGCAATAGAAATAAAAGAACTCAATGCCTCAATGATTTTTATAAACAAACACTAGAGATAACGTCTTTCAATCACAATTTATTATTTTTCTTAATTATTACACCATAATGTGGTCGAAAGTCGTTTGTGGAGGGAGTATGAGTTTATCAACAAAATGATACCAGAATGATCAGTTTCAGCAGTTATATTATTGACCAATGATAATGATTAAAAGAGTCCAATGACATCACCAGTCTTAACGTCAATATCCACATCATAAAATCCAGGCCTGGTGGGCAACCCTGGAATAGTCATAATATCTCCACAAATGGGGTATAAGAATCCAGCACCGACACAACTTCTAATCTCACGGACCGCAACACGGAAGCCAGTGGGGACACCTTTGGCAGCAGCATCACATGAAAAACTGTATTGAGTTTTGGCCATACAGATGGGAAGTTTACCAAATCCCGAGTTTTCATATTGTTCAATTTGTTTTTCAGCAAGGGGGGAATAGTCAACTCCATCAGCGCCATACATTTTTTGACAAATGATTTCTACCTTTTCCTTAATGGAAAGATTTAAATCATACAAATATTTGAAATTGGCCTCATCACTGGCTTGACATGCTTTTTCAACGGCAATTGCCAAGTCTTTGGCTCCAGCTCCTCCCTCAGCCCAGTGGTTGGACAATACAGCATCAAAGGCACCAGCATCAATGGAGGCAGTCTTGATAGCTTCAATTTCCGCTTCGGAATCATTTTTGAATTTGTTCACAGCGACGACTACATTGACACCGTATCGATTTGCATTTTGAATATGTTTGACAAGATTGGCAACTCCCTTCTTGACAAGACCTAGATCTTCTTCGACATATGCTTTGGCCAATGGTTTTCCAGCACTGACGGGAGGTCCCCCTCCGTGCATTTTCAGGGCTCGGACAGTGGCCACAATCACAGCACATTTGGGTTTCAAACCAGAATAACGACATTTGATATTAAAGAATTTTTCCATACCAATGTCAGCTCCAAATCCAGCTTCTGTGACGACATATCCATCTTCTCCAGCAAGTTTTAAGGCGATTTCATCAGCGACGATGGAGGAGTTTCCAGTGGCAATGTTGGCAAAGGGTCCAGCATGGACTAATACAGGAGTACGTTCCACTGTCTGCATCAAAGTGGGCATAAGAGCGTCTTTCATAAGCACTGTCAAAGCTCCTCCCACACCCAAATCATCAGCATCAATTGGTTCACCTGCCTTCGAATAGCCCACCACCATAGCGCCTAGTTTCTCTCTCAAATCAGACAAATCAGTGGCCAAGGCTAACACTGCCATAACTTCCGATGCTACTGTAATATCAAAGCCTGTGGTACGATTATGCTGTACACGGGGGGTTCCAGGCTCGGTCCCTCGGGGCTTCACAGTTTCTTTCTTTCCAACACCCACAGTCACACCTCGCAAATGACGATCACAGGTATCCAACACACGTTGCCAGGTAATGGTATCCTTATCAAAGTCCAATCGAGCAAACATAGAACGTTCCTCGGGAGTCAATTCAGCAGGTTGTTTGTCCGTATCAATTCCTAATTTTTTCAATCGGCGCTTCATCACAGGAGAGAAATCTTTGCCATTGGGACATAAACGTTTGAACAAAGCCTCATCACTTTGAGAATCTTCATGAAACAATCGTGTTTCAATCGCAGCCGCTAATAAGTTATTCGACGCAGTCACAGCATGAATATCTCCCGTCAAATGTAAATTGAATTCCTCCATAGGGACTACTTGTGCATATCCACCTCCAGCAGCACCTCCTTTAATACCAAAGGTTGGACCTTGCGACGGTTGACGAATACAGGCAAATGCTTTTTTACCAAGTGCAGCTCCAAGGGCCTGCGCGAGTCCGATGGTAGTGGTAGATTTTCCTTCTCCGAGGGGTGTTGGGTTGATTCCGGTACAGACGATGTAGTTCCCTTGAGGGGCGTTTTTGAGACGATCTTTGACGGAGAGGCTTATCTTCGCCTTGGCAATTCCCCATGGATACACTTCGGATGGTTTCAATCCAGCTCTATATATGATTTCAATTCAATTGATTTCATTTGATTTCATTTGATGTATAAGAATATAAAAATGACTATTTAGGTAGAAATGAAACATGGAAGTGTGACTTACTCTTTCGCAACATCTTCTATGGGCAAGAGTCCAACTTCTTTCACAATGTCCATACTGATGCCAATATCACTAGGAACAGGATTTTTGGGTACTAATTTGGGATGACCCAAAATATTCTTCTTTTCGTCTGTTTCAGCACACATACTAATAACGTTGGATTGGAGAAATGATGGTAGAGAGGAATTGGTGCGCAATTGGTGGTAGAAAGATCGTTGAGATGGATGATGAGGGAGTTTCAATAAAATACGTTGCAATGATGAACAGACCACAGGAGGTTGAAGTTGAGGTTGTTTCAGAAACGAACGAACGAAAAGGTGAGGAATGATGATTATGACTTATTTGAGCAGATTGTGAAAACAAGAGAATCTGAAATATACAATCCACTTTCTAGATATA
>Ga0115008_10004341_pt1 | contig 11775 bp, 11 predicted proteins | sample FraStrMetagenome_FD_87164 | JGI IMG/M metagenome (GOLD analysis project Ga0115008, IMG submission 87164) | Marine eukaryotic phytoplankton communities from Arctic Ocean - Fram Strait ARC3M Metagenome | ecosystem: Environmental > Aquatic > Marine > Oceanic | place: Fram Strait | collected...
TAGCGATAAATTAACATGTCAGCAGGCAAGTGGTCGAGTCACTTGGTTACGCTCTTCTGTAGTAGCGTTAGACAATACCATAAAGTTAGGTAATATCAGTGCAGATATGTCGTGTGACAAAGGCGATTTATTCGCTAAAATAAACCCTAAAAATAATTTAGGTTTAACTTTTACAGCGCAATTAATACTGGCTTCGCAACGGGCTAGTGGGCAAGGGTATATAAAACCAGGTAGTAAATTTCCTGAAGCATTAAAGCCAGCCATGGCTTTTATTGGTCGTGCAGATCAACAAGGTCGTTACCAGCTTAAATTTTAAGATATTAGCAACTGAAATTAACGGTAGTTCATAAGCTTTTTATGTAAGATAAATTCAGGGCGCACAAGCAGGTTTAGGCCAATCATTAGCACTGAGTCTTCCTTGTTCAATCATGCCGCCAAGCCCCTGTAAACCGCCCGTATGTAATAAAACAATCCGTTCGTTGGCTTGGAAAAAACCTTGCTTAATGAGATCCATTAACGCTAACATCATTTTACCAGAATAGACTGGCTCAAAAACAATACCGGTTTGCTGGTTTATTTGTTTTAGCCGCTTAATATCTTCGTCATTGATTTTTCCGTAGCCACCGCGGTGAAATTGGGTAAGTAACTGCCAATTATTGTGTTTTTTTGCATTATCAGGCAATAACTGATTAATATCGCGGATTAAATATTCAGCTTGTTTTAGCACCGCAATGCCAAGAATTTTATGTTTATTTGTATGCTGCTGACTATCACCACTAATTAAACCAGCCAAGGTTCCACCACTGCCCACAGGGGTAATTAAGGTGTCAAACGCAGTTTGACACCTTAACTCGCTAATTATCTCTGCAACTCCCTCAATGGCCGCGGTGTTAGTGCCACCCTCCGGAATGATCAAGTGATCAGGGAATTGTTGCGTTAATTCGTTGAGATAATTGTCTTCAAAGCGACGCCGATAGGTTAGGCGGTCAACAAAATGACAGTGCATGCCCCAATGCCTTGCCCAAGACAGGGTAAAATTATTGGCATAGTGAGGTTCACCACGAATAATCCCTACGCAGGGAATACTGTGTTGCTTGCAAGCATAAGCAAAGGCGTGAATATGGTTAGAAAAACTGCCGCCAAAAGTTATCGCGCCGTTATACTTTTTTTGTTTCAAATTTAACAGGTTGTATTTAAGTTTTCGCCACTTATTCCCAGAAACAATATCGTGGATTAAATCATCACGTTTAATATGCACCGCAAGTTTATGTTTTGTAAATAATGGGTGTTCAATTTTTTGTATGATTGATAATGGTTTAAACATAAAAGGCTACTAAAAAGTGTTATTTGGTAAAGGTTGCTTGAATTCAAGAAAGAATAACATTGATGACATTAATTTTAAGAAAAATTACCAGCGAAGGGCTAACAAATTTATACTAAAACTACTGCAAAAGAGTAATCTAAGTTAAACACTTAAGAAGCTTAATGAGTAGTCATTACTAACTCTTGCTCTAAAGGGGCAATAAGAGGTAGTATAAAACATAATTTTTGCTAAGATGCGGTATTATTGGTAAATGTCATTTTTAACGAAAATCACTCAAATCTTTTCTAAAAGTAACACAACTCAACGTGTAGGCATTGCTATTCAGCATCAATGTTTAGCCATAAGTTTAATTCCACAAGTCAACGTTAATGAACAACATGATAACCACAATTCAGGTAAGGTGTTATTTGAACATATTGAAGTGATTGCTAATGATTACGTTAGTGCAATCAAATCATTGCATGCTAGCTCAACAGTAGACGGCGTAGTTTTTTTAGTGTTAGGGGAAGCCCAATCGCAAATAGTACAAATTGACAAACCTAACCTCCCCGACAATGAGATGAATGCCGCGCTAAAATGGTTGGTTAAAGACTTAGTCACTATAGCACCTGAGAACATGATAGTAGATTATTTTGATGTGCCTTTACTCGCGGGTCGGCAAGAAAAAATCAATGTAGTGTGCGCACCAGCGGATGAGTTAAAAAAACTTGTTAAAGCGACTGAGCAAAACGGCTTACAGATTAGTCATATTACGACGCAGGAATTCGCCTTTGCAAATCTCTTGGCTGCGCAAAAAGATGCGGTATTGCTCGTTTGTCAGCAACCCCATGAAGAAATTGTACTGATCATTGTTAAGCAACAACAAATATTTTTTCATCGTCGCTTACGAGGATTTGCTAATATTGCAACCAAATCAGCTGAAGAGTTAGCATTTTCAGTTATTGATGAAATTAGCCTGGAAATTCAACGCTCAACTGATTATTTTGAACGTCAATTAAAACAAGCACCGATTAAAGCTATCAAAGTTTTATTACCAATAGAACTTGAAGATAGGATAGTTAATAAGTTGGTAGAAAATTCATCGGTACCTGTTAGCTTACTTGAAATACCTCGACCTTACGAACAACATCGAGCATTTGCTACAGCGATTGGTGCTAGTTTAGAAAATACGGCTTTTGATATTGAAAAATCACAGGAGCTAGTTAATGTTAACTAAACACAGTATCAATTTATTGCAAGCTGAGCTTTATCCGCAAAAAGTATTGCTTAATCTCAATAGTGTGGCTTTTACTTGGTTAGGGCTTTTATTTATTATGATGTTTTGGGCGTTCATGACACAGCTAAGCTTTAACCAATTGGCTAATGAACATCAAACTTTAGTACAGATTAAGAATCAAAAACAAGCTATGTCTACACAATTACAACAACAACTTGTTAATAAGGCAATTTCGCCTGAGCTGTTGAAAACTGTTGAGGCAAAAAAATTATTGTTGTACAGAAAAAAAGTCTTATTATCGAAGCTAACGGATAGTAGTCAAACTTTTTCAGAGGGGTTCGTGATGGCTATGAACGATTTATCTAGTATGCACAATGAAGGTATTACCATACAAACTATTAGTATCAAGGGTCAAGGTATGGAGTTTACAGGTTTAGCTAAAAGTCCTCAGGATGTTCCTGCATGGCTCAACGGTTTTGAGCAATCACGTCTATTATCAGGTCAAGGTTTTGCTAATTTTGAGTTAGCACAAAATGAACAAGGTATTACCAGTTTTGTTGTCAGTTCATTAGTTGAAAAAGTGATAAGCCAATGAAAAAAATATGGTTTGATTATAGTCAAAAATTTATAACATTATCGAGTAGAGAACAAATTTTATTATTGCTAAGTGGTTTAGCTTTAATCTTTTTTATCATGTCATTTTTATTTATTGACCAACAACAAGCCCAAGCGAACAATTTCGATAAGCAAATTGAAACAATGCGCAAAGGTAATTCAACCCTTGATATTCTTATTAAAGATTATCAGATAGCGATTGCAAGAGACACCGACCTAGAGACTAATAAAACGATAGAGCAACTAAATGTTGAACTTAATGAAATAGACAATAAACTCAGTCGTCTTAACAAAGATTTAATTAGCCCTAACCAAATGCGAACAGCTTTGATTAAGCTTTTAGCTTTAGAGCCGGGTGTATCATTACTTTCGTTCGAGTTAATAGCTGCCCAACCTTTATTAAAATCTGATACTGACAATTTACTTAAAATTTCAAAAAAGCAAGTGACTTCAGGAAATGTTAGCTTAAATGTTTATAAACATGTTATGAAAATAAAATTATCTGGTGAGTATTTTCAATTACGAAATTATTTAGCACAATTAGAGCAATTAAACTGGACTTTCTTTTGGCAAGATTTTCACTTAGAAGTCAAAGAGTATCCGCTCAATGAAGTAGATATAACTATTTATAGTTTGGGTGCAAATAAGGAGTTTGTCGGTGTTTAAAGCAGCTATTAATTGTATCTATTTAGTTCTTACTGTTGTGATAGTAAACGTAGCATTGGCTTCAGAACAAGATCCAACTAAACCCTTTGAGTACAGCAACACAATAATAGGCCAAAAAGATATCAACAAAGGCTTTGTATTAAGTTCAATTATTCATGGTGACGGCATACATACCGCAATTATTAATAAAAAAATATATCGTATATTTGATTATATTGATGAATATCAGATTACTGCGATTAATAGTGATAGTGTTATATTACGAAGTAAAACTGAGCGGTTAAAGTTAAATGTTTTTAAGCGTGCAGGTTTTACGAGTAAAGTAATAAACAATACGGTAGTTAACTAATGAATAAAAAAAGCTGTTTTATGAAAAAAATACATTACACGATGATTTTATCTTCATTAGCCTTTGTTTTAACGGCCTGTCAAACAGTCCCAGAAGATCCAACAGACATTAAGCGTACTCTTGATCAAACTATTGCTGAGAAGAATGCTAAGCATTCACCCAAACCTTTGACACAAATACCTAGTTCAGTTCAGCAAGAATTACTGTTTAACGACATTAATCAAGCCAAGCAGGGACTTTTAGCTGAAAAACGTTTAGAAATTGCAGCCACTGAAGTTAACGCTAAAGATTTTTTTCAGGCTGTTGTTGACGGTTCTCGCTACAATATTATTATTCATCCTGACGTTTCAGGTAAAATATCTTTGAATTTAAAAAATGTTACGTTAGATGAGGCACTATCTGCTGTAGAAGATGTTTATGGTTATGATATTTCGCGTTTAGGAAATACAGTTAGAGTTTTCCCTGCAGGTATACGCACCGAGACGATTCCACTCAATTACCTTTTTATTAAGCGATTTGGTTCATCGAATACCTCAATAAACTCTGGTGGTGTTTCAGAAAACGATCAGAATAATAACAACAACGGTAATAACAACAACGGTAATAATAACTACGGCAATAATAACGGTAATAACAACGGTAATAATAACGGTAATAATAACAACGGCAATAATAACCAAGGCGGTCAGGGTAATAATGGGGTTAATCTATACACTGAAAACCATTCAGATTTTTGGACAGAGCTAAAAACTTCCCTTGAGGCGTTTATTGGCTCAGGTAATGGTCGTTCAGTGATAGTCTCGCCACAAGCAGGTTTAGTGACAGTAAGGGCATTACCAAAAGAAATTATGGCTGTGAAAAAGTTTATTCAAGATACTGAAAGTCACCTTCACCGCCAAGTAATTATCGAAGCAAAAATTATGGAAGTGACTCTTAATGACGATTTCCAGCAGGGTATAAAATGGGATAAAGTGTTAGACCAAGTAGGTAGTGCCAATATTATTTACTCTACCACAGGAAATATAGTGGGTAATGCTATTGCTGATAGTATAGGCGGTGTAAATACGGTTGCCTTTAGTAAAATGACTAACGGCACAGACTTTTCTGGGGTAGTAGAGTTATTGCAAACCCAAGGTAATGTGCAAGTATTGTCGAGCCCTCGTATTACCGCAACAAATAATCAAAAAGCAGTGATCAAAGTGGGTGAAGACGAATATTTTGTGACTGAAATATCAAGCACTACTACAACAGGTACTTCAACAACAACGACACCACAAGTAGAGTTAACGCCATTTTTCTCTGGTATTGCCCTTGATGTTACACCGCAAATAAGTGAAGACGGCAGTGTTATTTTACACGTCCATCCCTCTGTAACCATTACAGAGGAACAAAAAAAACTTATTCAAATTGGTAGTGAAGAATTATTATTGCCCTTAGCACAAAGTCGAGTGCGTGAGTCTGACACTATTATTCGTGCCAATTCTGGTGAAGTAGTCATTATTGGTGGGCTTATTGAAACCTATAACATTGATAAAGAATCAAAAACCCCATTATTAGGTGATATACCCTTCTTAGGTGAGCTATTTAAAAACAAAGAGCAATCATCACAAAAACGAGAATTGGTTATTATGCTTAAACCTATTGTGGTTGGCCAAGATACTTGGAAAAATCAATTACAAGATGCGCGTAGAATGTTAACTAAATGGTTCCCAGAAGAAAATGATGGCTGTAGCATAACGTCTGATAATAAGTTAACTGAGCAATGTCAAACTCTATGCAAGGATGAAGATTACGCCAGGCAGCACTCCCAATGTCAGCAACAGTAGTTATTTTTTACTCATGTACCTGTTGACTGAAGCGGGTTAATGCTGTGGTTACAATAAATAGGTGTATATGTACTTATATCATTTTGGTTTAGCTGAATTACCTTTTACCTTAACGCCAAATACAAATTTTTATTTACCTATGGCTATGCATAACGACGCATTGGCTGTGCTCACGACAGCACTCCAAACAGGAGAGGGTTTTATTAAGGTGATTGGTGAGGTAGGTACAGGTAAAACCTTGCTATGTCGTAAATTATTAAACGACATACCACAGCACTTCATTACGGCTTATATTCCTAACCCGTATTTAAATCCAGATGAGCTTAGGCGCGCAGTAGCTGTTGAACTTGGCGTTAAACAAGCGCAACGCATGTCTGTGCAGTTACTTACACAAAGAATACAAACACGCCTACTTGAACTTCATGCGAATGGTCACTCAGTCGTTCTTATCCTTGATGAAGCGCAAGCGCTACCAAAAGAAAGTTTAGAGGCATTACGTTTATTTACTAATTTAGAAACTGAAACGCGTAAACTCCTACAAGTGGTATTATTTGCTCAGCCAGAGTTAGATGATAGGTTGGCCACTGTTGAGTTTAGACAGCTAAGGCAACGCATTACTTTTGCTTATAAACTTAGAGCAATGAATGCATCCGAGGTACAGCAATACATTCATCATAGATTACTGATAGCAGGGTACAAGGGCGCTGATTTATTTTCGCCACGAATTTGTCAAAAGATTACCAAAGTCAGTTTAGGTATTCCAAGGGTAGTTAATATATTGTGTCATAAAATTTTGATGTTAGCCTATGGCCAAGGACATTATAATGTGAGTAATTCATTACTCGACTTAGCAGTGAAAGATACTGAAAGTATTAGGCTAGATTCTACAGCAAAAAATATCGCCGTTATGGTACTAACGCTTATCATTATTAGCGTAACTTTTTATTACCTAGTGATGGTTAATTCATGAGTGTTATCAACCAAATGCTACAGGATTTAGAAAAACGCAATGCCGAAACAATACGCAGTCAAGTTACTATTAATCCAACTATAACTCAGCATTCACCTTTAAAAACAGTGTTTATTACAGCATTAAGTGTACTCTGTTTATGTGCGCTTGGTTTTTATGTTTGGCAGTTAAATAATGAAAATTCACTGCTAAAAGCTAATACAGTATATGTTGATAAACAGGACAACAATGCTCAGCAGCTAGTGGAAAAAAACAATAAGCAAATTAATGCCTCTAATAACGTTAATATCAGCAAACTTGTAAAACACCACAATACCGATCCTAAACCAATAACCACAGTATTAGATGGTGCTCCCGTAGTAAATCGTCAACAAAAACTGAGTGAGCCCCCTGCGTATACAACAAAACTGGTAAGCTCTAGTCTTAGTAAACAGCCAATATCAACAGCTAAAATAACCCCTACAAAACAGAGCGCAACAGCTGATAATCAAAGCACTGAAAATACTCAAGTTGTTATTAAAGAAAAATCGCCACGTAATAGCATGAAAGTTTCTAGACGGAAATTATCCGCCGATGAATTAGCTACGCAGAAATTACGATTAGCTGAACAAGCGTTGTCAATTAACGATATCACTAAGGCTGAAAAATTACTTGAAGATGTCGTTATTATAAAGCCGAGTGATAGCCAAACGCGTAAAAAACTCGCCGCACTTTGGTTTGCGCGGCAAGCTAATCAAGATGCCATTAATTTGTTATCGCAAGGCATAGCACTTAACCCTAAAGATGGCAGTTTACGTATTATGAAAGCGCGTATGTATCTTGAGCAAAACCAATTCAACTTAGCCTTAAATACTTTATCGCCGTTGGCCAGTTTACAAAATGAGCAATATCAAGTGATGCTCGCAAACACCGCGCAGGTAGCAAACAAAAATAATGTTGCGCTGGCTGCGTATCAGGTGTTAATCGATATGAAGCCAGGTGAAGGGCGATGGCCATTAGCCATGGCGGTACTTTATGATAAAAGTAGTGATTTTGTAAAAGCGCAAACATTCTATCAAGCAGCACTCACAAAAAATGATTTATCGGCGGCTTCTGAAAACTTTATAAAGCAACGTATTCAAGTAATAGGACAATAGGAAAAATTATGGTAGGTCGTAAATTAACTATGCGTTTAGGTGATTTGTTAGTTGATAAGCACATCATCAGCAACGAGCAATTAATGCAAGCCCTGTCCAGCCAAAAACAAACAGGGCGAAAGCTTGGTGATACCTTAATAGAGTTAAATTACCTGTCTGAACGACAATTACTCGAGTTTTTAGCTCAGCAACTTGATATTCCCTTTATTGATATATCACAAACAAAAATTTCCCCTGAGGTAGCAAGCTTATTACCAGAAGTTCATGCTAGGCGCTTACGGACTATTATTATTAAAGACCTTGGTGACTCTGTTCTTTTAGGTATGAGTGATCCCGCAGATTTAAGTGGCTTAGACCAACTTGAACGAATGTTATCGCCAAAAAAAATTGAATTAGCTGTGGTTATGGAATCACAAATATTTGATGCCTTTGATAGTTTATATCGTCGTACCGCTGAAATAGAATCTTTTGCCAGTCAGTTAGAAGAAGAATATGAAGAGTCTGCAGGCTTTGACCTCTCCACGACTTTTTTAGATGAAGGTGGTGACGCTACCGTAGGTAAATTATTGCAGTCAGTTTTTGAAGATGCGGTACAAATGCGCGCTTCTGATATTCATATAGAGCCAGAAGAGCACCAACTTCGTATAAGGCAACGTATTGACGGCGTATTACAGGAAAAAATACTCAAAGAAAACAAAATTGCCTCGGCTATGGTGTTGCGCTTAAAGCTCATGGCAGGGCTTGATATATCAGAAAAACGTATTCCTCAAGACGGTCGTTTTCACCTAGATATTGCGGGTCACAGTATTGACGTGCGTATGTCGACAATGCCAGTACAATATGGTGAGTCAGTGGTAATGCGTTTGCTCGATCAATCAGCTGGGATTCTGTCTCTAGAACAAACTGGTATGCCACAAGATATTGTCAAACGTATTCGTTTACAAATTAATCGTCCCCACGGTATGGTATTGGTAACAGGGCCAACGGGTAGTGGCAAAACAACAACACTATATGCCGCTTTAAGTGAACTTAATGACGCCAGTAAAAAAATTATTACTGCCGAAGATCCGGTTGAATATCGCTTACCACGTATTAATCAGGTACAGATTAACACTAAGATAGAATTAACTTTTTCAAGCGTACTTCGTACCGCACTGCGTCAAGATCCCGATATTATGATGGTCGGCGAAATGCGCGACCAAGAAACTGTTGAAATGGGCTTGCGTGGCGCAATAACTGGTCATTTAGTGTTATCAACATTACATACTAATGATGCTATAACCAGTGCGCTGCGTTTAATTGATATGGGTGCCGCAGGATTTTTAGTGGGTAGTGCGCTACGTGCAGTTATTGCTCAACGTTTGGTGCGCAGGGTATGTGATTCTTGCACAGTAGATTACCATGTTGATGAGCAAGAACTGTTTTGGTTAACTAACTTAATAGGTGAGAAAGCAAAATCTAGCCAATTTAAGCAAGGTAAAGGCTGCCAAAAATGTCAATATACTGGTTACAAAGGCCGTATAGGCGTCTTTGAAATACTGGAAATGAACGAAGGAATGATGGCGGCATTAAAGAAAAATGATAGTGAACTGTTTGCTAAATTATCAAAACAAAACCCTAGTTTTACACCACTTGCTCAAGCCGCATTTAATTACGCCGCGCAAGGTGTTACCTCTGTAGAAGAGGTGTTAAGGCTAGTCGAAACAATTGATATTACTTAGACTAAAGCCTATTAAGAGAGCTAACTATGGTAAATAAACGAGAGAACTATGGCGTCATTTAATTATATTGGCCGCAATACTAAGGGTAGCCAAGTCAAAGATAGTATAGAGGCAGTAAGTATAAATGTTGCTGCTGAAAAGCTATTTAAAAAAGGTATTACGCCAACCTCTATTGTGCCATTAGAAAAAACATCTCAAAATATTGCCAGTATGGATGTGTCAGAGCTACTAAATAATGGCAAGGTCTCGCTAGAGGAACTGATTATATTTTGTCGGCAAATGTATGCGTTAATGCGCTCTGGTGTGCCCATACTTAGAGCCATTAATGGTATGGTTGAGTCTGCTAACTCTACAACCCTTAAAAAAGCTCTCATAGACATAGGTAAACAATTAGAGGGCGGCTATACCTTGTCATCGGCCTTAAATAGTTACCCTAAAATATTTGACCATTTATTTATTTCACTCATTCATGTCGGTGAAAATACTGGGCAGCTAGATCAATCTTTTTTAAAATTAACCAGTTATTTAGAGCGAGACTTAGCGACCCGTAAACGCATTAAAGCAGCGCTACGTTATCCCTCTATGGTACTTATCGCTATTGCCGCAGCTATTGTTATTCTCAATGTTTTTGTTATTCCCACCTTTGCCGATATGTTTGCTAAGTTAGGGGCCGAATTACCCCTAGCAACACGTTTTATTATTACCAGTTCAGAACTTTTCATTAATTATTGGCCACACATGTTAGTTGCCACCATAGCTATAGTTATATTAATAAAAAAATCTTTGCAGACTAAGCAAGGCAGGTATTATTGGGATAAACGTAAAATTAATATTCCTATTATTGGTAGTATCATTGAACGTTCAATTTTAGCGCGTTTTTCGCACAGTTTTGCGATTGTGTTAAAAGCCGGTGTGCCCATGACAACTGGTTTGTCACTCGTTGCTGAGGCGGTAGATAATAGCTACATGCAAGGTAAAATTTCAGCCATGCGAACAAATATTGAAAGTGGCGAAAGCTTATTACGATCAACTATTGCCAGTGCGCTGTTTACACCGCTTGTTATACAAATGGTGTCGGTAGGCGAAGAAACAGGCCGAGTAGATGAGCTATTGGTAGAGGTTGGCGATTATTATGAGCGTGAGGTTGATTATGACTTAGCAACGTTAACCGCCCGAATTGAACCTTTATTACTGATTGTAGTGGCAGCCATGGTACTTGTACTTGCTTTAGGTATTTTTACCCCCATGTGGGACATGGCCTCAGCCATAAAGGGCTAATTGTAATCGCTATGAGTAAGTTATCGAATACTGTTGATAAAAAAAAATCTATAACTGAGTTTATTATTGTCATCATCATAATAGGTATACTGATGAAGGTATTTATCGACTTTTTTTTTGAACAGCGTGCAAAGGTATCCAATAGTCTATTAGTTGCTATTACTCAACAGTTCGCCACCAAGGTTAATCTAGTGCACAGTGCTTGGCTAACAAGTAGTCAGCCTCAAGTGGTAAAATTACGTCAATTATCGGGTAAGGGTAGTCAATTAGTTCCCGTTAATACACAAGGTTGGGTTGACGTTAAAGGCTCAAATCAAAAATGTCAGCGGATTTGGCAGCATGTGTTAATAATGCCCTTGTTAGTGGCTAACACAGAAGTTGTTGTACTTGATATTAACGTTGAGCCTGCCAGTGGCAAATATATTTGTCGGTATCAACTTACCTCAGGTGAGTTCTTTGATTATTATCCTAAAAACGGTAAAGTAAAGTATCAGTAAGTTTTAATAAGCAAATGATATTTTAATTGAAATCCACACAACTGATGTCATAATGAATTACATAGTGTTTTTTGTAACTCTATATCGAGTAATTATTTTTAATGATTACTGCGAGTTAAAAGGTTAAATTAGAGTAAATGGCGAAAAGGTTTGTAAAATGATACATAACGGTAAGAA
>Ga0115008_10004342_pt1 | contig 11775 bp, 1 predicted proteins | sample FraStrMetagenome_FD_87164 | JGI IMG/M metagenome (GOLD analysis project Ga0115008, IMG submission 87164) | Marine eukaryotic phytoplankton communities from Arctic Ocean - Fram Strait ARC3M Metagenome | ecosystem: Environmental > Aquatic > Marine > Oceanic | place: Fram Strait | collected 2012-06-18
AGCGTTTAAGACCGTTTAAGGAATCGGCGGCCCAGCAGCTCTTAAAACCGGCCCGGGCCGGTTTTAAGCCGTTTAAGCCGCAGGCGCCCCAGGGCCCACCCTTTTAAGCCTAGGGGTCCCCAAGGATCTAGAAGAACACCCGGGTCCCGTTCACACTAAGATCGCACGGGCGGGGACCTGTTCCTTTTTACCCATTTCACAGTAGAGGTGTCCGTTTTTATTTATTTATTTTAACTTTCGTGGACATCTCGCATGGTTGTGCGAGGTTACCCGAACCGCACTCCAAGTACCAAGACCAAGTCGGCTCCAAGAACAAAGTGCCACTTCGGAAGTGCTCCAAAAAGTGCCTCGCGCCATCTTGGCTTAGCCTCTACTAGTCCTGTAGTGAGACTTCAGGGCTGTAGCGATTTCATTCATGAAAACAAACCCCCGGGCCGCGCCCGGGCCGCGGGCGGTTCCACACCGCACAAAGCATCTTCGCGCTCTGCGTTTTTGACATCGCCGCGGACACCCCTCTCTCTACTCGCTCACCCTGCATAACGTACATCTGCGGCGCCCCCGGTCGCCAGTCCCGTCTCCCCTTCGGCCCTGTCGGACATGTTCTCTACCTTTTGTGCGAACCCGACGGGCCTAACCGGGCGTCTCCAGACGGCGGCGGTCGCGCGACCGGAGGGTTGTAGACCGGGAGCGTCCCCCGCACCTCGTAAATCCACCGCACGTCCTCCGTGTCGATCACCAGGGAGCCGCGCAGCGGCTTCCCGTAGCTGTCGGGCGAGTATGTGACGGTGAAAGTGGTGCCGACGTTGCCGCTCAGGACCCCCGCGGCAGGGCTCACAGCAAACTTAGCGGGCGAGTCGCCGGTGAAGAAGGCGCTGAACGGCGCATCCGCCTTCACCACATTCTCGAGCGTGAAGGAGACCGCCGCCGGCTTGTTGATGGCCGCCGCGATGGTGATCACGTCCTCCACCTCTGGGTCCTCGGCCTCGAGGAGCACATCGTAGCGCCAGCAGCCACCCGACGCTCTCGTCACCACGAGAGCCCCCGTAGCCCGCGCCGGCCGGAGCGGGGCCCACTCGAGCGAGACGCCGAGCGACGGCGCAGCAAGAAGCTGCGTGAGTGGGGTCACCTGGAGCGTGCTGGTGATTGCAGCAGCAGCATCCCCCGCCACGTCGAGCCGCACGGAGAAGAGTTCCGGCTCCGCCAACTCAGGCCCGCGAAGCGGCAGCGTGAGCTCGCGCGACAGCGGGACCCGCGACTTGGTGCGGAGCGTGATTGGCCGTAGGAGCGGCCGTGAGACGGCGACGCCCTTGAGGGGAAAGGTCCAAGAGAGCGGCCTCCCGTCCCAAGCGCCGTCGAGGACGATCGACGCGGAGAACTCGGCAATGTCGTCCGTCTGGAAGGCGTAAGGCAGCTGCCAGAGCTGGTTCGGCTCGAGCTTCACGTGCTTCGACTTGCGCAGCAGGCGGAACCGCCCCTCCTGCGGTTGCTCTAACCGGATGGATAGCCCGAGGGGTCGGTCGAATGGGTTTCGGAACGCGATCTGGCCCGAAGCGGGTTGGCCAAGCGCAGAGGCGAGCTCGGCGATGGGCGCCGCCCCCACCGGCTCGACGCCGATGCCGCTCGCAGCGTAGAGAAGCTCACCCAGAGCAGGATGCGACACCGAGACCGTCAGTGGCTGAGGCGTGTCCAGCTCTGACGCGGTGTAGACCAGAGAGACTGCGAGATCGCCAAAGGGCGGCAATGCGAGCGCAGTCGCGCCACCTGCCGGTTCGAGCTTCCAGTGCGCCTCGTCAGAGAGCGCAACCTTTAGCGACAGCGGCTCGCCGAGCGGGTTGGTGATGGTGAATGTCTGGTTCACGGACGAGCCAATCGGACACTGGAGCGTCGGGAGGTCGACCGGCGTCGCCGCCTCTCCCGTCAGGCTCAGCTCGTACCAGAACTCGCCCACCTCCTCGTGCACAAAGGCGACGTACCCGCTCGAGGTGCCGGCGGAGAGCGGCGAGAAGAAGAGCTCGTACGAGCTGGAGGCGCCCGGCCCGGCCGGTACGCTGACGGAGGCCTCGCCGTAGAGCGCCTCGCCCACGATGGTGACGCCGATCTCGAGCGGCGAGGATGACGGGTTTGCGATCGGGATCTCGATGGCCACCACCTTGCGGAGCGGCGCCGAAACCTCAATTGTCCGCTCGGCCGGCGGCGGCGCTGCTCGCACCTCGATCGTGTACCAGAGAAACCGGCCGTCGGCCGCGGTGAAGGTGACCGACCCGTGGATCGTGCCTCCCATCTGCGCATTCACGCGCAGCTCGTACGTGGTCTCGCCGCCGCCGCTGCCCCGGCCACGCGCGGGCACCGCCACCGTCGGTGGGCCGGTCGCGTGAAGCAAGTCGGAGTCTACCCGAAGCTCGCAAGGCGCGCCGTCCGCGGTGGCGTTGAAGACGCGCACTGGCAGCGCCTTGGGCGTGCGCGCCGTGCACTCGAGCACAAGATGGCCCTCGGCGAGAGGCTCCTCGCCGGTACCCTTGAGCGAGTAGCTGTACCTGTCTCCTGTCGTCCCGTTGGTGAGCACGAGCGAGCCGTCGTACGTGCCGGTCCAGTCCGGCGCAAACTCCAGAGGGTAGTGGCCCGTCTCGCCGGCAGGCACACGCGCAGAAGGCGGTCCGCTGAAGCCGCGCCCCTTGAGGCTGGCTGTGACAGTCCACTCGGCATCGGTGCGGTTGACAATCGGCAGCTCCTGCCGCACGAAATGCCTGGCGGGCGCCGACATCACGAGCTCCGCCTCGATCCCGGGTGCGGATGCGGTGCCAGCCACCTCGTACAGCCGCACGTCCAGGGGCGACACGAGGAGCACCTCGCCTGAGTAGTTGCCCGCCTCCCGAGGAACGAAGCGGAGGTCGAGGTGGTTGGCACCCGGTGGCAGCTCCGCGAGGGACGCGGAGCGGCTCATGGCAGGTGTGCCAGGGGCGGTGCCTGCCGTCGAGCCCGCCTTGGACGCCATGCGTGACGCTCCGGCGCGGTCGAAGAGGTCGACCTTCTGCGGGACGGAGAAGGCCCCTGATGAAGATGTGGCCATCAGCTGCTGCTGCCCCCGCACGATGGGTTCCTTGCCCCACACCCCGCTCCAAAGCTCCCGTTCTTTGGCCGAGCGGTCGAGCACGGCCGCCTTGGCCTTCTCGAGCTGCGGGTTGCGGTAAGGCAGCGCCAACTCACGGCCCTGCGACTGTGCCATCTCGCACCCAAAACGGACCGTCTCAATGGGCAGTGGCAGGCCAGCAGTCACGCCCAGCCGATAGGTCCACTCGCCTCCCGTCGCGTCAGAGAGCCACACGGTGCAGCTATACTCGCCCAGCTGGAATGGGACAAACTGCACCGGCAACACGGCGCATCCCTTCGCATCCAGCTTGATCGGCGGTCCACCGCCGGCTGCTGCTGTCCAAAAGGACTTGGGCAGCCGGCGGGCTGCGTCGCTCGCATCAAACGCCGTCGCGACCGCGGCAGACGCGGCCGTCGCGGCCTTGGCGCGGGGCGCGCCACCGCGCTTGGTCGCGCCGGAACCAGGTGACTGCGCCGCCTCGAGCGGAGGGCGGTCCTCGTAGAGCTCGACCCGCACAGACCCGCCCTCGAGGGCGCGCGCCAGCTGCGGCGGCGGCGCGATCGTCAGCTGGAAGACGGTCGGAGCGTACAAGCGCGCCTCAAAGGCGAGCTCCTCGTGCGGCTGGCCAAAGGAGACCTGGGCCTTGAGGTTAAACACGAGTGATGAAGCGTTGGACGAGCCGACGCCGTCGCCGCGCGAGAGAAAGAAGAGCTGGCCGCTCATCTCCCCGCTGAAGGCCGATAACATGCCCACCTCAACCTTGAGCGAGGTGCGGGGCTCGAGGCGAAGGGAGGTCTTGGCTGCACCGCTCGCGGTCGGAGTCTTGTCCCCGAGGCAGAAGCATGCCGCGCCGTCGAGACGCACCTCGTACTCGAGCGGCTTACGCGACGGATTGGAAAGCTCAATCTCCTTGACGACACGCTCGTGCAGACCGCCGGCCAAGGTGATGACCGTCTTGGGCACGAGGTGGGGCAGCGAGCTGTGCAGGTGCAGAGCGAGGAGGAGGAGCTCGCGTGCGGTGGCTCCGTAAAGGGCGGGTGCGTAGTCGGTCTCGTCCGCTCTGCTGGTTGCAAATGGGACGCCGAGCTCATGCAGCGCCCGCAGCACCGCCCGCACGTTTGAGAGCGCGCCGTCCTCATCACAGGGTGCGGCGGACAGCGTCGCTAGAGGACCGGCTGCCCTCTTGAAGCTACCCTTCGAAGTCGGCCGCGCCGGCGCGGCTGTGGCAGGCACGTGGGACGAGATCACTGCAGCAAAGACGCGGCCGTCACGGAGCGCCGCTGCCGCATCGACAATAGTCAAAGGAGGCGCGTCCGGCCACGCTAGAGCGTAGTGCGCCTCGAGCCACCTCAGCAGCAGCGCCTCCGAGGACGAATAGGCGTTGGCGGTGGGCGCGCGCGGCGCCTCTCTTTGAAGCGCAGTCAAGGCCGAGTCTGGCATCGTCAGCGGGAATGGCTGCGCATAAAAGGCCTTTGGAGTGATGCGCGAGAAGAGGAGTGCGCGTGCCACCTGAAAGAGGACCTCAACCCAAGATGGCGCGTGCGCGCCCGTGTGCTCGGCAGTGAGGGATTTGATCCGGCGCCGGGACAAGCGTCCGCCCTTGGCCGTCGAGGGGATTGTGCCGACGCCCGCCTCGGCGAGCTTCATGAAATCGTCGAGGGAAAGCAGGTGGTCGGCTTTGACTGGCGCGAGGAGCGCCCCACAGCCGCGCAGGAAGCTCAGGAGCGCCTCAAAATGACCCAGCGTCCACCGAGCAACCTGCTTTGCGTTCTTGCGGTCCGCGGCCGCGACCTGTGGAATGGACACGCGCTTGCCAGAGAGGACCTCCACCAGCTCGATTGCCGCCTTGCCCTTCGACGCGCACAACGCCGCCGGAAAGGAGCCGCCCGCCGAAGGGAGAGCAACAACCAAAGAGGAGATGAGCGCAGTCAGCAGCCCGCCCGCTCGCACGGACGCCGCCATCGCCACCGTCGTCTCCTCCTCGGAACGAGAGCCACGAGGCGTACTTGTGCTCTCTTGGCCATGCAGCACCGACTGTGCAAGCTTCAGCAAGCGCTCTTCCGCCGCCTTGCTGGATGGCGTCGCTTCCGTCGCCTCTCCAGTAGTCTTCCGTGCCCCCGAAGGCTCTGCTTCAAGTGCAGCCTCAGCTGGGGCGCCTGTTGCGTCGGCATCGACCACAGGAGTGGCCTCGGTGCTGCTGCGGCGTCGAGGCGAGGTGCTTCCTCGTCGAGGCGGGCTCGCCGCCTCGCGCTCCTCCTCGTGCAGGTCTCGGATGGCAACTCCGGCCCGGGGCTCCGCAAGCTCGGCCGCCTCCCAGCGCAGCCGTCCGACTTCGGCGCCCGCTACGTACGGCTGCGTGGTGAGAATGGAGGCATCTGTTGTGGCGCTGACAGGTATCGCGAAGCAGTAGCCGTCCTCGTCGAGGAACTCGAGCCGCGTCGTGAAGGACGCCGGCTTTTGTGCGCGGAAGGAGACCATCACGAGCAGCCGCTTCTTGGCGATCCCGACGAGGCGGCCCTCGGGGAAGGACACCTCGAGCGGCATCCGCAACCGATCCCCAGCCACTCGCACGCGCGTCTCGAGGCTATCGTAGCCGACGTTGAGCGCAAAGAAGCAGGCGCGTGACACGTGGCCCAGTGGGACGGGCGGTAGAATCACTTCTGACCGGTCAAACTCGAGCCGTGGCTGTGCGGCCGTGGCGCGGAGCCGAACACAGAGGTAGCTGTTTGCACCCGGCTCAAACTCGTGAGTGTCGACGATGACTGGCAGCAGCACATCGACCGGCATGGGCCGCTGGGGCGCGAAGTGCAGCAGAACCTGCGCCGTTTCGCGCGGCGCAAGCGTGCCGCGGCCCTCGGGTACCGAGAAGCCAGTGCCGTCGAGCGCCGACGAGTCGATCGCCCACTTGAGCGGCTCATCGTCTTGCGATATGAGAGTGAACTCGTGTGTGTATGGCAGCGAGACATCGCGCACGATGACCTCCCCCAGCTGCACCGTCGACTCGGACACGGCCAGCCTCGCGCGCAGCCCCTCGCCAAAGACTAGACGCCGGAGGTTCGGCGTGGTTGCAACGCCACTCAGTTCCAACGGCAACCCGAACTCGACACGGCCCACTGCCTTTGGCTCGAAGCTCAGCGAGAGCTTGAGCTCCCCGGGCGTAGGCGACCCGCCCCCTGCCACAGCGCCGGCCAGCACCGTCCGTGGCGTGGCAGCGGCGGCCTCTGCCGCGCCCAACGCAGGGGGCACGGTTATTCGATAAAGCCGCTGGTCTACCCCACCGACGGAAGAGGCGCCGTCCGCCTCGCCTCCGCCGTTCTCTCCCCCCGCGGCAGAGTCGGGCCGTTTGGCGATGAGCTGCAGTGGCGCGTCCTCATCATCGTCCTGCATGCCGGTGACGCCCGTCACAGTCGTCGAGACCTCTGCAGCATCCATATCTGCGCGCATGGCCTCGGCCTCCTGCTGCGCGCGCAGCTTTAGCTCGAAGCCAGGGAAAGCGCTCAGGTCGCACCAGATCACAGCAGGTACTGGGGAGTCGTTTGACAGCGAGACTGGCATGTGCGCCGACGAGCCGACGATGACAGGTCCGAACTCGAGGTGCTCCTCGAGGAGCCGCACAGCCGGTGCGATGGCCTCGAGCGAGAGGGGCAGCTGGACCCGCTTTCCGTACCGAACAAGTGCCTCGATCGTGGCCTCGATTCTAGCTGGTGCCTCAATGAGCGCGTCTACAGCCACCTCGAGCACGTCGCCCGCCGGCACGACGCCACTCATCGGCTCGAGTCTCACGCCCGCGGGGAGGCTCTCGGGCCTGAAGCTGAATGCGGCCGGGCTTTGCCCGGCATTCTTCAGCACTGTCACCCTCTGTTGCGCCGTTCCGATGGCAATGGTGCCGAAGGCAATAGTCTTCTCGACCGGTGCCAGCCGAGCTTCCACGAGCCCCGGAGCACGGCAGAGCAGTGTCGTCGACAGCCCGTTCTCCACCGAGCAAACGAGCGCGTGCTCCGGGTGGCAGCCGAGCTGGGGCTCGAACTCGACGCTGAGCGGAAGGCGACCCTTGGGTGGAACGACCCCCTCGCTCGGCTCGACCGAGTACGGGGACCTGCCAGTGAAGTCGCGCGGGTGGCCCCAGCGGAAGGTAGCCGGGTGCGTGCCGCGATTCTGCAAGACGAGTGACTGCGAGCAACTGGATGCGGCGTCGCCGGCTCCGAAGGAAAACTCGAGCTCCTCGAGCGGCGTGCCACGTGCATTGACGAGGTGCAGCTCGAGCGGTACGACCTGCGCGGTCACCGTCATTCGGAACGCGTGGATGCCGTTGATCACGTAGGCAACCGTCCGGCGGTACGTGCACGGTTCCCCGCAGCGGAAAGTGATGTCGAAGCCGGCAGTCGCCTCTGGCGGAACCACCTGCGATGGTGGCCAAGACGTTTCGAGCTCGGGCTCGTCGCCAGCCTTGACCTCCACGAGGACCGAAGCGTTCAGGCCGCTCACAACGCTGAAGTTTCGAGACACCGTCGTGAAGGCGGAGACCGTGCCGAAGTCCAGCGTCTTTGGGCCGCAGGCCACGGAGAGCAGCTCCTTTGGGCCGAGCGGCTGCTTGCACTCACGAATCTCCTCGGCGCTCTCGGGAACCTCTTTGAACTTGCGTGGCGCAAGTGTGAGTTGGTCAAAGATTGCAGGCCGGCGCATGCCTGCCTCCGTCGCCTGCGAGCCCGGCGCCGCGTACGGCCGCTCCAGCCATAGCGGCTCGCGCGGCGCATCAATTTCGGGCCACGGCGCGTTTAGGCCGGAGAAGGGGTCAAGCCCCAGAGAGACCCCGAATGCGAGCTCGGCCGGATCGATGCCCGAACGGCGCGCCCGCCGTGCCGCCTCGCGCTCCTCGCGGCTCCGCGCTATGAAGGTCGCGTAGACCTGCTTGTGCTGCGTGCGCTCGAGCTGCTCCGCCGACGTGAGCTCGAGGCCCGTGTCCATCTGGTCGATCCGGTCGAGCGCGTCGTCGTCGGCGCGTGCGCGAAGCGAGACGCGTCGTCTCGAAGCCCGCAAGCTGCCGTCGGTAAGGCGGTGCAGCTGTGTGGCCGACTCCTCGATCCGTCGTGTCGACTCCCACAGCGCCGGCCGCGACCACTCTGGCCGCGAGGATGTGCCGCCCGATACGAGCCGCGGCGGCCGCTCGAAGTCCTCAGGTAGCGTGTCGACACCTCCCTCGAGCACGCGCCGACGAGGAAGCGCGCAGCCGCCCCACAGCTTGAGTGGCAGCTCGCAGACGGCGCCGCCGAAGCCACGCAGGCGGGCATTCGCCTTGAGCTCTCCGAGCTGGTGCGGCGAGAAGCGGACGTATACCTCCGCCTCGCCATGTGCAGGTAGCGAGCCCGAGGAGGGCGTGAGAGAAAAGTGGGCTGGCTGACTTAGCGACCAGTCCATGGGCAAAGTAGACTGATTGCGCAGCGTGACCTGCCGGTCCAGGTAGTCGTACTGCGGGACGTCACCGAAGACAAGCGTGCCCTCGCTCAGCGAGAGGCGCGGGACGACACCCTCGCCAGTCAAACGGAGCGCCAACGCCTGCCCCGTCTCGACAGACTCCAGCTGAAGCTCGATTGCCAGAGCCTGGCCGTCGTCAGGCTCGGTCTCTGGCGAGGCCAAGAAGCCCTTGGCGTCGCTCGAGGCGTTTGGTTCGCGCGTCGGCCGGAAGATGGCCTCGATAGTGCACGTCCCGTGCGGCGGCAGCAGGCCCATTGCGGGCTCAATCGAGAGCGACGCCGCGTGCGGGTCGAATGTCCCCGTCTCGTCAGCGTCTGCGTCCGCGCTCGGGTTGAGAAATGCAAAGTCGACGGCAGACGGCCCCGTGTTGACGGCCGTGATGACGCGCCGAGCCTCCAGTCCATAAAAGAGCCGGCCAAACGAGACGGCAGTCAGGGGTTCGCCACTTTCACTGTCGCGCAGCTCCAGCGCCTGCCGCTCAACAACTGCACACAGCCCGACTGCAGGCGCGGCCGGGGCATGCTCGCGCTCGTCGTCGACTCGAAGGCGCAGCGTGCAGCTCGCCTCACCAAGCTCGGCCGCGCTGCACTCCACCCTTGCAGTCGCACTGCCACCGGCCGCAACCTCGAGCCGAGCGGGCAGCAGCCGGAAGGGAGGCGTCCCTCCTTCCCTCATCGGCTGACCTCCTGGGCCGAGCAGCTCACTCAGGCTCACGACCCCTGGCAGCGATCCCACATTGCGCAGTTCCAATGGCCGCACCGTTGGCGCGCCTTGCGCCACCGCCCCAAAATCAATGTCTGCCACGGCGCACCGTATGACGGCGCAGCGAGGGCGCACTTCAATGGGCAACGTTATCAGCGACGGCGCGCCATCGTCACGGTGGCTGGCCTGCACTATCAACCTGTCGTCGAGCGGCTCGACCACGTCGGTTAAGTATGCCAGCTCAGCACGGAGCTCCAGCCCGGGGGCCAGGTCCACATCGCTTGCCGATGAGAGCCGCAGTGTTGCCGAGCACGGCGGCACGATGCGCACGCGGCAGCGTCGAGCAGACGTGTTGCGAACAGCTACCGCGAGCACGTACTTGATCCCCTCCTCGACTTGAGTCAGCTCCAGCCGAGGAGGGCGCACCTCGACCATGGTTGTCATGTAACGCCCGCCCAGAGGGTTCTCAACAACTTCTCGGTCGGGGCGCTCGCGCCGGCGCTGCGCGGCCCGCCCGACGCGAGGCAAGTTTCCGTTTGCCGCGCCACCTTTAACGCTCTCTCGACACGGCATACACAGAGAGCCAAATGGCGATATTAACACTTGAACCCCATTATCCCGCTGACTCCGACGCATCTTGGAGCGGCCCGTCTCCGGTGGCGGCCCGCCCCCGCCCTGCCCCCGCCTCACGCCTCCACGAGAGATAGGGCGGCGAAGACCGGCACCATCAGCGCGGGGAAGATGGCGGACGGCATGCCGCCCGCGTAGAGGCCGAGCCAGAGCAGCTGCTGCAGCCCGAAGATCGACTTTTTGGGCAGGTCGAGCGGCGCGCCCGCCTGCGGCAGCGGCTGCAGCCGCTCCTCGAAGAGAGCGACCAGCTGGTCGGTGGTGCGCGGCTCTGCGCGCAGCTGGACGCAGTACGAGGCGAGCTTGCGGAGCTGGCGCGTGTAGATGAGGGCGGACATCTCGTTGTAGTCGAGGGAGTGAAAGACGAGCGCATCGTGCTTCTCGTACTTGTCCAGGTTCTTGATGAACTGGAGCGGCATCTCGGACCAGTGGCAGACCTGGCAGCCGGCGAGGCGGGGGAGGCTGGCGGGCGGTGCGGGGGGGTAGCGACGTGCCGGGTTGAGGCTGCAGGCGAGATGTGGTTTTGCATGGTGCGATTCGCACCGAGTTGAGGTGATGGACGATGTGGTAGCCATCGTTGAAGGTGAGCATGTTGAAGGGCGCCTTGACGAGGTTGACGGTGAGGCCGTAGTTGTCCGCCGGGTCGGCCGGGTTGATGAACTGGTGCTGCCCGAAGTTGCCCGCCATCAGCGCCACGGGGCCGAGCACGGAAGAAAAGCCGAGCGAGATCCAAAACGCAGCGGGGTGGTAGGCGTGGAGGGCGTGGAAGGCGGCGAAGTAGGCGCCGGTCGAGCCGAGCGCGAAGCCGGCGAGCCCGAACCGCCGCTTCACCACCGCGTAGTACGGCAGGTATAGAAAGGTGTGCAGCGCAAAGTTGGCAATGTAGTGCAGCAGCGCGAGCGGGGAGTCGCGGCGGTACGAGTTTGTGCCGGAGAGGTCCCAGGAGAAGAGGTTGTTGGAGGCGTGGTGCATCACCACGTGGTGCAGGTAGTACATCCCCGCCGGCATCCCCCAAAAGTTGGCCAGCACCAGCTGCGGGAGCGCGTTGAGCAGCGCGGCGCCAGGCACGCGCGGAGAGATGAGCGTGCGATGCGCGGCAAAGTGCATCCCGAGGATGAAGCGCTGGCCGAGGATTGCCCACGTCACCACCACGTGCACCACAAACAGCCCGACCGCGCGCGCCGAGAGGCCGCCGTCGCGCGGCAGCAGCGTGAGCTGCAGCGTGAGCGAAAAGGCGAGCCAGAGGCCGCACTGGATAAAGTTGAGGAGGAGGGGCAGGTCGCGCGGGTCGTGGAGCAGGCGGTGCGCCAGCGCGCGCTCCACGCCGCGCGGCAGCCTCACGATCGCCTCCGCGCGCCGGCCGTACAGGTCGCACAGCGCCAGCTCCACCGCTCGCCGGTGGTGCGGCTTGGCGGCGGCAAGGAGCTCCCGCGCGTGCTCGGCGGGGTCCGGGTCGAGCAGGCCCATGCCCGGCTCAGCACCATACGAGGAGAGGTCAGGGAAGAGAAGGTGGCGCACGGTGCGGAGCATTGGGTGGTGCGCTCCTGTCGGCGATAAGGAGGGAAGGGGCTGGCGATCTTTCACACTGGTGAGCGCGCCGCATATACACGGCCCGCGCGAGACCGCCGCGCGCCGCTCGCGGTGCCCACACCATCGGGATCGGTCCGGAGCACCCAGCGATTGGAGCCGAATCGCCAGATTCGACCGCGCTGGCCTCCTGGAGCAACGCGCTGTCGCTCGCAATGACGCAATACGCGCGCTTTCTTTGCTCCATTTCTGTCCAATCGCTCGCGCCCAGACCACTCCCATCCATCGAGGGCACATGAGTAGCCTACGATTGACCCATCTCGGGCCGTCTCTATGCACTCGCAGGTGCATTTGGTCCT
>Ga0115008_10004343_pt1 | contig 11774 bp, 5 predicted proteins | sample FraStrMetagenome_FD_87164 | JGI IMG/M metagenome (GOLD analysis project Ga0115008, IMG submission 87164) | Marine eukaryotic phytoplankton communities from Arctic Ocean - Fram Strait ARC3M Metagenome | ecosystem: Environmental > Aquatic > Marine > Oceanic | place: Fram Strait | collected 2012-06-18
CCTCCTCCTCGGCAGCCTTGGCCATCTCGGCAGCCTTGGCCATCTCGGCAGCCTTGGCCATCTCGGCAGCCTTGGCCATCTCGGCAGCCTTGGCCAGCTCGGCAGCCTTAGCCAGCTCGGCAGCCTTGGCCTCGGCTGCGACCCTGGCGGCTTCCTCCCTGGCTCGCTCAGCCTCGGCCAAAGCTTCAGCCTCGGCCCTCGCAGCCGCCGCTTCTGCCCTGGCCTCCGCGGCGGCCCTGGCTTCAGCCTCAGCCCTGGCCTTGGCTTCAGCCTCAGCCCTGATCTTGGCCTCGACCTCGGTCCTGAGCCTGGCGACTGCTTCCGCCTCGGCTCGGAGTTTGGCCTCCGCCGCGGCTCTGGCGCGGGCTTCAGCCTCCACCCTGGCAGCCTCCTTGGCCGCCCTGGCCTCTTCCTCCAGCCTGGCGGCCTCCACGGCAGCCCTGGCTTCCGCTTCAGCTCTGGCGGCGTCCTCGGCAGCCTTCGCCTCCGCCGCGGCTTTGGCTTCAGCCTCGGCTCTCGCCGTCAGCTCAGCCTCGCGCTGTTTGGCGGCAGTCAGCGCCGCGAGCTGCGCCCTCAGATCCTCGAGCTCGGCGGCGACCGCCTTGGCCTTGGCCTCCTCAGCCTCGCGCGCGGCCTGATTCTTAGCCTCGACCTGCTCGTCGATGTCGGCCTGCATCTCCGCGAGGCGCGTCGCCCTGCGCTCGCGGTCGCCCGAGGTCATGCCATCCTTGGCCATCGCGCGCGAGAGCCGTTTGGCGATGGAGACCTTTGAGTCGTCGGGGAGATGACCGGGCGGAAGCTCGGCCCTGAGCTGGGCACCGAGCGTTCGCTTGCGCTCGCGTGACTCGGCGCTCGCGCCGGACTTGAACTTCGCCAACGCTCGCATGGTGGTCAGTCCCATGGCGGCGCCCGGGAGGTTGGGAGGTTGCGCGTTGGAAGATGTTTCCGGGGCTGACTCGGCAACAGCCATCGTCGGGGTTGGATGCCGCGCGGTGTGTATCGGCGGCGACTGGGGCGGTGTGTATCCGCCGGTGCTTTGTAACTGCGCACGGTCGCGAAGACGGTTTGACGTCTTCGGTAGCGCGCGTGGCGTCGCTCACTGTGCGCAGGACCGGTCGTCGCGCTCGTCGGCTCTTCCCAGCTGTCTTCCGTGAAAATCGAAATTGGAAAAAGTTTGACGGTCTATCGACGAATCAGCGCTTGAATCTCCGGAACCGCACCAACGACAAAGTGGTGCGCTTTTGAGAACTTTCCAAACGAGGTTCCGCCAAAACCGCGTCGAAAAAGGTCAAGCAAAAGGAATAAAGACGCGCAGTGTTCGGAGCGCCCCGAGCGGGCTGCCAGTGGGTTTTGGATCGTAAAAGCCCGCCAAGATGCCGCTGAGGTATCGCAAGGTGACGGTTGGGGTGTGCGCCATGGACAAGAAGGCCAAGTCCAAGGCGATGCTCGAGATCCTCAACCGCCTCGGGGACTTCCCCGAGTTTGAGATTATAACCTTCGGCGACGACTGCATCTTGAAGCAGCCCATCGAGCAGTGGCCGAAGGTGGACGCGCTGATCTCGTTCTTCTCCGACCGGTTCCCCCTCGCCAAGGTCCAGGAGTACGCCGAGCTGCGCAAACCCTTCGTGGTGAACGACCTGGAGAAGCAGTGGGACCTCCTCGACAGACGCGTGGTCTACCGCACCCTCGCCGAGAACGACATACCGGTCCCGAATCACATCGTGGTCAACCGCAACGACCACGTCGACCCGGGCACCATGCCGGACTGGTCCAGACGTTTCGAATCCCCGGGGTTCGAGGAACACGAGGACTACGTCGAGCTCGACGGCAAGCGCATCGACAAGCCCTTCGTGGAGAAACCCGCGGATGCCGAGAACCACAACATCTGCATCTACTACCCTCACACCGTCGGCGGCGGGTACAAAGCGCTGTTCCGCAAGGTGGGCAACCAGGCCAGTCGGTACTATCCCCCGCCCGCGCCGGACAGCAGCAAGCCGTACACCCCCGTGCGCCGGGATACCTCCTTCATATACGAGGACTTCATGAGCACGGGTGGCACCGACGTCAAGGTGTACACCATCGGTCCCAACTACGCGCACGCAGAGGCCCGAAAGTCCCCAGTCGTCGACGGCAGGGTCCAGCGGGACGAGAACGGGAAGGAGGAGCGCTTCCCGGTGTTGTTGACCCCGGATGAAAAAGAGATCGCGCGGCGGGTGTGCCTTGCGTTCGGGCAGACCGTGTGTGGATTCGACCTGTTGAGGACCAAGGGCCGGTCTTACGTGTGCGACGTCAACGGGTGGTCGTTTGTGAAGAATTCGACAAAGTACTTTGACGACGCGAGCGTGTGCCTTCGCGCGATCATCCTGCAGGCGGTCGCCCCGGAGCACACGGCGACGGTGGAGGCTACCGAGGCTGCGGACCAGGCGACCACCGAGGATGACCCCGAACACGAGGCGATGCAGAACCAGAGTGAGAAATCCCCGGGGGAGCAGAAGAAGAAAGGGAAAGCCGCCGCGGAGCCGCCAAAGGAGGAACTTCGCGCGGTGCTCGCGGTGATCAGGCACGGCGACCGCACTCCCAAGCAGAAGATGAAGATGCGCGTGAAACACGGGCCTTTGCTGCAGCTGCTGAAGAAGTGCACGGGGGACAGGCCGAGGAAGCAGGCCAAGCTGAAGACCCCTGCGAGGCTGCAGGAGCTCCTCAACATCTGCCGCGGGCTGTATTCGGACAGCCTGAAGGAGGGCAGGACCTTCTTTCCGGACAGCATCCACGCGCAGGGCAGCGAACAAGCGTTCGTCGAAGCCGACGGAAGCGGCTCGCCCCCGCTCGCGCAGGCCAGGTCCTCCTTCGGCAGCAAGGAGGAGTGGGAAGAGGAGGTTGAACAGTGGAAGCAGGTGGTGAGCATCCTGCAGGAGGGCGGGCACTTCAGCGGCATCAACCGCAAGGCGCAGCTCAAACCGCTCGCGTGGGAGCCCATCCCGGAGGATCAACGCGAGCCCGTGAAGGATGGCAAGGAGGGTCCCACCGAACGCGTCACGCAGGCGCTTCTCATCCTCAAGTTTGGCGGCGTCCTGACCCACCTCGGGAAGAACCAGGCGGAATTTCTCGGCCGCGACTTTCGAATGCGGATGTACCCCGGCGGCGATCCAAACAGCGACGGACTCCTCCGCCTGCACAGTACCTACCGCCACGACCTCAAGATCTATTCCTCCGACGAAGGCCGCGTGCAGATCACCGCCGCGGCGTTCATCAAGGGCCTCCTGGACCTCGAGACGGAGAACAACCAGCTCACGCCCATCCTCGCGTCGCTCGTCAACAAAGACGCGAAACTTCTCGACTTTGTCACGCACGAGGTCGAGGAGGACATCCTGCACGCCAAACAGAAGCTGTACAACATCATGACCGAGGGCCACGTCAAGGGCAAGAACAAGAACAAGGAGTACGCCACCAGCGACACCGCCACGTACGACGACTTTGAACGAGCCGGGCCGATGAATCACCTCCGCCGCAACTCGGGCGCGAGGCTCACGTCGCCCATACGCATGCCGGACCCACGGGGCGCGCCGCCGTCACCCGCCGACTCCTCCAGGCGTAACTCCACGGATGAAAAATCGCCCCGATCGCCCAAAGCGTTGACGTCCGGACCGTCTCCGGAGAAGACCTCGAACAGCTACGCGTTGATGGCGGCGGATCGCGCCCGGTCCCTCAAGGCGGCGAGGCGGAGCATAGCGTCGTCGGCCATGTCCGCGATGTCGTCCTTCAGGAACGCCATCGCCAGCTCCCTCGGTAAGGGCAGCTCCGACGACGAGAAGCTCAAGTCGGCGGACGCCAAGGACGTTCCCGAATCGCCCAAGGGTGGGAAGCACAACCGGCACAGATCCGCCGAGGACGTGGGCGCCACCGCCGCTATTCACTCCGACCCCGACGGCGAGGACGTCTCCGCTCCGCGAACCTCCGACGATAACCCGGAACAGATGCCGGGGAGCTTGGACATAAACGACCCCGAATTCACCTCCAGCACGGCGGAGGATGGCGCTCCTTCCCCGCCGCCGTCGCCGCCCCCCGCCGCGTGGAAGGTTCTCGAGGGCCAGGACGATTCGACGATGACGATCGCCGGCAGGCTATCCTCGGGCAACGCGCTGGGCTCCGTGGAAGGATCCGTGTCTCGACGCCCGCCCGGTGTTCCCGAGGAGCCGCTCAAGCTCCTCCGCCTGATGATCGACCTCATCCAGGCTCTGACCCGCCAGCTCCGCGAGAAGTGCTTCCGAACCAACGTCCCGACGCACATGGGATCGCCGACCACCACCACGTGGGTGGACACCCTCGCCGCGACCGCCCCGCGCGGGTCCATGCCCAAGGGAGGCCTCGGCCAGCTCAAGGACGGGTCCGTCCCCGCGGGCGGCGAGTCGTTCCTCCTCATGCACGCGAGGTGGAAGAAACTCGAACAAGACATCTACCACCCGCGCAAGGGCCGGTACGACATATCCAAGGTTCCCGACGTGTACGACGCCGCTAAATACGACGCCATCCACAACTCGCACCTCGACCTCGACGGCCTGGAGGAGCTGTACCGCATCTCGAAGCGCCTCGCCGAGGGCGTCGTGCCCAACGAGTACGGCACGCACGCGCACAGCAAGCTGAGAATCGGCGGGACCATCGCGCACTCGCTGCTGGTCAAGCTCCTCCAGGACATGTTCACCACCCGGCAGGAGTCGTTCATCGGCATGCCCGAGTCTCACACGAGGCGCGGAACGAACATGACGACGACGGACACGGGTGGCGACACGACGGACCCGGAGAGGAGCGATTCGGTCGGCCTGCGCAGGGACCCGAGCGGTGACCAAAAGAGTCAAGAGACGGCGGAGGACGAGGACGAGGACGAGGACGAGAAGGCGATCAAGGAGGAGGAAGAGACGGAGCTGAGCACCACGCGTCTTAACCACCGCTACGCCAACATGGTGGGCGTGCACTCACCGCACCGCCACGTGCGAACCCGCCTCTACTTCACCTCGGAATCGCACATCCACTCGCTGCTCAACGTGCTCAGGTACTGCAACCTGGAGGTCATGCAGGACCCGAGGGTCACCGGGGAGGACACGCCCTCAGCCAACACCAGCCCGGTCAAGGTGAACATCAGCGAGGTGTTCGCCAAGGCCAACCTGCCTTCCTTGGTATCGCACAGGCTGGAAACCCTCGGTGGCATCGGCGACCTGGACTACCTCACGCACATCGTCTTTCGCATGTACGAGTGCTTCGACGTCCCCGCGAGCGATCCCAACCGGTTCAGGGTTGAAATTCTCCTCTCCACCGGCATCGGCATCGACCCGTTCAAGCAGAACGTCATCGGGGAGTTCGGCCGCGCGAACGAGGAGTTGAGGCGGAAGGAACGGGACGTCTCCGGGAGCGCCAACAACTCGTCGAGGCGCTCGAAGGACTACCCAGCCGGAGCGGAGGCTCCGAGCTTCGCGCAAGCCGGCAACGGCAACGTGCTCCCGGTGCTGCAGCAGTGCCCCATCCAGAACGACAACGCCGGGATCGTGCGCGGGCCGGGTGACATCGCGGACAAGGCTGACGAGGGCGACGCCAAGCCCATGTACCTGACCCTCAACGCCCTGGAGACGTACCTGTGGAAATACAGGCGGAAGACGCCGGGGGCGTACAGCGAAATCTCGAGGCGCGAGCTGACGATGAACCTGGGCCGGATGCCGGGCGACGGGAGCGGATCTTTCACCTCGAATTCGGAGTGGGAGCGCTCCAACCCGAGCCCGAAGAAGAACCCGGAGTCCCCGGCGCTGAAGACGCCCAAGAAGAAGGACAAGAAGAAGAAGAAGTCCACCAAAAGCGACTCTGACAGCGAATAGGTTGTGCGACGAGATACGAAACGTAATAAGCAACGAAAGGGCTTCTCCCAGCCGCCTGTTATTAAAACTATCTGTACACCACGGTCTACGCTCTAGTTGTCTCCCAAATCTCACGCCCAGATTTCTCTATTGGTCACCCTCCCCGCCCTCCTCGGTGTCGTTGATGTCGCTGGTCCAGAGCGTGAGGTTATCGCGCAGGAGCTGCATGATGAGGGTGGAATCCTTGTACGACTCCTCGCTGAGGGTGTCCAGCTCGGCGATGGCGTCGTCGAACGCCTGCTTCGCGAGGGCGCACGCCTCCGTGGGCTTGTTCTGAATCTCGAAGTGGAACACGGAGTAGTTGAGCGCCAGGCCGAGGCGGATGGGGTGCGTCGGGGGCAGGCCCGAGTCGGGCGTCGAGTTGTTGCAGGCGATTTTGGTAGCTTCGGCGTAGGCGTCATTCGCCTGGCCCGACACCTTGGAGCGATCTTCTTGCTGCAAGAACTCCGCGAGGTAGCGGTAGTAGTCGCCCTTCATCTTGAAGTAGAACACCTTGCTCTCGTCCGACGCGGAGTCCACGATGAGGTGGTTGTCCAGGATGGATAGGATCTCCTTGCAGATGCTCGTGAGCTCATTCTCAACCTTGGACCTGTACGACTTGATCTGCCCAGAGTTGGCCTCGTTGCTCTTCGCGCGCTCCTTGTCCTCGATGGAGCTCAGGATGCGCCAGGACGCGCGGCGGGCGCCGATCACGTTCTTGTAGCCGACGCTGAGCAGGTTACGCTCCTCGATCTGTTGGGTGTGGCACAAAGGGAGTGAGGCGGAAGAGTCAGCTGACAGTTTTTGAAGCGTCGTCAGCGCGGCGGGGTTGTGAAACGGGGCGCCGTGTTGACGGGCGATCGGGGCGCGCGGGAGCGGTGGATCGTCCCGCCGGGGCTGAAAGCACGCGATCGCGGCGATCTGACCCATGAGGCGACGGCCGATGGACAAAAACCCGCCGAGCTCTCCCGGATCCGGGCATCGCGCGCGCCCCCCGCCCCGGACGACACCCCCAAGGCCTGGCTGGCTATGAACAAATCGTTGCCGGCATTGTTACGCCGAATGAAGAACCGCGTGGGTCGTGGCACGTACCGAGAGCTCGCCCGAGTCGAGCTTGCAAAGAGCCTTCATGGATTCGACCATCTCTGCAAAGATGAGGGAGACGCGGTCGTCAGGTTTCCGAAACGTTCGCCCGCGTCGACGGGACCGGTCTACGGCGCGGAAAGGAGGTCGAAGAAAGGGATCCCGAAGGAAAGCCCGCGTTGGCGAAAAGAAAGCCGGCAATCGCGCTCACCGTCATAGCGCTCAGCCTGCTCGGCGAGCTTGGCCGAGTAGACGAGGCGCTCGCGTTCACTGAGTGAGCCGTCGGAGGCCATGCTTGCGAACGGTGGTGGTGGTGTACCGTCCCTCGCGTGCGAGTATGAAGCCCGTTCTACCACCCCGGTGCCAACTGTTGCACCTTCGTCGTATCTTTGGCAATCGATCACACTGACTGCTGGATGACGGGAGGATTCGCGCGCACAGACTCGGTTTCTTGGCCGCGCTCGCCGTCGCGAGTTGCTAATAACGTCTAGCTAGGTTCTACTGCTGCTGCGACTGCTCAGCCTGCTGCTCCTGCAGCCGCTTCTCGTACGCCCGCGCGAACGCCGCGGCGCGCTCCTCCCGCGTCAGCTCCCTCGCCGCCGCCGACCCGCCGGCGCCACCACCCCCCGGCTGCTGCGAAGTGCCCCCCGGGTCTCTCGGAGCCTGAGCCCGCGCCGCCGCCTGCACGCGCGACGCCGGCGCGGGAACCGACGGCGAGGCGGCCGCGGGCACGGGCACCGACGCGGACTGCCTCGGGGGTGTCCGCGCGTGCACCGACGCGGCGGCCCTCTGCGCGGCGGCGGCGGCGACGCCGGCTCCCGGCGACCCCCCCGGAGCTCCAGCCGCCCCCGCGCCTCCGAGCCTTTGCCCCCCTTGCGTCGACGTACCCCCTTGCCCCCTCGACCTCGCACCCCCCGCGAACGCGTGATCCCTCAGCTGCGCGATCAGGTCGTTCACCGAGTCCCGCCCGGGCGCGCCGGTCCCGCCCTGGGCCCCGGGTCCGGTGGAGGGCAAGGTGGGCCCCGCGGCGGCTACGCTGACGTACCCTCGAGCTCGACACGCGCCCTGCATCGACGGCCAGCTCTCCATGGCCGCGAGGGTGTCGTCGGACGGGACCACCGGGTCGAGGTACCCGCGTGACCACGCGTATCCTACTCCGACGGACGCGGCGCTCTCCAGCGGGTTGGCTCCGAACATGGCGAAGAACGCGAGGAGTAGGAGTGGGAAGTAGAGGGTCGGCATGGTGAACAGCCCGAGGATGGACACCGACGCGCCGGCGTACCCTTGCGACGAGCGCGTGATGAGGACGAGGAACGCGCTTAGGATCCCGGGTCCGCAGAGGAACGCTGGGGACATGACGGACGGCGCGAGCGGCGCCACGAGGATGGCGAGGACGCAGACCCCCGCGTTCGTCGCGACGATCGCCAATAGAAAGTAGCAGAGGATCCTGATGCTGCCCCGCTCCTGCTCCCACGCGCTGCCCAGCCTGTACAGCACGAAGGACATGATGAGCGCGTTGATGAGTCCAGGGACGTACGCGATGGACGTCGCCAGCCTCCACAGCTGCCCCTTGCGGATGATATCGTACGGGGAAGCCACGAGCAGGTCGTCGACGCCGAATATCGGGTTCAGCAGACAGATGACCCACGTCGCCGCCATCATGTGCCTCGTGACCAGCGGCGTGGCCAGAAACCGCTCACGGAGCACATCTCCGTTCGCGGACATATCAGCGCCGCGCCGTGACTGGGGTCCTCTGGGTCACCACCGTCGCGCGCCTGAGATTGTGTCGACGGCCAGGCCAACGGCAAACAAAAACACAGCATCGAGAAACTCGACACGAGATTGTTAACTCTGGCATAAGCGACCGCGCGAGCATCGCGGGGAGAGAGGAGGGAGTATCGGCCGCGAGCGGAGCGAGTTCGTGGAGTCGCCATGGCCGATACGCCGCTCGTCGTCGATGCGCTGAACTTCCTCACGCGATACTTCATGCCCGTGGACAAGCTCGGGAAGAAGACACCCGCCTGGCGTCTGTTGGCGGCGACGAAGACCATGGTGGAGGGCTTCCTCGAGGCGTGCGCGGCGTCGGGCTATTCGCCTCACTTCGTCATCGACGCCGGGTGGAAAAGCGACGAGGCTGCGAAGAAGTGGACCAAGCGCAGGGAGGCGGAGTGTCGAAGAGGGGAGCGGGCCATACCCCTCAACGCGGATACCTTTCTCGCCGAGCTCCTGCGCGAAGCCGGCGCGCCCGTGTACCAGGTCGAGGGCGAGGACGGCGACGACATCGCCGCCGTGCTGGCGTACACGCTCGGGAAGAACAGCCTGATACTGAGCGAAGACCGGGACATGTTCAGGTACGTCTTCATCGAGGATGCGGGATCCCGGGTCATGGTGGACTTTTCCTTCGAGGTCCCGGCCAACGGCGGCCCGGTGACGCTAGTGTTCCATCCGTCCACCACGCAGCGCGTCAAGGATGGCGTCGCCGATAGGACCCTATCGGACATGCCCACGTGTGACATCGCGCAATGGAGTTCACCCACGAACAAGCTATCGGTGGTGTTAGATAACCCGCGAAAGGGATACGTCCGCGGGTGCTGCTCCCCGTGGACCCGGAAGTTCGGAAACTTACACGGGATCACGCGGCCGCTCCGTCTGGCGGCGTATCACGCCCTGGGGCACACCACCGGGGTGTTCGAGAAGTTTCCAGAGTGGAACGACGACGGCGAGTGCGTGAGGTGGGAGGAAGGGGACGTGACTCCGGACCCCGATCCGGTTTTGATGGAGATGCTGGGCAGGCCCGCGGAGTGTCTCGATTGGCTGACGAAGCGCGACCCGGGCGCCGAGGACGATTCGTCGCGAGACGGGACGTTCAGGTGCTTCGCGCGGTACGGGATCGTGGCCGAGATCACGGCGGCGGTCAAGGGTGGGTCCGCCACGGTGTTGAGTCAGATGAGGGAGCTGTGCGACGGGAAGTTTGAGGGTTTCAGGGACGGGGACTCGAAAGAGCGGTGGCCGCCGACGGACAGGGTATGTCACCGGATTCGGTGCTCCGAGCGGGGATGCGGCGCGAGTTTCGTGGTGCCCGCGGGGGAGAAGAAGTTCCTGGCGGAGAAGGGGTTCGGGATGCCCAAGAGGTGCAAGCCGTGCAGGGAGAGGGCGAAATCGAGGAGAAGTCCGGGGGGCGGCGGCGGGACAAAGCCGAGGGATTCGCCGCCGCTCTCGGTCAGCGCCAGGCCGTTCAGGCTGACGCCGCCTCGCACCCTACCCCCTCGACCGAAACCCGCGTCGGAGGTTGAGACAATCACGAAGAAAATGGACGAGTTGAAGAGTTGAGCGGTTGAAATATCGTATCAGTAAACGCCTACGTGTTCACTCACCCGCGCTCACCTCCGCCACGCTGAACGACCAAATCTGAAGCGCGTTCGTCGGTCCTTCCACCGTATCCGCGTCACCCGCCCCGTCACTCGCGTTCCCGTCCGCGGGCGACCTAAAGTGCCTGTGCCCCGACGCAGACGCGCCGCGGGGATGTTTGAGCGCCGAACCGCTCGAGACAAACGACGACCCCGGATGAAACGACCAGTCGCTCACCGTATCGCCGCTCGCCCGCCACGCGCCAACCTCCTCGCCATCCCGCAGGTCGTACGCCCGCAGGCACCCGTCGGTTCCGCCGGTCACCAAGTGCCGCCCGCTGAACTCCACGTCGAACCCGATGCGCTGGTTCGTTTTGTCCGACGCTCGGCGCATCCGATACAAACACCCGCCGTCGGGGTTCCTCACGTCCCAGCACAGAATCTCCCCGTCACGTCTCGCGCCCGTGTACAGGTACGTGCCGCACGGCGACCACGTCAAGTGCGTCACCCCGCCCCGTGTATGCCCGCCCCTCAACACCAGCGCCTGTTCACCGGTCGACTCGTGGTAGACGCCGACGCCGGGTTCGCCGTAGGAACCGCACGCGAATAAACCCCCGGCGGCGGGCGACGTCGCTATGCACGACACGAGCCCAACCTGCCCACTCCGTCCGTCCACGCCGTACTCGCCCCGGCCCCGTTTCTTCTCCAAGGTCCGGTACACGTCGCAGGTCCGGCCCGGTCTGGAGAGGTCCCATGATCGGACGCAGTTTTTGTACCCGGCGAGGAGTTTGGTTCCGTCGGATGAGAACGCGACGGAGAGCGCGGCGGTTGGTTCATCGAGGTGATCGTGCGCCACGTAGGACGCCCGCACGGACCCGGTCACCGCGTCCCACAGGTGCACCGGCGTCGCCCTGGACGTGGACGCGAAGACGCACGCGCCCGGGTCGTTCGCGTTCATCCCCGGGTACCAGGCGTAATCGTACACCGATTCCCTCTCTTTGATCCTCAGCGCCGGCCAGAGCCGGTCCGCGGGGAGGCCGGTCGGGCCTATCGGGTCCCCGGCTGAGGACGGTACGTCGTCGATGTTGTTCGGGATGTCGTACACGCGGAAGGTGTTGTCCTCGGCGCCGCACGTGAGGAGGCAGACGCCGTCGGGGGACCATCGCGCGCCCTTCAGGTGGTTATCGTGCGGGATCCAATCGTGCGTGCCCGACGACGACGCGCCCTTCCGTCCCGCGTTGACGGCGAACTCCGTGGTTAGGGTCAGCGCCGACGTGGGAGCGGATGCGTGTGTCGAGAGGTCCAGCGCGTACAGCCGGATGGACCGCGGATCATCCGGCATGACGGCCTCCGATGGCTGCTTGGGTACATTGACGGCACCCTGCTGGGTTTTCTCTTCGACGGGGGGCTCGTCGGCGGGGGGCTCGTCGGCGGGGGGTTTAGGGACCTCCTCCGGTTTAGGGAC
>Ga0115008_10004344_pt1 | contig 11773 bp, 12 predicted proteins | sample FraStrMetagenome_FD_87164 | JGI IMG/M metagenome (GOLD analysis project Ga0115008, IMG submission 87164) | Marine eukaryotic phytoplankton communities from Arctic Ocean - Fram Strait ARC3M Metagenome | ecosystem: Environmental > Aquatic > Marine > Oceanic | place: Fram Strait | collected...
CCACGATGACTTAAGGTACTTTTTAGCTCTCTAGATAACTGTGCCGATGTCATTTTCAAATTCTCTTGCCAAAAAATTGGATCATAGCCAAAACCCTCTTCACCTAGCCTCTGGTGACTAATACTACCTTCCCAAATACCATGGCAAATAAGTGGTGTAGGATCATGTTCATGTTTCATATAAACAAGTACGCAATGAAAACGAGCTGTTCTTTGCTCGTTGGGAGTATCAGCTAATGCGGCCAATAATTTATCAATATTATCATTATCTGTAACAACACCATCTTCACTTAAATCGGTAGCATAGCGAGCTGAGTAAACACCAGGTGCACCATTAAGAGCATCTACCTCTAAGCCAGAATCATCAGCAATAGCCGCTAAGCCTGTTATTTTTGCCGCGTGTCGCGCTTTAATAATTGCATTTTCAACAAATGTTGTACCTGTTTCCTCGGCGTCATCCACTTTAAACTCGCTTTGCGGAACTATTTTAATATGATGCTTAGCCAGTAAATGGCTCAATTCTTTTACTTTTCCTTGATTACCAGTCGCTAGTACAATGGTTGACATAGTTAGATTCCTGTCGTTAAGAGGGGTTAACAGAAGTAGAAAACGCTATTTTATAGTAAGTGACAATAATTCCCTAAAGTTACCTGTAAAAATAATACTTCAGATAGGTTAGCAATAGCACTTAGCTGATTTTTTTCAGTTAAGCGCGCTAATATTTAAAAGTCTTAACATTTAATCGACATAAAACTTTTGTGAAAAGGTTAATTGTTGTATTTCGAAACCATCATTGATTGTTAAATCAAAATGAATAGTTTCTTCGTTGTCATATCTAACTTGTGCTAAGTAGTAAATTGAACTACCTTCTGTTATTTCTTGAAACTCAATTTTTTTTGATTGGCCAACATTATTCTTAGCTTTACCTGTAATACTAACTCGTTTGGCTGGCATGCCTTGCTTACTATTATCAAGCACTGAAATATTAATTAAACCATTATAACGACTACGTTTAATATCATACAACTTAGCTATTTCAGGCGTTAAAAAAGTTGAACCAATAGCGATGAAGTGAACATTCATATTCCCTAATTTTTTCATGTTTTTGGCGTTAACATTTACCAAAGTGATGAAATAAACTAGTGCAATTATGCATAGTTTTGAGCATAAATTTTTCATATTATTCTCCATATAAGTAGGCATATCAATGAATGATTTACCTAAACAGTTTCAAACTATAAACATCAAACCAAAAACATCAAAAATGATTCGTTACAGTGCCGACCAGTAAGGCAAAGAATTAGATAATAAAATATTAATAATATTCATGGCTAAAAAGGCTACTAACATTGATAAGTCTAACCCACCCATATTAGGTATGATTTTTCTTAGAGGGTTTAAAAAAGGCTCCGTTAACTGGTTTAGGATCATGAGTGTGCCGTTATAGCCTTGCACAACCCAACTCATAATAGCCATAACTATCATGAGTACAAATAAAAGGAAGCCAGCTTGTTTAATAAGAACCAGTAAACCAATGTAAAAAGCAAGTACGCCTAAATTTTCACCTGACAGCGCAGCTAGGGCTACAAACTTTAATGTTGCTACAATATAAGCAATTAAAATAGTAGCTAAATCAATACCGCCTATTCCAGGTATAACTCGGCGTAAAGGCACAACGATGGGGTTACTCACTTTAACAATAAACTGGCTTAAGGGATTGTAAAAATCAGCTTTAACCCACTGTAACCAGACTCTAACAATTAAAATCATTAAGAGGGCGTCAAATACAAATCTGAGTAGATAAATTATGGCTTCCATTGGCTTGTTTTTCCTCTAACTGCTTATCAATATAATTGTTATTTTGCCATTTCTTCTGCGCGACAGATAGCGGCATTCATGGCGTTACTAACTATTTTTTCAAGACCGTCTTGTTTAAATTGCTCTATGGCTGCATGCGTTGTACCACCTTTAGAGGTGACATTAGCCCTTAATGTAGCGATATCCTCACTACTTTTATCAACCATGGTAGCTGCGCCTAGTGCTGTTTGTTGCACTAATATTCTACTTTCTTGCTCAGAAAAACCTAATATTTGCGCTTGTTTTTGCATGCTTTCCATGAATAAGAAAAAGTAAGCGGGTGCAGAGCCAGCAACGGCAATAATATCGTTAATTTGTGCCTCACTACTAAGCCATATTGTTTTACCAACAGCACTCATTAATTGCTCTGCAACAGATTTTTGAGAACTATTAACCTGTTGTGATGCGAATAAACCACTCATACCTAAGCCAAGTTGCGACGGGGTGTTAGGCATTACTCGAACTAACGCTGGGTAATTATTACTATTTTTTGGAACAAGTGCTTGTTGAATTTGCGCTACCGTCCTTCCTGCTGCAACAGAAATGAAAAGTTTATCTGTAATGTCATTATCTTGACTGATTTTTTGGCATACTTCCGAAATAAAATGCGGTTTAACGCAAAGAACAATGACCTCAGCAAAAGCTACGGCTTTATTATTATCACTAGTATGCATAATACCAAACTCTTCAGCGAGTGCTAAGCGTTTAGGTTGAGATGGGTTTGATACTATTATGTTACTAGCACAAACACCAGAGTTGACTAAGCCAATGATAATGGCACGTGCCATATTACCAGCACCAATAAAGGCAATTTTATTCATGAAAGATATCCTAAGAGTTATTGTTTTTTGTTCGTTCACCAAAGATGTCAGTACCAACTCTTACCATGGTCGAGCCGTGAGCAATGGCGGTATTTAAATCATTAGACATACCAAGCGAGAGTGTATCAACAGAGGCATAAGATGATTTTAGTTGTAAAAATAGTTGTTGTACTGCTTGGTAACAAGCATCAGTTGCATTTTTTTCAGGGATAGCCATTAAGCCTCTTAAGGTTAAATTATTACAATTGTTAACCACTTCAGCAAGAGAGAATAATGCCTCTGCGCTAGTACCTGATTTTGATGCTTCAAGACTAATGTTGACTTGTAAACAAATGTTCAGCGGAGTATGGTAATTATCATTATCGCTTAGGTGTTGGTTAAGCCGCAACGCTATTTTTTCTCTATCTACACTGTGTACCCAACTAAAATTATTAGCTATCTGTTTGGTTTTATTAGACTGAATTGGACCAATAAAGTGCCACACTAAATCAGGTAGAGATGATAGTTCGGTTATTTTTTGCAACGCTTCTTGTAAATAATTTTCACCAAAATTAATTTGTCCAGCAAAATAAGCCTGCTCAATAAGTGAACTAGGTTTAGTTTTGCTGACGGCTAACAGTGACACAGGTAGTGCAGAAGGTGTTAATGTACTTTGACCTGAACGACCATTTTGTATACAGCTTTGGCTAATTTTAGCATTAACTTTCGCTAGGTTATCTTGTATGTTTATCATATTAACTATTGAACTGTGTTAATTACTCATATTTTGTTGTTAGTATACCCTAATTAATAATTACCGATAAAAGATAACAACATTATTTTTTATTACCTTACAATTTATTACCCTATTAAAAGAGGAATGTATGGATATTACTGAACTATTGGCCTTTAGTGTGCAACATAACGCGTCAGATTTACATTTATCAACAGGCACACCACCATCGATAAGGGTTGATGGTGATGTCCGTAAACTCAATATTCCTGCTTTTGATGCCAAAGACGTTAATGCCTTAGTGTACGACATAATGAATGATGGCCAACGTAAAGAATACGAAGAAAACCTTGAAGTCGATTTCTCTTTTGAAGTACCAAACCTTGCTCGGTTCAGGGTGAATGCCTTTAACCAAAACCGCGGGCCTGCGGCGGTATTTCGTACTATCCCGAGCAAAATTTTATCACTGGATGATTTAGGCTGTCCTGATATTTTCCGTGATATTTCAAATACACCTCGTGGCTTAGTTTTAGTTACAGGGCCAACAGGCTCAGGTAAGTCTACAACGCTTGCCGCTATGGTTGATTATATTAATGATCACAAACATGATCATATTTTAACTATTGAAGATCCCATTGAATTTGTGCATGAAACTAAAAAATGTTTAATTAATCAACGAGAAGTTCACCGTGATACCTTAAGTTTTTCCGCAGCATTACGTTCAGCATTACGTGAAGATCCTGATGTTATTTTAGTGGGTGAAATGCGTGACTTAGAAACTATTCGTCTGGCAATGACCGCAGCAGAAACTGGCCATTTAGTGTTTGGTACTTTACATACAACGTCTGCACCAAAAACTATTGATCGAATTATTGATGTATTTCCGGGAGAAGAAAAATCTATGGTACGTTCAATGTTATCTGAGTCTCTACGGGCAGTTATCTCGCAAACCCTTATTAAAAAAGTTGGTGGTGGGCGTGTAGCGGCTCACGAAATTATGATTGGCGTACCTGCTATTCGTAATTTAATTCGTGAAGATAAAATTGCACAAATGTATTCAGCGATTCAAACAGGTATGCAACATGGTATGCAAACCATGGATCAATGTTTACAAAATTTAGTGAATCGCGGCATGATTACCAAACAAGATGCCATGGAAAAAGCGGTTGATAAAAATCAATTTTCAGGCTTTTAAATCACTATTTATATAGATTAAGGAGGGAGTAATGAAACTCCACGAATTATTAGAAAGGATGGTAAAACAAGACGCCTCTGACATGTTTGTTACCGCCAAGTTACCAGTTAGTGCAAAAATAAATGGTGAATTACAACCGATAGATGATGAGGTATTAACGGCTGAGTCCTCACTAGGATTAGTTTACGATGCCATGAATGAGAAACAGCGAAGTCAATTTGACGCTGAAAAAGAATGTAATTTTGCGATTGAAATAGATGATATTGGCCGTTTTCGTATTTCTGCTTTTTGGCAACGAGATATGGCAGGTATGGTTGTAAGGCGAATTGTTACTGAAATTCCCGATGTTGATGATCTAGGGCTACCACCTATTCTCAAAGAAGTGGTTATGTCTAAACGTGGATTAGTACTTTTTGTTGGTGGTACTGGTACCGGTAAATCAACGTCCATGGCATCATTGATTGGTTATCGTAATCGTAATTCATCAGGACATATATTAACTATTGAAGACCCTGTCGAATTTGTTCACGAGCATGCGAAAAGCATGATCACTCAGCGTGAGGTTGGTTTAGATACAGAATCTTTTGATTCGGCGTTACAAAGTTCACTTCGACAAGCTCCCGATGTTATTCTTATTGGTGAAATCCGTAGCCAAGAAATTATGGAACATGCACTTAGCTTTGCCGAAACAGGCCATTTGTGTATTGCTACGTTGCATGCAAACAATGCAAACCAAGCTATTGACCGAATTATGCACTTAGTCCCAGCAGATCAACACGGTAAGTTATTATTTGATTTAGCGTTAAATCTTCGCGGCATCATTGCGCAGCAGCTCGTACCAACCATGGACGGGCATAGCCGTATTGCGGCAATTGAGGTATTACTGAATTCACCCTACATTAGTGAGCTAATTAAAAAAGGTGATGTTGGTAGTATCAAAGAAGTGATGGAAAAATCGAACGAATTAGGTATGCAAACCTTTGATCAGGCGCTTTTTAATCATTACCAAAAAGGATTGATTACTTATGCGGATGCTCTGCATCATGCCGATTCTCCAAATGATTTACGCCTGATGATTAAACTCAGAAGTAATGAACAAGGTGGGACTGGCGGCCTTTCTGGAGTCACTCTGGATGGCTTTGAAACCAATGAATTGAGTTAATCACCTGATTTAACCTCCTATAAATAAATAAGTAGCCAGCATAGGATGACTGAACATCATTTATGCTGGCAATATTAATTAATAACCTAACATTAGCTGTCGATAATCAGTCATTGTGCAATGTAGGTTTTTGCATATTACCAACGTAATAAAATAATGTCCAAGTCTTAGAAAATAAACCTGAATTACTTACGAGATGGCTTGAAAAGGTCACTTTATTTTTTAATTCATCATTGTTTTCAGTAAAAACTGTTTTAACACCATCATTATGTTTTCTTTGAGACTCTTCTGCTTGCCAAGTTGACCCTAAGCATTGTTCAGTAATACTTTTTGCATTTTTATAGTATTGGTTAGCCATGTCTTCATTTGGCGCTACTATGCTACATGAATAAGTGTGTTGTTTACCTCCCCATGAAAAAACTTGGCAATTTTCACCAAAAAGTTGATATTTTGCTTTCCAAATATTACTGGCACGACTACTAACTTTGGTCCCCTTTAATTGGGAGAAACCATCAAAATAGGCTGATTTTAAACCATTAAGTTTTGCGCATGCGTTGGTTGTTGGCATTACCGTTGAACTGATTTCAAGGTTTTGATTAGCGCAACCGAGCAAAAACATACTTAAGATGACTAGACCATATTGGTAATACTTAGCAAATTGTTTCATAGTGTTATGTCATCCTGATATGATTTTTAAAGAAAGTAATATTAAATCACAATGTTACAGTGTTTTAATTATTTTTCCTACTGAGTTTTATTCGCTTTTTTCAAGGAATAATAGCCAATAGGTGATACTTATAAAATATCATTGAGAGGGAAGATTAAGCTATAAGTGCAATAAAATGAACAATTGAATTAAACAAGCATTGTAAAATTTGCTATTACTCGGTGCTAGAGTTTAAGTTAAGACAATTTAAATAACTAAATAATTGCTAACCCGCTTGCTCAAGAAATACCGCGTATTGGTTATGCTTACCGAATAATGCTTGGCTACCCCTTAACGAAAAATTATACCCACACAATGAAAACTTCCCTCTAAAAGCTAATGCTTTAATAAGCTCACTGGTATCAAGCGGTGAAAAATTCGCAAAATAGTCTATGTTATTTTCAACTTTGACACTTAAAGGCCTAATTGCTTTACCTTTATTGAATGTGATTTGTTGGCAGCTTTTATCGCCCTGATTGGATAATTGCGACCAAAGTTCACTAACATTGATATTATCAGCTTGCCAATGAATGATAAGACCTTGATATTGAGATAGGTATACATTGAACTTATCAGGCATGGCAAGTAGGTGTTGTTTATCAATAAAATCTATATCATTTGTTTTATTAGTAATTGTTTGGTCTTGATTATTTTTAAATTCAGTCTGCGAGGCTATTTCAGTAGAGGGGTTAAATACATTAATAACAGTATTAATTAAAATAAAACTAACACTTAGTGTCAAGACAACTAAGGCACTAAACCTTAAGTTTGAATTATTTACCCAATAACACTGAATTTTTTTAAAAAAATTATTGAGTTCGCCTTGTCTGGATTGAGTCGAATCATGGTCAGTAAAATCATTAACTTTATCGTCAGTGCAAAGAGGGTAATCATTACGGCTGTTACCTTCAGCTATGGCCTTATTAACAAGCGCTTCACTATGTAACTCATCAGTTAACAAATCTTGATCTGAGTGAAATGTCACTAACTTTGGCTCAATACGTCTATTTGAACCCACACGTGTATTGCTTACTTGTTGGTAAATACTGAGGTCAACAGGGCCAGCATAACCAAAAATATACTGAATTTTATCCTTATTAGGGTGAGCGGGGTAACGTAAAAAATAAACGATAGTTAACAATGGGACAATAAATAAGTAATCAATGTAATCGTGATTAATCGATAAATTTAACAAGCCGAAAACTAATAGTATTAAACCAGGTAAAATTTGCACCGCTGATAAATGATTGGCATCACGAAGCCTGCGACGGCAAGATAAAGTTACTAACGTTACCATTAACAACAATATTAATACGTTAATAAGGAAGTGACCTGAGAAGATAAGCGACAAAGTGATATAACCAACTAGGGAGATCAACGTACAAAACAGAAAACGTTGTCGAGTATCAAAACCTTTAAGACAAAATAAAGCAAATAAAAATGGCACAAAAACCTCTATAAATAATACTGAGCTTATACTCAGTGAACTTACTCATGACCTTATTGTTTCAAGGTAATAGTAAAAGGTTAAATAATAAACATATCGACGATGAAATTAATACTCGCTATATTCTAATTTAATTGACACGGTATGCAGGTAAATCAATGCTGTCTAGTTTTAAACCGAAAAGGGTTAAAGCGCCTTGGTTATTTGATTCTCCGTCACCACTAAAATCAAAATCAAAAGTGCTATAGAGACAAATGCCATATTTTTTCGATACTTTTAAACGGCTTGAACGTCGAGCAATAGCAATAAACTGGAGCTTTTCAACTTTACAGTGATTAACGACAAAACGCTTGGCTGCTTCTGATACTTGTCTTAGATAAATAAAGTACCAGCAAAATAAAAAAAAGACTAATAAGTAGTAAATATTTTCCATTAGTACTGCTCCTGTTAATTTTTGAATAACTGACCAACAGCCATAGCTAAAGCTGGTGAACGGTGTTCACTGCGAATACATGCTAATGCTACAGGTCGAATTAGAGGAATACGGACCAAATCGGCGAATATATTTCTAAATAAAGCCAAGTTATTATTTTTTAATAATGCTTCAAGGTAAGTCATAAGCAGTTTTTCATCAGTTAAGCCTTGCCAACACCGACCAGATAAGGTGATTAACAACTGCTCGTTTATATTCGATTTAGCAAGTAATTGAGTTAATAGTTTTGTAACATGCGGGTGTTGACTATTGGCAGCCAAAGCACGTAATACCATCAAATTTCTCGCTAAATCTACTTCGTTTTCTTGAGCGTCATTTAGATTGTTTGTCATTAAGTCTATAAGAGCGTCAATTAACGTAACAGAATATTGTTCATTTTCTAACGCCGAACAGACAGGGGATAGTACTTCAGATGACAGAAGAGGCAATGCATCAACTAATAGTTGGCTATGATTATTCTCATTAATCTGGGCAATAAAGTCAGCAATACCTTGCACACCTATATGCTGCCATTGATTGCTCTGACTTTTTATTTTTGATAAATAACTCAAAAAATCATTAAAATATTTACTAGGTGCTTGCTTCAAATCTACTTTTATTTTGCTATTTAGACTTGCTAATTTGTATTGTGGTGGCGTGTAAAGATAAGGGTTACTGCTAAGTAATTGTTGTTGTTCTTTGTTTGTTATCTGGGTTAAGTTTGTACCCAATGCTTCAACAATAATAGCGATAAAATGATTTCGAGCCCCTTGATTTAGTAAACCTCGTTCATCAAGGGGTAATTTCAATAACCATAGAAAAGGTTGCGATGTTTTTTTTTGCCAAAAAGCAATAGCGATAAACGCATGACCCTGTGAAGGACTAGGATAAGGAAGTTGATTTAATTCTACCTTCTCAAACTGCTCTTTAGACAATTTTGTTACCAGCCGACCAATATCATAAATTCGGTATTGCGAGTCTGATAACGTTAATAGCTCAGAGAGCGTTGCTATATTATTTGTTGAAATTGTGTCGGTCATAGAATTAAGGTGTTATCACTAATTATTATGCCCTATTATAAGGATATTATCCGTATTAACATAGTAAAAGTATGCGTAACCACACTTTTATAATAGGTAAATTAACTTCAATTTATTTAAATTTCCATTACTTAAACCAAGTATAAATTATTTTTGCCTAATTTAAGTATTTACTTTTTTAAAGCCGCTTATTCTAAAGCGTATAGTTAGCTAATTAACTACCTAAAATACTCGCTTTAAGAAATCTTTTTGTTTAAAATTAGGTAGCCATTAAAATTGTTAAGATATTGATATAATTAAGGTAAGGCAACATAAGATAAGATAAGGTAAGATAACTAAAGTGATTGAACAATAACGATTAATCATTAAGTTAGTTAAACAACAAACCCTAATGGATAAAAAATAAGTTAATGATCAAAATTAAAAGCATGACTGAAAAAGACAGTGAACAAGCAATAATTACAACATCAGCAAAGCCTATTTTGACTATCCTATATCAAGATGAATATATTGTTGCTATTGATAAACCTGCAGGCTTGTTTGTACATCGTAGTTACATGGATAGAGATGCTCCCTTTTTTGCACTGCAATTGTTACGAGACCAAATTGGCCAATATGTGTACCCTGTTCATCGTTTAGATAGACCTACTTCAGGTGTACTTATTTTTGCATTAACTAAAACAGTCGCTAGGTTGTTAAGTGAGTTGTTTGAAAATAAACTCGGTAAGCGACATCAGTTAAAAAAATCAGGCACTGGTGATGGGAGTGAGAACACTCCAGCAATGCTAAAAACCTATTATGCCGTAACTCGGGGTTATTTAGCTGAGCCCTCAGGGTTTATTGATTACGCTTTAAAAGAAAAGTTAGATAAGTTAGGCGATAAATATGTTAACGCTAATAAACCTGCGCAAACAGCATTGACTAAATACCAAGTTAAACAGCAAGCTAGCTTGGCTATTTCATTAGGAAAGTTTGATAGTATTCGATATTCTCTTATTAAATTGCAACCAATTACCGGTAGACGGCATCAAATTCGTCGTCACCTTGCCCATCTTCGCCACCCTATAATAGGTGATATTAATTATGGTGATAACAAACAAAATCCATTTTTTTATGAATATTTTGGTTTTAAACGATTAATGCTGATGGCTAAGTCATTAGAATTTAATCATCCAATTAGTGGTGAAAGGTTAAAAATTTCAGTTAACTTTGATGAGCAGTGGCAACAGCTTTTTACTAAATTCGCTTGGTCTATTTAAACTTAGGCAAGCGGCTAAGGATTAATTGACTAGAAAAACTGATAATGATTTTGGGGCGTAATAATTTCAGGTAAAGGGATATCCCAATGTTCAACGGGAACTTTATCTACCTTTTGACAGTCGTGTGCAAGGCCAATAGGGTAAGTGGTAGTATTTTGCCAATGAGCAAGCGTTCTATCATAAAAACCGCCACCCATGCCAAGTCTTGCGCCTGTGCCATCAAAGGCAACTAACGGTGAACAAATGATATCAAGTTTTGCAATAGGGCATACTTTAGTGACATCAAGTACTGGTTCTAAAATACCAAAGGTATTTTTAACCATAATAGTGTTCGGAAGATATTCTAAAAAGAGGAGGTTTCCTTCACTAAAAGGATGTACAACAGGTAGGTAGAGTTTTTTTTGTTGCTGCCAACACCAACTTATAAAACTTGATGTCGATAATTCGCCATCATTTGTTAGATACACAGCAATATGGTTAGCCTGCTGGATTTTTTTATGTTCACGCAATTTTTGTGCTATTTTAATCGATGCAACCACTTGTTCAGAGGCTGATAGAGCATTGCGTCTTGTCTTTAGTTGCTTTCGTAATTGTGAGCGAGCACTCATGACCTAGTTTATCTTAACGTTAAAATTTTTATATAATAATGCGTAAAGTACTAACTTTCAATGTCTTAACTTCACGCATTATTTTATATATTTAATTATTTACTCATTACAGCAGTATAACTTGAGCTACGAATAGATTTATTCAGGGCTACAACCAGCCTCACAGTTAAAGGGTAACACTACTTGTGTTGTCTACGTTTTTAACGTCGTTGTCACTTTCATCAGGCAAACTCTCCCAGAAGCGACTTTTAAATGAGATGAGTAAAATTACAATACCAATACCAATACTAAACAAGCTTATTTGAATGTATAAATTAGGTAATTGATTTAGATTGTCAGCGTCAAAATTACCAGCTAATAAGCCCGCTATTATGTTACCAATTGAGTAGGTTAGTACAAAAACTCCCATCATTTGGCCTGCAAATCGTCGAGGTGATAATTTACTAACAGCACTTAATGCAACGGGGCTAAGACATAACTCGCCAACCGTGTGTA
>Ga0115008_10004345_pt1 | contig 11772 bp, 4 predicted proteins | sample FraStrMetagenome_FD_87164 | JGI IMG/M metagenome (GOLD analysis project Ga0115008, IMG submission 87164) | Marine eukaryotic phytoplankton communities from Arctic Ocean - Fram Strait ARC3M Metagenome | ecosystem: Environmental > Aquatic > Marine > Oceanic | place: Fram Strait | collected 2012-06-18
AAAAGAAAGAAAACACACAACCCAAGGGAGGGATGGGAGGACGGCACGCCGCCACCACACAGGGATTTTAAGGAGAGGTGTGTGGTGCGCTAGCCGTCGCCTTTCCAGTCCATGCCACCATGCCAGTTGCGCAGAATTCTTCTTTTTGCGGCGCAGATTGTGAATGAGCTTGCCTGGCGGCGAGGGCGGTCGAGTGCACGGAGCTAAGTGCCTCGCCGTCCTCGCCTTCGCTGTGCGCGGCACGCTCTTCTGCTCTCTGTTGGAAGGGCGTTCCTCCTCGAAGCGCACAGTGCTGACGCACGATTGCCGATGGAGTCGATCGCCGCTGGCGCCGCGGTAGGCCTGATCGAATGTGCTGTTTGCCAGCCGTTCGACATGGTAAAGACCCGCCACCACCTGTCCAGCCAGGCCCGGTCCGTGGCCTCCTCGCTGCAAGCCATCCACGCCGAGGGCGGCTTCCGTCGCTTCTACCGGGGCGTCGGCCCCGAGTTCGCCGGAATGGTGCCAAAGAGCGCGGCCATGTACTCCTCATACGATGGGGCGCGGCAGCTGCTGCTGGCACACACCTCGCTCGACGAGGTGGCCGCCTCCGTTGCCGCTGGCGCGGCAAGCGGCCCGTTCGAGGCGGCCGTGGTACAGCCCTTCCAGGTGGTCAAGGTGCGGATGCAGACCAAAGAGTACGTTGGCCGGTATGCCGGCTCGCTCGACTGCGCGGCGCGGGAGACTAGAGATGCGGAACACAGATCTCAAGCCCGCAGACACCCTCCTCTAGTGGCTTCATGCCACGCCGCGCACACGCAGCACTCGCGTGCACGGCCGAGTCAAGGCTGCGACCACATCAGCCGCCCTCCACGGCCCTCTGAGCCTTCCTGCAGGCGCAGATGCTGCGCTCGGAGGGCGTGGCGGCCTTTGCGCGCACCGGCCTTGGCGCCACAGTGTGGAGGAGTGGCCGCCCACCAAGCCCTCCGCGCGGGCCCCTCCACGCGGTGGTGCCGCACTGTAGCTCGTCCTCGTCCTCCGCCTAGGAACTCGGTGTGGAACGCAGCCTACTTTGGGTCGATGGCCGCGGTGCGGCGGCGCGGCGACGCGGCGGGCGGGCGGGCGGCGGGCGGCGGCGGCTCCGAGGCGGCGGCGAGGGGCCTCGACCTCGTGGCAGGCTTTGGGTGCGGCGTGCTAGCAACGTGCTTCAACGCCCCGTTCGACGTCGCCAAGTCTCGCATCCAGTCTCAGCTGCCCGCAGCAACGGCGGGCGCGACGGGAGACTCGCACCGCCGCTACCACGGCACTCTGAGCACGCTCGCCCGCATCGCGCGCGAGGAGGGGCTCGCCGCTTGCTGGAAGGGCTTCCAAGCCAAGGCGATCCGCATGGGCCTGGCAGGCTTGGTCGGGCTCTCCTCGTTTGACCTCGTCAAGTGGCTGCTGGTGTAGTTTTGATTTTTTGTTTGTATCTTTGTATCTTTTGTATTTATTCGTCAAGTGTCAAGACCATGATTCTAATCGGAAGGAAGCTCTGCTGTAAAGCCGTATACGTCTACGTGCAGTGTGACTCTAGAGAGAGCCGTAGTGGCTAGTGCCGTGACCAGTGTGGCCCGTGTTGTATCGTTGGGCGCGCGGCCGGTGTTGCTCTTGGTTCAGGCGCGTCGCGTGCGTACCCTGTACCCATCAGTATAATACCATCAACGACACAGTCACTCAGTCATGAGACAAGACCAGACAGAGAGCAGATCGGAATACGAAGCCCCCCGTCTCTCATCTCGGCACTGTCACAGCACGTATTCGACACCCTCCCGGTGAGGGTCTCGCATCATCAGTCATGGAGTCCATCAGTGTGTATGCGCATGCATGCGCGCAAGGGCGCGGAGGAGGGCCAGGGCGCCTGATCCTAGAGCGCGCTTTGGCTCGCTCGCCCGTGCCCTCGCGCCACCCCGGCCGCGTGACTACGCGACCGGCTCGGGGCGGTACGGCGCGAGGGCGGCCGCGTCGACGGCGGCGCGCACCCCGGCGTGCGCCTTGAGCTGCTCGATGCGGCGCAGCACGCACGCGCCGCGCAGCAGCTGCATGTTCGCCTCGTGCACGTCGTGGTACGCGTTGGCGACGGCCGGGTCGAGGTACGTCCCGCGCACAAAGTCGTTGAACGAGCCGATGGCGGGGCCGCACCAGACCTGGAAGTCCATCGCGCGGTCCGTCACGCCCGCGTTTGCCCAGCCGCTCGAGAGGCCGAGGTACCAGCGGAAGATGAGCGCCATCTTGCCCTTCGGGTCCGCCTCGGCGCGCTTGATCTTCTCGGGGTCCTTGAGCTGGTTGAGCGTGAAGTCGACCGTCTCCTGCCACACCGTGTCGATCGGCTTGCGGAAGACCGTCTTCTCGAGCCGCTGCCGCACGTCGGCCGGGATGGCGTCGAGCGACGGGTACGCGAGGAAGAGCTCGTACAGCTTGAGCGCGCGCGACGGGAACATGGTGCCCTTCTTGAGCACCTGCAGCTTGACGCCCGACTCGAACATGTCCGCCGCCGGCGCCATCACCACGTCGCTGTACGTCGCCTTGGAGAGCTGCTCGCGCACCGTGTCGCACGTGCCCGACTGCCGCGCGAGCTGGTTGATCGTGCCCGTCACCACAAAGTCGGCCCCCATCGCGAAGGCCGCCGCCGCCGCCTCGGGGCAGCCGATGCCGCCGCCGGCGCCGACGCGGACGTGCACGCCCGTCTCGAGCTTGACGGCGTCGCGCCGCGCGATGATGACAGGGAGGAGCACCTGCAGCGGCCGGTTGTCGGTGTGGCCGCCGCTGTCCGCCTCGACCGTCACGTCGTCGCACATCGGCACGGTCGCCGCGAGCGCCGCCTGCTCCGCCGTCACCTTGCCCTCCCTGAGCAGCCGCGCCACCATGTCGGCGGGCGGCGGCCGCAGCGCCATGTCGGCGAGCTCGGTGCGCGACACCTTGAAGATGATCGAGTTCTTGCAGACCGTCCTGCCCGTCGCCGCGTCGCGCGAGAGGCCGACCACGCGGTAGCGCACCACGTGCGGCGTCAGCTTCATGAAGGCGGACGCCTCGACGACCGTCACGCCGCGCGAGAGGAAGAGGTCGACGTTGCGCTCCTCGAGCAGGTCGTCGAAGGGCGAGTGGATCAGGTTGACAGCGAACGGCTTGCTGCCCAGCGCGGCCTGGATCTTGTCGAGCCCCGCCGTCACCTTGCCAATCGGCAGCCCGCCCGCGCCAAAGGACGCGAGCATGCCGCGCTGGCCGGCGGCGATGACGAGGTCGGCCGACGCGATGCCCTTGGCCATCGCGCCCGTGTAGAGCGGGTACTGCACGCCGTAGTGCTGCATGAAGGCGGCCGAGCCCAGCCCGAGCGACCCGAGCGGCACCGGGTGCACCTGCACCGCGCCCACGCCCGGCCCCTCCACCACGAGCGGCTGCTCCGTCTCGAGCAGCGCCTCGCGCACCGCCGCCGCGTCGGCGGCGGAGACCGTGGTGACATCGGCCGCGCTCTGCGCCGGCCGCGGCAGCGCCGGCGCCGGCGCCGGCGCGGTGAGGAGGTGCGCGGCGGCCGGCGCGATGCGGATGCGCAGCCCCGTCGCATGGTACACGCGGAGCGAGTCGACGTACAAGTAGCCGTCGGCGGTGACGGTGACGGCGCCGTCGGCCTTCTCCACCGTCTTGATGTGGACCTCGACGTCGCCGCGGTTGGCCTTGGGCGTGAGCTGGCCGCGGTACTTCCACGTGGTCTTGCCGAGGTCGTGCGTAAAGGTCGCGTTGGCGATGCCCGCGCCGAGGCCCGTGTGCACGCAGAAGAGCTCGAGCGTTTGGTGCATCGCCTCGATGCCGAGCGAGCCCGGCATCACGGGGTCGCACCAGAAGTGGCACGAAAAGAACCAGTCGCGCGGGTCGACGGTCTTGAAGCCGTGGCCGTACCCCTTACCGTGCTCGCCGCCCGTCGCCGAGAGGCCGATCTCATCGAGGAAGCGAACCTGGTCCGACCGCCGGCTGAGCAGGTGGGCCGGCGCGAGGCCGGCCGCGACGGCGCCGGCGAAGAGCTTGCCCTCGTCGGCGGGGAGGGCGAAGCGGGTGACGGGGTGCTTGTTGGCCACGTGCCAGCACTCGCGCTTGACGCCGTTGTCGAGCCCGACCTGCTTCTCGAAGACCGCCGGCAGGAACCAGCCGAAGGACGAGTCGACCTCGTAAAAGGGCTTGCCGTCCACCTCGAGCACGGTGTTGAACTTTTGGACGCCCATCTGGCCGAGCATGGCGTAGCCGGTGCACTTTGAGGTGTTGACGATCGTCTTGCCGCGCAGGTCGACGTGCGCGTACAGCTTGGCGGTGGCGTCCAGGTTGCGGAAGAGCAGGTTGAAGCCGTGGTCCTTTGACATCGTGAGCGGCGCCTGCGGGGCGGCGAGGGTGAGGGACGATGGGGGAGGCGCGGCGGAGGTGGCTCTGCGGTGCGCGAGAGCTGAGGGCGGAGAGCCGGGAGGGTGTGCGGGGCTGGACGGAGGGGTCCGTGGGAGTCGCACCTTGTTCCACGAGGTGAGAATGCCGCACGTCTGCAGCGCAATCTCCATCAGGATCGAGTAGGGCATCTGCGCGTCGTTGGGCGCGCCGACGAAGAACCACGCGTCGGCGGGGCAGTCGAACTCGGCCACCATCGTGCCGCTCGACGGGTCGCGGTCGGTGCCGTAAAACTTGGTCGAGCCCTTCTCCTCAACGAGCCCCGTCACGGAGAGGACGCGCGTGGTGAGGGCGAGGTCGAAGGCGGGCGAGCGCGAGACGGAGGCCTCGTCGAAGCCCTTGAAGTCGTCGCCGAGGCTCTTTGAGAGGTCGTTGCACATGAACTCGCACATGTTGACCCACGAGAGCGGCAGCTCGCCGGGCGTGTGGTTCGTGTCGTTCGGGTTGTTTGGGAAGGGCGTGAAGCAGATGGGCCGCGGCGGGTACGAGGTCGCGCGGAAGCCGGGCGTCGGGTGGCCGTCCCTGCCGGCCCACGGGTGCCACGTGAGCTTGTGCCCGCCGACGGTCGCCCCCCCCCACTTCATGAACTGCTGCGGCGGCAGCGCCGAGCGCTGCCCGCCGGACAGGTGCAGCCCTCCGGCCGCGTACATCTGATCGCGCGACAGGGCGGGCGGCGGCGCGGGCACGAGCGCGCGCGGCACGGACTGCACCGCCGCGACGCGCTTGCCAAGGATGGGGTGGGCGGCGGTGGGAGGCCCCTCCATCTGGAGCGCCACGCCGCGGAAGTCGACCACCACCCGCTTCTTCATGTTGCCGCGGCAGTACGGCTCGAGCGCGGCGAGCAGCTCCCCCTCGGACGGGTGGTCGAACGACTCGCCACTCTCGTAGTTGATGTCGATGATGTTGACGTCCGCCTTTGCGTACGGGTAGCCAGTCTCCCTGTCGAAGCCGAGCTCCGAGATCTCGACCCAGTACACGAGCTTGCCCTTGTGCGGCGAGATTTGGCCGCGGCAGCGCACCTTGTTTGGCTGGTTGTGCACGGGGGTGAAGGTGATGCCCTCGACCGCCTTGTGCATGCCCATGTAGATCATGTACATCTTGAGGATCTGCGAGCAGCCGTCTGAGACGAGCGAGCCCGCCATCACCTGGTCGTTCTTGAAGTGGCACGGGAAGTACCTGCGCGCGCACACACACACGCGGGGCGAGTCAGCAGCCGTGCCGTGAGCGGTGCCCAGGGCGGGGCCGAGGGCGGGGCGGTGCGCGCGGAGTGGATGCGGAGGCATACGCGGGCGTGACGGCGGCGCGTGGAGGCAGCGGCGTGGATTCAGAGGAGCGCGGCTGGAAGGAGAGGGAGGGGAGTATCTCGGGAGGGTCGAGGCGCACCAGTGGTCGCGCTCCAAAATCTTCTCGCCAACGAGCAGGCCGAGCCCGTGCACGCCGCCCCGCGGCAGGATGTGCGTCACGCGGTCGGCCATCAGGATCTTGCGCGCGCAGAGCTTGTACTGCACGTCGGCCGCCGAGGGGCCCATGACCTCGCCCCAGGTGCCAGGCTTGTGGCCGGCGTCGCTCAGCTTCTGCATGTCCGCCTCGGAGAAGGTCTTCTTGTCGGTGACGAGGGCGAGGTGGCACGGCGACGGGTCCTTCTTGTTGGCGGCGTACTTGGCGCGCATCTTGAGGTCCGCCTCGGTCCACACCACGCCCTTGCCCTCGTCGAGCTCCTGCTTTGAGAAGAAGCCCGCGACGCCGTTGCGCATCTCGATCAGCAGCTTGCCGTCGCAGTAGCAGTTGTACTCGAAGAAGAACATCGAGACGAGGCCCGCCTAGGGAGGAGTGCGCGAGGGTGGGACAGGGCGTCTGTGGGGAGGTGCCTCGGCAAGAGGTTCTAGGTGCTGGCTGTCGGAGCCGGAGGGGGCGCGCGTGCTAGGTGCGTCTGCGCGCCTTCTTGGCGAAGGAGTTGATCTTGATGTCGTACACGAGGGTCTGCCCCTCCTGCGCGACGCCGAAGAAGGTGAGCGTCGTGTCGAGCAGCCGGTACGCCTTGCGGCCCTTGTTCTGGAAGTCGACGCCCAGGTACGAGATGAGCATCAGGTCGCACTGGCCCGACTCGACCAGCACGGCCCACGGGATCTGGCCGCCCTCGCTCAGCTCGCCGTTGGGCGGCAGGTCGTACTCGGTGGTCATGGTGCACGACTCGAACACGTTCGTCGTTGCCTGCATCTTGGTGACGCGCGAGCAGAGCAGGTACTCGCGCTGCGGCAGCCGGCAGCAGTACGGGTACGAGTCCACCTGAGGGGTTGACGTGGCGTGTTGGCTGGAGGCGAGAGAGGCGCGAGGCCGGGCGAGGGGCGATGAGGGGGGCGAGGGGCGGGTGCTGGCACCTCCGCCCACGGAGGGTGGGAGCCGGAGAGGTGCTTGTTGAAGACGGGGGCGATGTTGCCCTCGGCGTACTCGAGCAGGTCGTCGAAGTCCCACAGGAGCGGGCCCTTGTACTTGCGCGCCTGCTCGCGCTGGTACTCTATCTCGTACTCGAGCGCCGACCCCTTCGAGCCAAAGGTGCCGCCGCCCTCGACCTCGAGCAGCGACGCCGTGCTCGGCGTGCGCGCCGCCAGCGACGACTCCATCGTGGCGCCCTCCGTGAAGGCAGTGGGAATGCGCTTGATGGTGCGCAGCAGCCGCTCGTCCATCGGCGTCGACATCCTCGACGGGCGCGGCGTGCTCGAGCTGTTGAAGCGGCCGTTGATCTCGATGAGGCGGCGCAGCTTGCTCGGCTTTGGCGCCGTGCCGGAGGCCACCTGCCCAGCCTCGGCGAGCAGCTTCGGGTGGTAGAGCTTGCGGACGCCGCAGCCGGTGCCGCCGTGCGAGATGAGCTTGGCCGCCATCCGCAGCATCTGCTGCCACGCGGGCTGCCCCTTGGCGTCGATGGCGACGGCCACGTGCCGCGCGCCGCCCTCGGAGAGGATGCTGTGCACCGCGGCGGCGCGCTTGTCGCCCGAGCCGAGCTCGACAAATACGTCGTACTGCTTGGCGTGGACGGCGTGCACGACGCGCTCAAAGTCGGCCAGCTTGTTGTACAGCTCGGCGCACAGGTCGCCGACATGCGCGCCATTCTTGTCACTCAAGGGCTCGACGCGCGCGCCCGACGACCAGAACAGCTGCACGTCGGACGCCGGCGGCATCGAGAGCATGCCGTGGATGTGCGAGATGGCGGCCTTGTGCGGGCCAACCTCGGCACAGTGGCCGACCATCCCCTGCTCGAGCGGCGACGACTGGCAGCCGAGGCGCGCGATGAGGGCCTCGCACTGCTCCGGCTTGCCGGCGATCAGGCACGACTTGTTGTCGTTGACGATGAGGAGGCGCACGCAGCCGGCCGCGGCGCCCATCGCCTCGATCCCCTGCGCCACCTGCGCCTTGGTGGCGTGCAGCACGAAGCCGCGCCAAAAGCTCCCCACCGGCGCGTCGGCGGGCAGCCCCCACGCCGAGCGCAGCGCGTTCATCTTGACGGCGAGCTGCTCGGTCCACACCGGCGACGCCGCCAGCCGCGCGGTGAGCTGGTCGGACTTCTTGGCATTCTCGGGGCCGAAGGCGAAGAGCATCGACACCTCGCCGAGCGAGAGGCCGCACGCGGCGCGCGGCGCGACGCCGAGCACCTCGCGCGCCACCGCCGTGTTGCAGAAGGCGTGGTAGACGCCGCCGCGGAACATCTCGACCTGGTCCTTGTCAAAGGCGGCGCTCTTGTCGCCGAGCTCGTCGAGCGAGACGGCGCGCGGGTTCCACGCCTCGTCGCTCCGCGCCCACATGTCGGTCGTGCCCTTCTCCACGGTCTCGTGCAGGCCGGGCGCGATGCGGTGCAGCCCCGCGTCGAAGCCGGCGTACGGGCTCGCGCCGTCGCCGTACATGAAGGCCACGCGGTCGGAGCGCATCGGCGAGGGGGTGAAGAAGGAGCCCGAGGGAGAGGTGTAGTCCTTGCCCACGCGGATCGAGATGCCGACGCCCTTGGCCGCGTGCTTGAGCTCGGTCGCGAGCTTGGCGGCGGTCGTCACGAGGCAGAGCGTCAGGAGCGGCGCCGCGCTCGCCTCGGCCACCACCGTCTGGTGGAGGAGCAGGCCGAACTCCGCGTCCGCGCTGCCGGCCGCCGCCTCGATGCGGGCGAGGGAGGCCTCGACGGCGGCGACGATCTCGCCGGCGGTGGACGCGCGCAGCGTGACGAGCTTGGGCGCCGCCGGGTCGAGGGACAGCACGTTGTGCGTCTCGTGGCAGGCCGGCACGTCGGAGAGCAAGACGTGGAAGGCAGAGCCGGGCGCCGACGCGGCGACCCCCGAGACGGCGGCGCGGCGGAGGCCGCCCGCGTTCTTGACCCATGCGCGCGACGAGGCGCACGCGTAGAGCTGCGAGCCCTCCCACGTCGACTGCATGTGCTGCTGCGGCCTCGACCAGCGAGGCAGCTGCGGCAGGTAGCGGCCGTGCAGGCAGAGCGCCGTCTTGATCAGCGCCGCGGCTCCGCTCGAGTGGCCGACGTGCCCGACGTTCGCCTTGACGGTGCCCACCGCGACCGACCGGCTCGACGGCGCGCCCGCGTACGCGCTCGCCACACCCTTGACCTCCGCGTCGTCGATGCGCCGATCGCCGTCCGCTGAGAGCTCGACGTACCTGTAGGAGGGGGTCAGAAAGGGTCAGGGAAGGTTCACGCCGCTCGCCGCTAGAGTGCGACGCACTCGACGGCGCTCGCGTCGACGCCGCCGGTGGCGAGTGCGGCCGCCGCAGCAGCCTCGACGGAGGGCCCTTCGGCGACGGCATCGATCGAGGCGTACACGCGCGGCGCCGTCGCCGCCGCCAGGTCGCAGGCTGCCATCCGCTTGAGCACGAGCGCGCCCGCGCCCTCGCCGACAAATACGCCGTCGCTCGAGGCGTCGAAGGAGGCGGCCGGCTGCTGCGCGTGCGACAGCCGCACGCCGTTGCGTGTCTTGGTGAAGAGCGCCTCGGCGCTGCCGTTCAGGTCGACGCCTGCGATGACGGCCGCCTCCACCTCACCGCGCGCGAGCCACTTGCTCGCGAGCTCGAGGCAGCGGTAGACCGAGTTTGCGCCCTGGGTCACCGAGAAGGCGGGGCCAGTGAAGCCCCACGTCGATGCGATCCGCGTGGCGATGATGTTGCCGATGTTGGAGGTGTAGCTCGTCGACGTGGCGACGTTGCTCACGTGCGAGAGCAGGCTGGCCTGCTCCTCCGTCAGCGTCGAGTCCGGCGTGAGCCCGAGCCGCTCGCGCATCGCCACGCGGGCGCGGTGGCGGTAGAGCTCCATGTCGGTCGAGAGGCCGATCAGCACCGCGACCTTGCCGCCCTTGGACACGGCGCCGCCGCTGTCAAGGAGGGCGCGGTCGATGGTGGAGAGGGCGAGCAGCTGCTGCGGCTGCAGCTCGTCCTCCGGCAGCAGCGGCAGCTTGAGCCGCTCATAGTCGACGTCGATCTTGTCGACGAAGCAGCCGCTCACCGGGCTCTGCTCCGGCACGCCGATCGACTCGCGGAACGCCGCGTCCTCGGCGAGGAAGCGCCACCGCTTGGGCGGCAGCTCGCACGCGCCGTCGCCGCCGTCGTGCACGGCGCGCTCCAGCGCGGTCAGGTCGGCGAGGGTGCCAAAACGCGCCGCCATGCCGACGATGGCGAGCTTCGCCCCGGCGGGCGGGCCGCCGAGGCCCTTTGGCGGCGCCGCCGCGGTGGGCGAGTGCTGCTCAAGGACGGCGTGCGCGTTGGTCCCGCCAAAGCCGAAGGCGGAGAGGCCGGCGCGCCGCGGCGCGCCGTTGGCGACCTCGGGCCACGCCGTCTTCGCCGTGATGATGTTCTTGTCGAGCGGGCGGGTCAGCTTTGGCGTCGGAGGGATGACGCCGTGCTTCATCGCGAGGAGCAGCTTGCACGCGCCCGCAAACCCGGCCGCGGTGAGGGTGTGGCCGCACGTGCCCTTGGACGAGCCGAGGAGTGGCAGCTGCGCGGCGCCAAAGAACTTGCGCATCGCGTCGAGCTCGCACATGTCGCCCTGCGGCGTGCCCGTCGCGTGGCACTCGATGTACTGCGGCGACGCCTTGGACAGCCCAAACTTGGAGTACGTCTCCGCGAGGCACTGGTGCTCCGACTCCGAGTGCGGCTTGAGCGGCAGGCCGCAGCCAGCGTTCGAGACGTGCGCGCCGAGCAGCACGCCGTGGATGCGGTCGCCGTCGCGCTCGGCGTCGGCCAGCCGCTTCATCACAAAGATGGCGCCGCCCTCGCCCGGCGTGAGCCCGCCCGTCTTTGCGTCGAAGGGCGCCGAGGTGCCGCCCTCCTTCGGCGGCAGCGCCTGGAAGGCGGAGAAGCCTGAGAGGACGAACATCGGCTCGGGGAGGCAGGACGCGCCGCAGAGCATCACGTCGGCGTCTCCCGTCACGAGGTAGTCCTGCGCGAGCTTCATGCAGTAGAGGGCGGAGGCGCACGCGGCGTCGAGGCACAGCCGCGGCGTGCCGGCAGACAGCCCGATCTCGGCCGCCACGAAGGAGGCGGGGTCGACCTCGGCGAGGGCGGCGGCGCGCTCGGTGTCGACGGGCGGCTTGCGGCCCGGCGCCATCCACGGCGTGCCGGCGGTCGCCTGCATCGACGGCGTCTGCCCGTAGGCGCGCTCGAGCGCGCCCTCGTACACGTCGCGCTGCAGCGCGCGCTGCATGTTGTCGCTCGGGAAGGAGAGGCAGCCCGAGACGATGCCGCAGCGGGACGCGACGTCGGGGCTGCCCGCGTCCTTGAGCGCCTCGCGCGCGAGGTGGAGCAGCAGCTCGTGCTCCGACTCGACGGGATCGATCGAGCCGTACTGGTCGTTCTTGATGCAGTCGGCGCCCTGCACCTTTGCGCTCGAGCCGCCGTAGTGCGAGTCCATCGAGCCCACGCCCAGCTGCGCCGGCGAGATGGAGCCGGTCCCGACCTCGCCCGAGCTGAGCAGCCGCCAGAACGCGTCCAAGTCGGGCGCGCCAGCGTAGCGCGCCGCCATGCCGACGATGGCGATGCGCGGGTCGTCGGTGGGCGTGCGCCGGGCGGTGGCCGCCTTGCCCGCCGCCTTGCTGCCCGCCGCGGCCTTGCCCGCCGCCCGGAAGTCGAGGCCGCGGTTGATCGTGACGGCGAGCTGCCGGCCGGTGGCGTACGCCACTCCGGCCGCGTCGTGCAGGTAGCAGGTGGCGGTGCAGCCGGTGGGCGAGGTTGCAAACTCGAGCGTGAGGCGGTACTCGCCGCCGGGCGCGATGGGGCGGTGCCACTCGAGCGACCCGATGGTGGACGGCAGCGAGGCAGCGCCGAGCTTGCTCCGCGCCGCGACGAGCATCGCCT
>Ga0115008_10004346_pt1 | contig 11772 bp, 7 predicted proteins | sample FraStrMetagenome_FD_87164 | JGI IMG/M metagenome (GOLD analysis project Ga0115008, IMG submission 87164) | Marine eukaryotic phytoplankton communities from Arctic Ocean - Fram Strait ARC3M Metagenome | ecosystem: Environmental > Aquatic > Marine > Oceanic | place: Fram Strait | collected 2012-06-18
GTTCCATTAACTCCTGGGGCACCTTTAGATCCAGTGACCGATGCACCATTAACTCCTGAAGTTCCGTTAGCACCAGCTTGTCCTTTTTGACCTTTAGCTCCATTAACTCCTGAAGTTCCATTAGCACCATTCTTTCCTGAAGTTCCATTAACTCCTGGGGCACCTTTAGCTCCAGTGACCGATGCACCGTTAACTCCTGAAGTTCCATTAGCACCGGGAGCACCTTTAGCTCCAGTGACCGATGCACCGTTAACTCCTGAAGTTCCATTAGCACCATTCTTTCCTGAAGTTCCATTAACTCCTGGGGCACCTTTAGCTCCATTAACTCCTGAAGTTCCATTAGCACCGGGTGCACCTTTAGCTCCAGTAACCGATGATCCATTAACTCCTGAAGTTCCATTAGCACCGTTTTTACCTGAAGTTCCATTAGCACCGGGTGCACCTTTAGCTCCAGTAACAGATGCTCCTTTAGCTCCTGATGTTCCACTAGCTCCTGAAGTTCCATTTAAACCAGCTTGTCCTTTTTGACCTTTAGCTCCATTAACTCCTGAAGTTCCATTAGCACCAGCCTGTCCTTTTTGACCTTTAGCTCCATTAACTCCTGAAGTTCCACTTGCACCAACTTCTCCCTTTTGACCTTTAGCTCCATTAACTCCTGAAGTTCCATTAGCACCAGCCTGTCCTTTTTGACCTTTTTGGCCAACACCTGTAGCACCTTTACTTCCTGAAGTTCCACTTATACCGTTAATTCCAGATGTTCCTGCAGTTCCACTGACACCGTTAACACCTGAAGTTCCACTTGAACCAGAAGATCCACTTGAACCAGAAGAACCAGAAGAACCACCTTGTCCTTTTTGACCTTTAGCTCCATTAACTCCTGAAGTTCCACCTTGTCCTTTTTGACCTTTAGCTCCATTAACTCCTGAAGTTCCTGAATTTCCACTTGTTCCTGAAGATCCGCTTGAACCAGAAGATCCACTTGATCCGCTTGATCCAGAAGAGCCAGAAGTTCCACTTGTACCATTGGCACCAGCCTGTCCTTTTTGACCTTTAGCTCCATTGATTCCTGAAGTTCCTGAGTTTCCACTTGTTCCTGAAGATCCACTTGAACCACTAGAACCGGAAGATCCACCTTGTCCTTTTTGACCTTTAACTCCTGATGTTCCAGAAGATCCGCTTGAACCGGAAGATCCACTGGATCCAGAAGATCCGCTTGAACCTTGAAATTCAGGATAATTTGCCGGATCAAAGTTACCTTCATGGAACGAAATATGTCCTCCAATAGTAGTTCCTGTTTTTAATTTTGCCATTTTTTACGTTTCTTATTTTTGTTCAAGCTCTTGAATAGCTTCAGTTAAATGTGTTATCTTATTAGAGTATATATTCTCCAATGTTTCGCGTTCTGTATCAGAGTCACTATTACCTATTTCAAATAGTATTGCCCCTAATTTATCTTTTAATTCCTCTAATTGTGTGTTTCCCATTATACTCTTAAATCTATTACACCCATCCTTTTATATATGGGCTCGTTGGCATTAGCGCCATCTTCTTTAATTACTTTTTGTCCTCTACCTAATGCAGCATAAGGATGTCTAACTCCAGATCCTGAAAATATAGAATATTCATTACCATCATTGAGATATAAAACTGAACCCATTGATTCCATCTGTGTATTTAATGTAGTGTTAGTTGCCACCGCGTCATATGAAGTTAAAACCCATAAATATCCATCGCCTATTGTTTTTAACTTGTTGGCTAATTCAATTCTAGGAGCATCATATCCATAAACATCATAACTTTGATCATGTACTATACTAGAATCACTTTCCAGTATAACAGTAAGCCTTAATCCTCTAGAACCCGAATTGTAAATTTGTGTACCGTTTACTTCTAGACTTCTATTAGAATGTGTATCAAATATATCTACGGATGTGTTTGAAGCTTGTGGTTGAGAAACATGACCTGTACCGATAGCTTTAATATGCGTCGTTTCTTCTGAAATATTATCAGCTTCCCATTTGCTATCGTTAAATTTAAATCTACTATTTTCTGTAATTTCAGTTAACTGAATGTTATCTACAAATACATGAGTTCCTTTATCACCCTGTGTATTGTATGTAAATCCTATTTTTATTTGTCTGTATAAATCCATACCGTTAGGTACCATTGCATATCTAGCGTTCCATACTGTTCTGTCACCTGAATTGTAATTATCTTCAGGAGTTTCACCAATTTTAGATACTCCACCATTGTAATGTCTATATACATATCCGTTATATTGAACACCATAATAACTACCTGTGTATGATTTAGTTGCCTCCCATACTTGTTGATTTGATCCTGGAATAAAATTAGCTAATTCACTTGTAATTTCAAATTCTTTTTCATATCTTTGCCATTCCCATGTATTAAAAGGAGAAATAGATTGGCCCCATGGGGTTGGTAATCCAATGCCCATTGTACCCCATCCAATTTCATTATTTTGATAAACATCTAGATTAGCACCACCTGTATCGCCTCGATAATCAAAAGAAAATCTAAACTTCTTTCCAGCTATTTTAGTATTTGCAGGTGGATAAAGTCTTAAACCTCCCCATGTACTATCGGGCGCTATATTAGGGTATCTAAAAATGTGTAATCCATATTTACTATTTTTACCAGCATATTTTCTAGCTGTCGTGTAAATATTTGTTTGTTTGTAAATACTCCAAGGATATGAACCTCCTGCATTTTCTGTTCCAAATACTTGATTTGCTTGATTTGACCACCATCTTCTACCATCAGCATTAACATGCCAGCCGATAGTATCTAAGCCGTTTTCAGTCTCATCTATATTAAGAACATGAAAATCATTAGTGATTGCATCTAATCTAGCTGTGACACCAGTTGACAATGTAGGAGAATTCTCATTGAATTCTCCCCATTGATTAATAAAATTACTTTCTTCTTTTACAAATATTGATTTTACTTTTGTATCTTTTGACATATTCTTATTATGCTAATTTAAATTCTAAATCTCCTGAAGGGTTTTCTTCAATTTTATATGTATGCATTACCATTTTACCATTAAGTGTTAATGTTGTACCGTCGAATGTCAAATTACTTTCACCTTCTACAGTTGATCCTCCAGTTGCAGTTAATATATTGTGATTTACATTATTTGTTACAGACAATGTAGCTCCAATATTACCCTTTGCTCCTGAAGTTCCTGAAGATCCGCTTGAACCAGAAGATCCACTTGAACCAGAAGATCCACTTGAACCAGAAGATCCATTAACACCAGAAGTTCCGCTTGTACCATTGGCACCAGCCTGTCCTTTTTGACCTTTAGCTCCTTTAGTTCCTGAAGTTCCTGAAGTTCCACTTGAACCAGAAGATCCACTTGTACCACTTGATCCACTAGAACCATTTGCACCTCTTTCACCCTTTTGACCTTTAACTCCATTAATTCCTGAAGTTCCTGAGTTTCCGCTTGTTCCTGAAGAGCCGTTAGATCCACTTGAACCAGAAGATCCACTTGATCCAGAAGAACCAGAAGTTCCGCTTGAACCAGAAGAACCGCCTTGTCCTTTTTGACCTTTAGCTCCATTAATTCCTGAAGTTCCATTAACTCCACTAGTTCCAGAAGAACCAGAAGAACCAGAAGTTCCACTTGAACCGGAAGATCCGCTTGAACCAGAAGATCCATTAACACCTGAAGTTCCATTGACACCTGAAGTTCCACTATTTCCTGAAGTTCCGCTTGTACCATTGACACCAGCTTGTCCTTTTTGACCTTTAGCTCCTGATGTTCCAGAAGATCCACTTGAACCAGAAGATCCACTTGATCCACTTGATCCAGAAGAACCAGAAGTTCCGCTTGAACCAGAAGATCCATTAACTCCACTTGTACCTGAAGATCCAGTTAAACCAGAAGTTCCGCCTTGTCCTTTTTGACCCTTTGCACCAGTTAAACCAGAAGTTCCGCTTGATCCACTTGAACCAGAAGAACCAGAAGTTCCACTTGATCCGCTTGAACCAGAAGAACCAGAAGAACCATTATTTCCAGGTTCTCCTTTAATAGAACCACCTGAAATCCAACCATCTGCTTCAGTCCATACCCATATAGAATCATCTTCCTGAACTATATAAGCATAACCATCCTGATTTCCTGCAACTGGAAGCTGCGATTGATCAGATACTTGTCCTTGCATTTGTATACCCCAACCTGGATTACCTTGGGCACCTGAAGTTCCGCTTGAACCAGAAGATCCATTCTTTCCATCATTTCCAGATGTTCCGCTCGAACCAGAAGATCCGTTTGTACCATCAGTTCCAGAAGTTCCTGAAGATCCGTTTGTTCCAGAAGTTCCACTTGATCCACTTGAACCAGAAGATCCACTTGAACCAGAAGTTCCTGACGTTCCACTATTTCCTGAAGTTCCGCTTGATCCGCTTGAACCAGAAGAACCAGAAGTTCCACTTGATCCACTTGATCCACTAGAACCACCAGAACCAGAAGTTCCTGAAGAACCACTTGAACCAGAAGATCCATTTGTACCGTCAGTTCCAGATGTTCCACTAGATCCACTTGATCCACTTGAACCAGAAGTTCCTGAAGATCCACTTGAACCAGAAGTTCCGCTTGTACCAGAAGTTCCATCTTCACCCACTTTCATTGGTGTAAATGAGAATATTAATTGTCCATTAGCTGCTAAATCATTTGCTCTAAAAGCATCAGTAATCATATGTTCATCTGAACTAGTACCACCTGGGAAATGAGATGATTTAGAACCACCTACTCTTTCCATATCCATTCGTAAATCACCTCTGCCAATCGCAGAATTAACAATACTTTGGTTAGTAGCTTTATATATGTGGTATTTAGATGCGTCTCCAGCTTTAACAACTTTAACATAAATAACATCATATCCTTCGTTTACCATATCAGTAAATAAAGAATTAGAATTATTGACATCGTTTAATCCATTTGAAATATCTGAGAACCACCATTCTTTAGTTCCTGAGTATATAAATGATGTTGCGTTTGTATGTACTAATTGATTAACGTTTGTATATCGCGTGTCTGAGAAAGTTACACCATCATAATCTAGTGCTAAGCCTCCAGATGCTCCATCATATCCTGAACTTCCGCTAGTTCCAGCTGTTCCGCTAGTTCCTGCAGTACCATTTAAACCATCTTGTCCTTTTTGTCCTTTGAGACCCTTTTCACCTTTTTCTCCTTTAGTTCCTGAAGTTCCTGAAGTTCCATCGTTTCCAACTTCTCCTTTTTGACCTTTAACTCCTGAAGTTCCGCTTGAACCAGAAGATCCATTAGAACCGCTTGTTCCATCAGTTCCACTTGAACCAGAAGATCCGTCGTTTCCATCATTTCCTGAAGTTCCACTTGAACCAGAAGATCCATTAGAACCACTTGTTCCATCATTTCCTGAAGTTCCAGAAGATCCATTCGATCCAGTACGACCTGAAGTTCCGCTTGAACCAGAAGATCCATTCGATCCATCAGTTCCTGAAGTTCCATTATTTCCATTAACACCTGAAGTTCCGCTTGTTCCTGCAGTTCCACTTGTTCCTGAAGTTCCGTCTACTCCATTTAAACCGTCTATTCCCGAAGTTCCAGAAGATCCAGAAGATCCATCAGCTCCTGAAGTTCCACTTGAACCAGAAGATCCAGAAGATCCATCAGTTCCTGAAGTTCCGCTTGATCCATTTGTTCCTGAAGTTCCACTAGTACCATCTGATCCATTAGTTCCTGAAGTTCCACTTGAACCAGAAGATCCATTAGTTCCATCAGTTCCAGAAGTTCCACTTGAACCAGAAGATCCGCTTGTACCAGAAGATCCATTAGTTCCATCAGTTCCAGAAGTTCCAGAAGATCCATTCGATCCTGAAGTTCCACTTGAACCAGAAGAACCATTTGTACCATCAGTTCCTGAAGTTCCTGAAGTTCCACTTGAACCATTTTCTCCAGCTTCACCTTTGACACCTTGTTCACCGTCGTTTCCAGAAGTTCCAGAAGAACCGTTTTTTCCATTAGTTCCTGAAGTTCCACTTGTTCCTGAAGATCCACTTGAACCAGCAGATCCAGCAGCTCCGTTAAGATCTAATATTTTTATCCAATCAGATCCATCATATTCCCATGTAAATCCGTCATCTGTGAAATTTAAATCACCAGCTTCATAATCACCATTGGGATTGTCTCTTTTGTCTCCTATGTTTGAATTAGTAGTGGTATCAATATGTCCCGTAAATGTAGACTTTTGGCCTTTTAGCCCCTTTTCTCCTTTAGATCCTGAAGTTCCGCTTGTACCAGAAGATCCACTAGATCCGTTTCTACCATCACTTCCAGAAGTTCCATTTAATCCGTCATCTCCTTTTTCACCTTTAGCACCAGTATCTCCTTTAAGAGAACCACCATCTATCCAATTTGAACCATCATGTACCCATAAATGACCATCTGTTAATATGTATGCGTCTCCTGGCTTCGGTGTTATACCACTCAATGTACTAACTCTACCCTTGAATGTTATACTTGTTCCAGTTTCACCTTTATCACCCTTTGTGCCGACTCCAGTATCACCTTTAGCACCATCAAGTGGTTGAGTATAATTTATGATGTTTCCAGATGCATCTAATCCTAAATAGTCCCCAAGTTGAGGGTTACTTAGTATAAATTCTTCAATTTGTTTAATCTTTAATTTAGCCATCTAATAGGTTATGTATTTTTATATGTTAAGCTGTAGGTTATATATCTATTTGCCTTTTTAAATGTTGGCATTAATAGAGCAAAAAAAATATTTTAAAAATCCCAGCGATTAGAATGGTGACAAATCACATAATATCCTCCATCTATCACAAATCCTAAGCCTTCTTTTCTTATTTTTTGATTGAATATAGTGTCTTCTGATGGCGCGCCTTCTATAAATGTTTCTACGTCTATCCATCTAGAAACACAATCAGATATATGTATTAAATTACACGTGCCAGTTTGTGCAAACTTCGTAGGCTCATTCATCTTCCATTTTTGCCATTTGCTTTTTAAGCCTTTGATTTTAAATGGAGCTTCTAATGGAGACCAGCCGCTTGGTTTTTTAAGAGTAGATTCAGGTGTATCTTTTAGGGATGCAATATTATTTATCCATGCAGAACAAATAGCCCATGTGTATTTTTTGTCACCTTTATTTTGATGATACCAACTATTTCTAATTACCTTACATGCATTTGGCATTAAAAAATCATCTGAATCCATGTACGTTGTTAATATTCCTTCTACTAAACCTCTAGCAGCTTGCCTTGGTATACCTCTGTAATATTTACTGATTCCATTTCCTTCATACATATTGGGTGTATTTTTATCAATATAAATAAAATCTATATTTGAATCTTTTTTAAAATGTTTATAGTAAAGTTCTTCTGTTTTTTTGCAACCATCTGCTGCGATTACCAATTGAGATCTAGGTTCATTCATAGCTTTAAATGATTTTACAGCTCTAATAAATTTTTTATCTGAATCAGACCTAGAACCCGGGTAATCACCTAAATATGATTGCATAATCCATGTTATGTCATATTTTGTCATAATCTAAATTGGTTCTGTATATTTTTCACAAAAAGTAAGTACAATTTTATTATTCTTTTTATACCAAGCATCTACTTCATATATGTTTGAAAATCTTGAAAATCTACCAATAGATTTAAGATCGTTTGTTCTAAATAAACTAGTGGTGAAATTAAATCCATTATATAAATATTCTTTATCATTATAGTTTACCTTAGCTTGATGAAGTCCACTAACATGAACCATTTCGCCCAGTCTATGTTTTGTATTCATAACTTCATTTGGTGTAAATTCAGAAGTATTGTTTAATAAAACCTGAACGACAGACGCCTGTGATTCTAATGCATATATAGATCTAAATATGTAATGTTTACCAGTAAATCCCCAACCAGCTTTACAATAAAAAACATATTCCGTATTTACCAAAGATAATGCATAATCCAATCTTTCAAAATCAGTTTTGGCACTTGGCTTTATTATTTTAAAATCATAAACTTCTTTTAAACCTGTTTTAAGTCTTTCTAATTCTTTAAATAATTCTTTATCGTCGTCTTCTTTTAAAATTATTATTAATTTAGAAATAATAGCTCTAGCAGTGTTAGATGCCATTAAGCCCTTCAGTGTTTCTAATAAATCAAAACCATTTCCATTAGAAGTTAATAATATGGTTGTGTTTTTATCTTGCATCATTTATATGTGTTTGTTTTCCAGTCATACATGTGACTAAGTTTATGTTTATTTTTACCTTCTATTAAATTATCCAGCAGCTCCTTATATGTCTGTACAAGTTTTTCATTGTATACTGTATATCTTGTTAATACCTCTTCAGATTGCTCGTTATATGATTCTAAATTATCTCCATGGGAATCAGCTGCCTTTTTTAATTGTGCTGATGCCGTTTTTAAATCACATTCAGGATAATAATATCCAGCATCTTGTATCATGTCTGCATTATGGACGAGTGGATATTGTAAATATAAACAATCTAAATATGCATAATTTAATGGATTCTCCCATTGGTGTGAAACCACAATATCTGCATGATTTGCCAGTGTTTCTACAACAGGTTTTCTTCCGAACGTTCTAAGATTTGTATCTCCGGGATTAACTAAATCCAAATTATATAAAATAGATTTAAAATAATCATTTTTAAGAATTCTAGATCCCATCATCATGTTTACAAGCCCTATGTTTCCTCCTCCTCTTTTAAATTCTTCTGCTATCAATAAAGGCAATAACGCATATTTAACAACATTCATATTAGGTTCATAAATACAAATATTTAGTGGCCTGTCACTAGTTGGTTTTAAGTATATTGGAGAACCTGACTGTGTACCCGTTTTGACTGCGTCTTTACCATAACTTTCACATGCTTGATCAATAAACATTGGATCCCAAATAAAAGGAACAGCAAACACCTTATCGTCTTCCAAACCATTTAATATTCTATAATAATCATGATTTTGATGACCTTGTTGTGGAACATACCATACTTCATCGACGTTTCCCCTAAAATAAGATGATTCTATTTTAGCTTTAGGATCTTTGGCAAAAAGAACTCTTTCCATGTCTATGACATAGTTATTTCCACATTGATATTTTATTACTTTTTTATTTTTACCAGTCGCTTTAAATTCATCTAAATGATGTGGTCTCAAAGAAGTTCCAAGTTCTATTAATATGTCTATTTTTTTAAATTCAGTCCAATAGTTTTTTACTGGAAATCTTTTAGAATCCCATACCACCTTCTTGTTTAACTCCTTTTCTTTTATTTTTTGACTAGTATCTAATAACACAACTTTGTGTCCCGTTTGTTTTAAAACATTTACTAAAAAAATAGCATTCATTTTAATTCCATTTATCCAAATACTTTCAAATTCCTTTTGTAAACCTATTGTTACTCCTATATACATATTAAATATTTATTTTTAACTAGTTTATATATCTAGAAAATAAAAAAGGGCCTCCAAAATGGAGGCCCTTAAATTAATTAATAATTAAACTGTTAAGCTAATTATGCTCTTCTTTGTTCATACTTTTCAGTATAAGCTTCTGGAGCTACGCCTCCGCCTTCACCTGCACCTGCAAGTGGAGCGATAACGTAAACTTCATCTTCAGCATCAATATCGTAACCGATACCTGTTAAAGAGAAAGCTGCGCCATTAGCAGAAACCCAACCGTTAGAGTTAACTTCTGCCATGTACATTTGCTCATTCTTACCGTTTACGAATACAACGATATCTGAATCTTCTGATGAATCAACCGCTAAAGGTATTGTAAAGGTAGTTAAACCTGTTACTGTACCCATTTGGTGAATTCTCATTCCAGCACCGAAAGCATCATCAGCTAAAGCTTCTAAAGAATCAATAGAAGCGTCTTGTGCTGTGTTAACAGCAGCCAATGCAGCGTCTATAGATTCTAAAGAATTAATAGATGCGTCTTGTTCAGCGTTCTTAGTTGTTTCTACAGATACTGCAGTTTCCAATGAGTTAACAGAATTATTAAGTTCTGCAACATCAGTGTTCAATGCGTCAACTGAAGCTTGTAAGTTAGAGATATCACCATCATTACTAGTAATCTGAGATTGTAACCCTTCATCAACTTTTTCTAATGAATCAATAGATGCGTCAGTAGCTAATGCATAAGCAGCAAATGCGTTATCATTAGTTTGATCAACTTGATTGATTAACGAAACTACTTCAGCGAAGTTATCAACATCACCACCATCAATTGCACCTAAGATAGCATCGATTCTATCTTTTTCGGTAACGATTTCAGCTGATAAAGCCGTGTCTATCCCTTCTAATGAAGTAATAGATGCGTCTTGTTGAGCATTCTTAGTTGTTTCTACAGATACTGCAGTTTCCAATGAGTTAACTGAACCTGTAAGAGTTAAGTTATCAGCATCGTTGTCTTCAATCTGCTTGATGATTGAAGTGTCAGCAGCTTGTAATGCATCAATAGAAGCGATAACCAATACGTCAGTTGATTGCAATGCATCAATTGAATTATCTTGTTCACCGTCTTTAGTTACACCAGTAGCAACAACACCTTCTAATGAGTTGATTGACGCGTCTTGCTCGCCTTGCTCAACTGCTACTGCAGTTGATAAAGCAGCGATAGATGCAGAATCATTTGAATCATTAGCTGTAATCAACGACTGTACTTCAGTTGTAAAGTCACTAATTTGTTTTACTTTTAATCTTGCCATGTTTATATGTTTGTTTATTTAGGCCTAAAGACACGTTAGTGTGTCCTATGATCTATATATAAAAAACGCTTTGTGATTTTTACCACAAAGCGCTCCATTTTACATGTTTATTTTATATTATCCTAATACAAATTAGGTGGCCTTATTATTCAGCCAAATAACCTGATTTTGAGTAGTTAAAGTCTACGTCATCTGATGTTTCCAATTGATAACCTGCAATTGATCCCATCCAATATAGAGTATCATTTGCTTCTATATTTTCCATGGTTTTGGCAGTAAGTCCACCGTCATTAGAAAAATAACATCCTTCGTCTTTAGCACCATCACCTATATTACATTCTAGTCCATTTACTTCTACTGAAACTGGTGTATCATTAAATGGTGTATGTGTAATTGTAAGTCCGGTTGAATCTCCATCGTTAGATGTTACTAGCGAAGTTTGATTTAAATCGTCTTTTGTTTTTATAGCAATCAATGTTGGTTCGGCTACGCCTCCACCATCTTGTACGCCTTCTAACATTAATAACATTGCAGGAGAACCAAAGCTAGAAGAATTTAATCCATTAGAATTCCAATAGTTATTATCACCTGTTAATAATATGTCTCCACCATCAGCTCGTGTAATTATTAAGAAATCTGAACTTGTTGCAGTTCCATCTTCATTTACTAAACCTGAACCAACTGCGAATGTTTGACCAAAATCATCAACGTCGCTACCCGTGATAATGATAGATGCATCAGCTTGTGTTGCAGAAATATTTAATATTTTATGAGTTTCGCCATTATCAGTAACTGTTGCAGATAAATTAAGTGAATCAACTGCAAACACAGAATTAAGTATCAATGCCATAGCAGTTGCATCATATGTTAAATATTGAGGTGCTGCAGGATATGGTACTAATGTTACGTTTACTCCATAAGTTGATAACATCACTGCAGGATCTCCTAAGGAAATAGCCGCAGTTGAATTACCGTCACTTATTTGAAAATCAATAGTACCGTA
>Ga0115008_10004349_pt1 | contig 11769 bp, 15 predicted proteins | sample FraStrMetagenome_FD_87164 | JGI IMG/M metagenome (GOLD analysis project Ga0115008, IMG submission 87164) | Marine eukaryotic phytoplankton communities from Arctic Ocean - Fram Strait ARC3M Metagenome | ecosystem: Environmental > Aquatic > Marine > Oceanic | place: Fram Strait | collected...
GAATTTTAATTATATTTTTTTCGTGTGGGGGTATGTCATGTAGTTGCCAATGGTACCGCGTCTGCGACGCGGGCGCCTTGCGGGCAGAGCCCTTAGCCACCCTTATGTCTTGCGCGGTCAAAACGAAGCCAAGGTGCCGATCAAAGTTCCGAAGCGTTTCATCGTCCACGACAACGCCCCAAGTCCCAAGAAGCGGCCATATAGACCACGGGCCACACACCGCGCACACGCATCGTCGACACCACACACCCGTGCGCTAGCTCGATGCGCTAGCTCGTGACCAGCAGTAGTGTGCGCATGTGTGTGGTGAACGCAAGTAGAGGGTCTAGCTCGGCAGCGGCCCATGACGGGAGCGCCGCGCAGCCGCAGGCCGCGGTCACACGCATAAGGAGGTTGCCACCAAGTCGTCAGCGCGAGCGCGCCGACGACACGACGTGGAGGGGCGGGAGGCCGGAGGAGCTCGACGCGGATCGACGGGCCATGCAGCTACGCCCACCCGCCCTAGGTCAGCAGCGGGGCGACACTGCTCAAAGGAGCTTGAGCAACCGCTCCGCCTGCTGGATGTACCCTCCTTCCGGCTCGAGGCCGAGGGCCGCGTGGGAGGCTCGCAGTACATCGGCGATGGAGCCCGAGGGCACTCCGACCAGATGTTGTATGCGTTGAACTTTGTCGGGGAGCGTCTCGTCGTTCGGGGAAACAGGCGGTGCCGGAGGCTGCTGTTGCGGCGAGGCCTCGGCTAGGTCTATGGCAAGCACGGCTGCGGGGTCCGAAGACCAAACGTCTCCCTGCGTCCAGGGAGTATGGCCCCAGCGCAGCTGCTCCACCTCGGTCGGGCTGGGGGTGCCCGAGGACGACGAGCCCCCCCTCCTTGTGGGCCAGCAAAGCGGCTCGGTCGTGTGCGGGCTCACCGTCCCTGGAGGGGGCCCCCGCGGAGTGGGCCAACACAAGGGCGGCGGCAGCCCCACGGGGGGCGGCGGCGAAGGCGGCGGCGGCAGCACCTCGCGCGGCCTCGCAGGCACCGGCACATTCCGCAGCGCATCCTCGATCGCCGCGACGATCCGCGCCCGCTCACCCTCCTCGCGCGCCGCGCGCTCTTCCTCTGCAGATGGAGCTGGCGCGGCGGGAGGCGCGGGGAGTGGCGCGGCCAGAGATGCAGTGGGCGGGGCGGCCGGCGGGGCAGCGACGGGAGCGGCGACAGGGGCGGCGACAGGAGCGGCAACAGGAGCGGATGATGGGGCGGGGGCAGGAGGAGATGAGCGGCGTCTCTCGCGCTCGACCGAGGCCGCCGCCGCCGCCTCCTTGCGAGCCGCGCGCTCTGCCGCCGCCGCTGTCTCCGCTTTGACCCTCTCCGCCCTCCTTGCCGTCCTCTCCGCCTCGGCGGCCGCCTCTCGGCGCGCCGCCCGCTCCGCAGCCGCCCGCTCCGCCTCAATCCGCTGACGCTCCGCCGCTGCTCTCTCAGCCTCGCGCGCCCGCTCACGAGAGAGCGCCAACGCCCTCTCTGCGCTCAGCTCTTCCGACTCGTCATCCTCCGAATCCATGGCGTCGGAGGCGGTGCCGCCCGCCTCGACCTGGTCCGAGAGAGAGCTGGCGCTACTCACCGCCGGCTCGGCCGGCTTGGCCTCTCGCGCCTGCCCTCGCTTCTTCGTGCCCGACCTCTGCCGCTGCTTGTCTCGCTTGGCCTTGTCCTTGCTCTTCTTGGGCGCCTAATATGAGAGTCGGGCAGGCAGTTAGCGAGACAGCCGAGTGTAGCCAGCGATTCTGGCTGCGCTTGCTGCGCAATCGGGGCATACTACGGACCGGCGCTCCCCGCCCAGTGACAGGCGGGCTCTCGGTTGTGCAGCGTTCTAGGAAACGGCGCCTTGCTCTTCTCCTCGTCCACTAGTGCGAGCAGCTCCTTCGCTGCCGCCTCGGCCGCCTCCTCTGCCGCCGCAAGCCGCCGTTGCTTTGCCGTGGCATCCTCCTCCGGAGCGGCACTCGCACCGCCGCTCGTAGTCTTACGCTTCAGGTAGAGCAGAGCTGCCGACGCCGCCCTCTGCGCGCCATCGTCATCACATCGTTGAAGCGCCTGGAGCGGGGGCAGCGCACCGGCTCTGGCCACCTCCAGGCGCACCGCCGGCTCCTTCGACATGCTGAGGACCATCTTTGCGGCCTGCTTCTTTGTCAGGTGGCTCCCACTCTTCAGGAGGTGGACGAGCGGCGAGATGGCGCCCGCGTCTGCGAGAGCCACCGCGTTGGAAGTCACCTCGCTCGCGGCGCTGTCGTCGGCGAGGTGGCGCAGGAGGAACTTGGCCTCCTTCTTACCATCCTCGCTTCCGTCCTCGAGGAGGCCCACAAGCGGCGGCAGGGCTCCCGCCTTGGCCACCGCCACCGCATTCGCTGCGTTGTCCGCGACGAGGTTGCCCAAAGCAAACGCGGCCCATTCCTTTCCAACCTCGCTACCGTCGCTCATCAGGGCCACGAGCGGGGCCATGGCGCCGGCCGCGGCGACGGCCGCCTGGTTGGTGCGGCTGCGGTAGGTTATGTTGCCCAGCGTCACCGCGGCCTCTTCCTTGCACTTCTCGCTCCCGCCGCTGAACAGGCGCACGATCGGTGTGATAGCGCCGACCGCAGCAATCGCAACCTCGTTAGCCACTGCACTGTCCGAGGAGATATTGCCCAGCGTCACAGCCGCCCACTCCTTGTCGGTCTCGCTGCCGTCGGTCAGCCTCGCTGTCAGCTGCGCGACGAGCGGCTCGATCGCGCCCGCCGCGGCGAGGGACGCGTTGGCCGCAGAGTGGTGGACAGCCACGGTGCCGAGCGCCTTGGCAGCAAAACCCTTGCCCGCCTCGGTGCCGTTGACCAGCAGCGCAGTGAGCGGCACGATCGCACCGGCCTCAACGATAGCGGCCGCATTCTCGGAGTCGCCGGCCGCGAGGAAGGCCAGCGTCTTAGCTGCGTCCTCCTTCGCTTCCTGGCTCTCGCTGCCGAGCAGTTCGAGCAAGGGAGCGATCGCGCCAGCCTCGACGATGGACTCGACATAGTCGTCGTGAAACGCGATCCCGCTGAGCGTGCGTGCAGCGTGCACCTTTCCGTCTTCGCTTTCGCTGCCGAGCAGAGCCACCAGCGGGCCGACCGCCCCCGCCTCCGCAATGTCTACGCACGTGTCGTCATGCTCCGAGGCCAGGTTGGCTAGCACGCCCGCCGCCTTTGCCGCAGGGTTAGGGGGGGAGGGCGGGTTTTCGTTAGCAACCGCAAGGAGAGCGGCCGTGAGAGCGGCGTCGAGCATCGCAGTGGAGTGACATGCAGCGCGTGCAGACAAAGGCAGTTGTGGAGTGCGAGGCTGCAGGGAGGAGTCTGGCAGGGAGGCGGCTGCGGCGAGGCGCGCCCACCTTTGCTGCACTCACGGCATCTCCCCGCTCGAGCTGCGCGACGAGGAACCAGAGCAGCTGGGTCTCGATGGCCTTCGCGGCCAGGAACGGGTTTGACCCATCCGCGCCCTCCAGCTGCGTCATGAGGCCCTCGAGCTGCGCCACGAGCCCAAGGAGCGCCTCACTCATCCCCGCGCGGGCAACCTAGCGCGGCGGGGGGTGGGCAGTGCACGGTGGCGTGGGCAGCCGGTGCGAAGCACTGCTAGACGGGCCGCGGCGGCGGCGGGCGGGCAGCACGAGGAGAGTGGCGGCAGCAATCTTGTTGCAGGGCATTCGGTCATGCTCGTGGGAGGGCGTCAGCGGCGGCTGCGGTCCACCTGGCGCGGCTCGACATCCAGAAGCGCCTCGCCCATGAGGGAGGAGTTGCGGTTGGCCTTCTGGACGATGTGGAGCTGCTGCCGGATCGAAGCGCACGCCTCAGCGTTGAGTGGGACGATTGACTTGTGATCTGAGGACGACCCTTCCAACGCTCCGTCGGCAATTGACAGCACGGGGGTCATGGGGCAGGGATTCACTTCCAGTACTTCGCTCATGGCGATCGCCGCTCGGTCACAAACCAGGGCTAGCTTATGGCACCCGCGCGTCCCGGCGGGCGCGGCGCGACACTTCCTTTAGGGCCGCGAGAGCGCGATCCGGGCGGGCGTGTTCTGAACCTCCAAAGTTTTTCGCGAGAGTAAAAGCCCTCGCCTACCGTCCGGGGTCCGGGAATGTGCAAACGCGTTGCGTGTAGTGAATGAAAATGAGCAAACACCCCATGGGGTCCCTGGAAGCGATGTACGTTCGATATGTGCGCCTGCTCCATCCATCCAGCGCGACGACCGACCGACAGACGAACGACGGGGTGTCATCGTCACGGACTCAAAACAAACAACTGCACGTCTCGCGCGCGCGTGAACAGGGCTCCAGGCCCCAAATTACGTGTGAGTGTTAGAGTTGTTTGGTATTGCTAAAAATCTCTCTCTCGGACTCACGGTCCCGTCCTGTTGACGCACGAGACCTCGACCTGAGAGAGAGATGTGTTTGTCGACCTGCACGCCCGGAAGAGCCTCGGGCGGGGCCGCAGCCCGCAGGGGACTCAGATGTCCGGCCAGCAGCCGGCTCTATCTATAAAGCCTAGCCTCTAGCCTTTTCTTCATTGGGGCATCCACCCTCCACCCTCCGTCCCTCCCGCCTTCCCGCCCGACGACCTCCAAAGCCCGTAGCCCGAGTGTGACCCGGCTAGCCACATCGGCAGGGAGGCTGCAGGACCAAGAAAGAGAAACTCGCGCGAGAGCAGATTGCTGGTACCTGGCTGGTAATAAGAAATCGCTAAACAAGAGCAAGAGGCGCCCAACTGAAGCGTCTCTCACGCTCGACATTTTGCCAGCGGCTTACGCATCCCTCTGGAAAGCTTGCGCTCGAATGGGCTGCACTGAGTCCAAGCCGGAGTCCACCGACCCCGCTGAGCGCTCGGGGCGCGCCACTGCCCAGCCGAGTGGCGGCGCACGGTCCACAAAGCGGTCGACCAAGCAGGAGAGCGACAAAGAGGCGAAGACGGTCAAGCTGCTGGTCCTCGGCGCCGGCGAGAGCGGCAAGTCGACGCTTCTCAAGCAAATGAAGGTTCTGCACAAGGGTGGCTACTCGGAGGGCGAGCGCGCCGACTTTGCAAAGGTGGTCCACTCCAACGCGATCCTCTCGGCGCGTTCCGTCTTCGAGGGCTTTGAGAGACTCGGGATCGCGATGCCCGAGGAGCTGGCGCGCGAGCAGACGGCCTTCGAGTCGGACCCAGCGAGCGGAGACGAGCACCTCACGCCGCAGCTCGGCGAGATCATCGCTCGCTTGTGGGCGCACCCGGCCGCGCGGAAGGTGTTTGAGCGGAGGGCAGAGTACCAGCTTAGCGACTCAGCGGAGTACTACTTCGACAACGTCGACCGGATGGCAGCCGACGGGTACGTGCCGACCGAGCTCGACGTGCTGCGCTCTCGCATCCGCACGACCGGCATCGTGCGGACAGACTTCCGTCTGCACGGCAACGACTTTGCCATGTGCGCTCGCCACCAGCCCCGGGCCGCCATCCCGATGCGCGCACGCCCCGGGCGCGGTCCGAAACGTCTTGGTGCGTGCCAGGTACGACATGGGCGGCCAGCGCAACGAGCGCCGAAAGTGGATCCACACCTTTGAGGGCGTCAACGCCATCATCTTCGTCGCTGCGCTCTCCGAGTTTGACCAGGTCTCCCTCCTCCCTCCTTCCCTCTCCTTCCCCTCCCGCCCCTCCCCTCCCAGGCAGTCTCACTGCCTCCTCGCCTCCTTGCTCTCACGCTCTCCCTCCCCCCACCGACGCTCTCATCCTCACCCACCTTTCCCGCCCTCCCTTCAGGTCCTCTTCGAGGATGAGTCGCAGAACCGGATGCAGGAGAGCATCAACCTCTTCGAGCAGGCACGCGCCCCACCCTTTTGGCACACTCCGTCCCACCGATGCCGATCCCTGTTCGCAACACACTCTCCCACCATTTCTCCACGCTTGCCGGCCGTCGCCCGCAGATTGTCAACTCCAAGTGGTTCGACAACACCGCGGTGATCCTCTTCCTCAACAAGCGCGACCTGTTCGAGGAGAAGCTGAAGCGCGTGCAGGTGGCGGACTACTTTGAGGACTTTGGCGACCGCGACAACGAGTTCGAGCCCGCCGCCGACTTCTTCCGCCAAAAGTTCCTCGCAAAGTGCAAGAACCAGAGCAAGACCATCTTCACGCACTACACCGTCGCGACCGACAAGAAGCATGTGGACCTAGATCCTCAACACAGACCCGTGATATAGCCGAGACGTAGCTCTCGCTCGTCCACACAGTGCGAGCCTCGCCCCTGGTGAGACATCCCGCCCCGGCACCAACATGAGCTCACCTTCACCCAGGAACGTGGACCTCGTCTTCAAGTCGGTGGTCTCGTCAATACTCGAAGACAACTTGAAGGCGTCGGGCCTCATGTGAGGCGGCAAAGACGCCGCGCCACGCCCAACCCCTGCCCCGCTGCTCCGTCGTCGCTTGCTTGCCGCCTCGAAGTCGCGCCCCAGGCTGTGCCCGCTTCCCTTTTGTGTTCAGTTACGTAGCGAGCGAGTATCAGATAGTGCTCGCATTTATGAGCTCCTATTAGTCCCACATCTTCCTAAGACTTTGGCTAAGAACACTCCACATCTCAGACCTCGAGTCGCACTTTACTCTCTACGTTTCCGGACAAGACTCAAGAACGTTAATGAGGGGCTGCGAGACGGCGCCTCGCGGGGGTGTGCGCTACCATCCGTTGCGCGTTGGACGTTGGGGCAGCGTCTCGTCAACATTTCTCATATGCGCGAACGAGGAGAATCGGCGTAGGAATCCCGGCAGGCATCCGTTGTTGGAGGCCTGCTCAAAGGGTGCCAAGGTGGTCGCGAGATGGCATGCGAGTTTCACGAGGGCTTCGCGCGTGAGAGCAAGATAAGGGAGTTTAGATTACAGCGCTCGGATACTCCACGTCACGTGCTCAACGGGGCATCGGGCCCACATCGGGCGCGCGTTTGCTCGGACAAAAGACGAGGCTCCAGCAAGGCCAAGGGGCGAGTGGTGAGAACCGAAACCGTTTTTCTTATTGCAATGGGCGAACTTGGATATTCGCAACACCAACCACGCCCGCCAGTCTGCGTTCTGCGTTTCCCCTACTACCGCCGGCACGATCCGCGAGCACCACCGCACGCCGCAAGTCGGTTCCCTTTCCGCTTTGCAGATAATGCCGAATCACCCGGCCTCGCCCAGGACGACCCACCAACCACGAGGCTCGCAGAGGCGATGGTCCCGGATACAGTCCATGGGTGACGCTGACCTTTGGCTGGCTCCTCCGAACCTCTCAGCACCCAATGCGTATCGAGAATACCTCAGCTCAACGTGCGGGCTCAACGCAGCTGGCAACTGGCAACCCGAGGACACCATGAAGTGCTGGAGACACAACACATGCCCCCCGGAGGTGCTGTCTCGCATTCTGTCCACGCCTGCTGCGGCCTTTTCCTCGTGCTCCGCGCAGCTTCGTGCGCATGGGTGCCTCGCCGTGCCAGAGCAGGTGCGGTGTGGCGACGCACCTCTGCCACAACACTCGCACACGCAGCGGCCGCCGCTCACATGCCACCCCAACAACGCAGTTGGTGAGCGCGGTTGACTCGAACGGCCTTGGTACGCAATACTCACACTTTCGTGCGACGTATCGGCTCCTCTGCAGCTGGCTGGCGCCCCGTGACGGTGTCGTTGCACAGGTGGCGCACGGATCGAGCCAAAAGCCCATTTCCACGCACCCTCCGACCCCGTAGGCTGCTCTTGTGCACCGTGCTTCACCGAATGCCGCCGCTCCGAGCTTTGCCCAGCAAGCTTCGACTCGGCCGCTGTCCCGCCACTGCCCAAAGTACCGGCTGGCTCATACGCCTATACATTCGTGCTGCGGCTGCCACCCGCACCATCGCCAGCAGGGGCCGTCCGACAATCCTCGCGAGAGCTGCTGCGCGCCGTCGTCTCGCTTGTCCAGACGGGTACGAAGCACAGCATCGTGCTGCTCTGCGACGGCCTCGCCGACGCGGAGCTGGCGCCCTTTCGGCAACTCGGCGTGCAGATTGCCCAACTGTCTCCGCTGCCCGAGGGCGTCAAGCGGGTGCAGAAGCGCGACTGCGCGTACGCCATCTCGGCTGTACCTCGGCCGACACCGGCTACGTCTCGGCTAGGCTCACAAGCGGAATGAGACGTACGCGAAGCTTGACGTGTGGGCGCTGACACAGGCGAGGAGGATATAACCACGCATCTGACTCTTGTGGGGTCCATTCACCCACCGCGCAATTTTCCTGCGCAGTACGACAAGGTCATCTCGCTCGACATGGACGTGATAGTGAGGAGAAACATCGATCACCTATTCGGCATCAGCACGCCCGCGGCGGCGATGGACGCAAAGTGGGCCTTCCTCGCGCTGAAATTTGCTCCGAAGCGAAGAAGCAATGGTTATTCGTGGGTCTATGCCGAGCCAGGAGGCCTTGACTCGGCGTCACGCAAGGTGTCCCTGAGAGAGAGATGCACTCCTCTCCAGCGTTGCGTGGCGACGGAACTGAGGGTCTTCCCCCGCCGATTCCGTGCAGGACCGGGTGCGGTACAACGCCTCTGTCAAGGTGGATCCCTCCCGGTTGCTGCCTCCCGCGCCTGTCTCTCCGCTGCCCTCACCGCCGTTGCCGCCGCCCCTGCCCTCACCGCCACCACCCCTGCCGCGAGGGGGTCTTCCCCTTCAACTCTGGTATCATCGTCCTCTCGCCGGACCGAGAAGTCCACCAGGCAACGGGGCCCACGACCGCCCGCGCCGCGCTAGCCCGCAGCTTGCTTTGGCCCAGTCGCGCACCCGCACAATCGGGCGAAACCCCACCTCACCTTTGGCAGGCCATGCGCCGCGAGGCTGCTGCGACGAAATCGTACGATGGGGGCGACCAGGTTCTACTCTCCTCTGTGCCCATCCTTTCGTAACGGCACGGTACGCGCCCTCCGCCTGCCTCTAGGGGTTCCTAGCGGCTTTCTTCGCCTCTCGAAACCAGCCGTGGTACGAGCTCCCGAGGCGCTATCATCAAGCCTGGTGCGCGACACGCGCACGATCTCACACTCGCTTGCGCGCTCACACTCGCTTGCGCGCGACCTTGTCATGCCCACACACTTGCGCGCGCGACCTTGTCAGTGTGATATCGCGCGATATCACACTCGCAACCAACCAATCTCGTCGGAAGGTGCGTGCAACCCGACGAGGCTCGCAACGCCTACATCTGGTCGCCGTCGTAGCATGCGTTTCAAGAGTTCACAAAGAGAGCGACGCGGAGTGCACCATGTAGTGAATCCCCCTCCTCGAGGTCGCTCGCTCGGCGCCCAGTTCCGATAAGCGAGAGCAGTTGTGCTCGTGTCCGCTACACTACCCTGCCCTCTGGCTTAGGCACGTCTTTGGGCGCAGGCCGTACCTCAACATCGAGGGGCTGAACACTGCGGTGGACAGGGTGTTGCGTGGGGGAGAGGCCGGTATGGCTGTAGAGAGAACAAGGTGAGACGGCCGACGCCGTTGCCCGGGAGGTGGTTGCACCGTTCCTCTTTGCGCATGCCGCCTTCTCTAGGTCTAGAGCGCAGCGCCCTTACCTCGAGGTACGTTATTTTCGGTGGTAGTTATAGGATAAAGCGAGATGCCTGTGGGATGACGATGAGTGGGACACACGCACTGGCACTCTCGCAGCAAGGTAGCACCATGTTCTCCAGCAACACACGCGACGCGATAAGCCGCACCGAAAAAAGAGTCAAGTACCGTGATCAAGTTCTCACCGACTCGCGCTGATCTTGCGAAAAGACGCCGACGCGCTCGAGCACCGTGGCTCCCCGCTGCGGGCGGAAGAGAAGGGGCGACGAGCCCTCCTCCTCCTCGCGGTCCGAGCTGCGCGAGCAATCGCCGTCGGTGTAATAGACTGTGGACGCCACCGCCACCAGAGCGGCGCCGGCGCCGGCGCGGGGAGCAATCTGCACCCGCAGCGCAACCTGCTCTCATGCCGCAGGCTGTGAGGTGGCGCTGCGGGGGGACCGCTGCGAGCGGCACGGGCGGGTGGCGCCGACGACAGGAGGCAAGCGAGGGCGATCGAGACGCCGACAGCGAAGGACTTGAGGAGGTTGTCTGTGTAGCTGGCGGGCGCGGAGCGGAGGACTGTCGGCAGCGCGGCTCAGAGACGGGGGCGGGGCGCGAGGCGCGGCGGCGGCGGCGGCGGCGGCGGCGGCGGGAGCACCGGAGGGCCATCGAGACGGCGACGCCCCCCACCGCGCCGAGGCAGACGATCGCGGTCGCCCAGGCGCCGAAGCCGACGAAGAGGGCTCCGGAGGCGAGGGAGGCGGCGTCGGTGGCGAGGAGGGCGGCGGCGGCGAGGGGGAGGGAGAAGAGGGACATGAGAATATTGCGCGCCCAGAGCGAGGCGGCGACCGAAGAGTCCTTGAGCAACAGCTCCATCAGCGTGCCTGCAGGCGCGGCACCGACGATAGCCCCGTCACTGACCCGACCGTCATCGCCATGCCACAGAAGGGTGGCTGGAGGTGGGAAGAGGAGGCGCACGTCTAGCCACACGCCTGTGAGCCTCGGCAGAGAGTGCGCGGCCACCCGCCGCACGCCCAGCCCAGCCCGGCAGGGAGGTGGCGGGGAGGAGGAGTCTAGGAGGTGTCTAGCCCCGCGCCTGCGAGGCCCGACAGCGCGCAGAGGGAGAAGAGGGCGAGCAGGCCGCGGGCGCGATCCACTCCGCCGTCGGCCCCGTCCGCAGCGCCGCTCGCCGCGCGGCTCGGCCGCTGCCAGGAGGGCGCGCTCGACTCGACCAGCATCAGCCCGGCGCTGAGCAGAGAGATGGCCGCCCACCGGACCTTGCCCAGCCGCTTGCCGAGCAGCCGCACGGCAAAGAGGGCGGCAAAGACAACCTTGGTCTGCGTGCCGACCGCGACCGTGACCGGGTCCAGGTGCGTCACCGCGACGTACCACAGGTTGTTGTGCAGGCAGTAGCAGGCGGCCGGCAGCGCAAAGGCGGCGACAAAGGGCGGCCGGGCGCAAACTGTGCGCAGCTCGGCCTGCAGCGCGGCGCTCCCCGAGGAGTAGACGCCGCACGCGACGACCGCCAGCGCTTTGAGCACCTCTGTCAGGAGGACCGCGACCGAGCCCAAGTAGCGAGGCCCGGGCAGCGCGCGGCTGTAGCAGGCGGCGACGATCAGAGTTGCGTTTTGCACGACGATGACGGCGAGGCAGCAGCGGCCGGCATGCCGCGAGTCCATCAGCGATTTTTTTTCTACATGGGTCGGGAGGGCAGGTCAGCGCGGTCACGCGGTGCGCACCTTGAGTCGCGAGGGGATAGAGGCGCGACCAGAAGAGAGAATTCTACGCACACAAGCCCCTCTCACAGCAGACTGGCACGAACTAGCACCACAAAAGGCACAGCAGAGAAGAGAGAAAGCCGCGAGGCACGCATCTCTCAAAACCGGAAAGAGAGAACATACTGTCCCGTACGAAAGTGTGAACAGGTTGGAGCAGCAGCTCCTGAGCACGGCGCCGCAGGCGCCTGTTGATAAGTCCAGGTGATAGGCCTCAGATCGCCCGACCGCGTCCCGGTGCTCTGCCGTCGGATTTGTGACTCCGCCGCGCCGCGCCGCGGCCGGGGGCCCTCCGGAGGCCGAGGATGGCCGTGACGGACCGGGACGAGCTCTTGGAGGTTCAGTGTCAGTGTATATATTGTAAAAAAGTAATATATCTTTACTTCCAAAACCCGGACGTGCCTCCACCGGCACGCCGCTTCCGACAGGGTGAGTGTATATATTGTAGAGACCGATCATGTCCACAATATC
>Ga0115008_10004351_pt1 | contig 11767 bp, 6 predicted proteins | sample FraStrMetagenome_FD_87164 | JGI IMG/M metagenome (GOLD analysis project Ga0115008, IMG submission 87164) | Marine eukaryotic phytoplankton communities from Arctic Ocean - Fram Strait ARC3M Metagenome | ecosystem: Environmental > Aquatic > Marine > Oceanic | place: Fram Strait | collected 2012-06-18
CCCAGTACTAAATATGAAAATATTTCAAAATTAAATTCACTCATACCGATTAGATAACTAATCACAGATGAAAAGACTACACTTACCGAAAGTCGAAGTTTAGTGATTTCTATAAAGGAACTGAATGTAAATTTATTATCTCGCACTGATTAATGGCTAAAAATATCGATGCAAAGATAAGTCTTAATTACAATAAGGACAATCCTAATTAATTAATTATTGTTCCACCCATTTTTCAAAAATTTAGATTTACTTTTTTCATAAGCTTCGTTCTTATTAGATTGACTCCTAACTTGAAAAATTATAGGCAACGAATAAGGTACAACAACAGCTTTTCCAAGTTGCATTCCAGGCTTCATTTTAGGCAGTAAATTAACTACTCTGGTAGCTTCTTTTACTAACCTTGGATGTGGAGCTCGGGCTCTAACACCGACTACATCACCATTTTTATCAATTTTAAAAATAACACTAATTCTTGTCTTCCTGAAAGACCTAGGTTTCCAGCTAATTTAGTGTTGAATTTTCTTTGAACAAATTTTGTAATCTTTTGAGACATACATTTACGTCTCTCAGCATTATTTCCTTTATCACAACCAGGGAAAATTGGAACATTTTCTATAACTGAAAAAGGAACTTCGATATCTTCTTCAACTTCTTCAATATCAAGGTCTTCTATTTCCATTTCCTCTTCTTGATCGGTCTCAGTAGATTCAATCACCGTCTCTTCAACTTCTTCCTCATCTTCTACTATCTCAATAACTTCTGGGGCAGCGGGAGGTGGAGGTGGAGGTGGAGGTGGCACAACCTGTTCTAATAATGGAATTTCTTCATCATCTAATTCATCCATATTAACAAGACCTATATCTACAGCACTTTTATCATAAACTTTCCAATTAATAGTTGTGTACGATAAAAACACCATCAAAGCTAATCCTATTGCAAAATACAATGAGGCATTTCTAGAAATGTCTGCTTTTGGATTTTTTTTAGACTCCATATTTTATTTTTTTGATTGTGGTTTGGTAAAATAACCAATTATTTGAATAAAAAGCAAGTGATTATAATTTTAAATCTTTCTTTTTTTTAAGTTAAAATATATGTGAACTAATAGAATTCCTATTAGATTAAATACAAGATCTAAAAACTCAGCGCTTCTTGTATCGGTTAAATATTTTTGTCCCAGTTCAATTATAATTCCAAATATTAATGCAAAACCAAACAAATAATGGGATGCTTTTTCATTAAACCAATTAACAAAAGTCTTTTGCCATAAAAAATAAAAAAGTAAAAAAGACAAAAGATGTGCTAGCTTGTCGTTTATTTGAAATTTAGAAATTGGAATGGAATCAGATTCTGACAATCCTAAATAGATAATTAAAGCACTATATATTAGTGCAACAATTAAATTAAATTTATTCACCGATCATTTTTTTGTACTCCTCAGCAGACATTAGATTGTCAATTTCAGATGAATCACTAATTTTAACCTTAATCATCCACCCTTCTCCATATGGGTCATCATTTACTTTTTCTGGTTCACTTTCCAACACCTCATTGAATTTTATTATTTCACCTGTTACTGGTAGAAACAAATCAGAAACTGTCTTTACAGCTTCCACAGAACCAAATACTTCTTCTGCATCGAATTTCTCGCCAACAGTGTCCACTTCAACGTAAACTATATCTCCTAGTTCACCTTGGGCAAAATTTGTAATTCCAATAGTTGCTATATCGTTTTCAATTAGTACCCACTCGTGATCCTTAGTGTATTTTAAATTTAAAGGTGTGCTCATTTATTGTTTTATTAAAGTTAATTACCAAAATTATATCTCATAGTAAATCCAGATCTTATAGTAGTTTGTGGGAACGCAGTAGATATTGCATATTCTGAAAAAGAATAATCAAAATAAAATATACCTGTTAAGTTCCTACTAAAATCATAGTCTGCAGAATATTTAAAATTCCATATTGTTTGACCAGAAGTTACTTGATTATTATCTAAATCCAAATATCTAATAATTGTTTTATTATTCCTAACAGAAAGGTCTAATTTCATGTTTAAATCACTTTTTATTATTTGACTAGCACCAGCTAAACTTGACCTTATTCTTAAATCTTTAACTCTATAACCAAATCCGAAGATATACTCATTTCCTTGAATTTCAGTTAACAAATTATTATCAAAGCTTAAGGAAAGTAATCTGTCTTTTTTAACTTCTGCTAATATTTTTACAGAATTCTTCATTTCAAAATCTAATTTAAACAAAGGGCTAAATTGTTCCATTAGATTTATATTACTATATAAAAATTCATTTTTATAATTATTAGACTGATCTAAAACATTTGGGTTTTGTAAACTAAAATCTAATTCAGGGTTACCTGGATTAAAGTCCAAATTAGATCTAAATTGATTAATTGTATACATTGCGTTATATCCATGAGAAATTGACAACCTCTTAAAGTTCTTTTTAAACCATTTTAATTTCATAAGTCCCGTATACTTTAAAGACCAGTTTGGAATAGGAACATTTCTAAATGCACTCATGTTAGATGTAGAAGGGTCATTACCAGTGTAAGCAGATAAAAAGGCTGGTAGTAAAACAGACTGATTAGTTTTGCCATAACCTAAAGGGAAACCACTTAAATTACCCTCTTCAAAATTATTTGGATTAGCAAAATCAATTCCAGCATCTAAAGCTAATCTTCTGGCTATTATTAATCTATTATCTCTAAATGTGTCAAAGGTTTCAGAGCTATTCTCATCACTGTTAGAAAATGCTGTTTTGATTAAAACAGTTGAGATGTTGAAGTTACCTAAAGTATTTTGAATTAAAGGATTATAATCATCACTTAAGCCATCACCATCCAAGTCTATTGTATTAAAATTCTCGGTTAAGTTCTCCGAATAAGTTCTACCTGCTGTTAAATCTATTTTTAAGTCCCTTATTGGAGTTAGGTTTGCAGAAAAAGTTAGATTTTTATTTTTAACCTCAGTATACTGTTGATTAAACTCAGGAAACACAGTAAGCCATCCATTTCTTGCTGCTAAGTATCTAATATCTCTTTGACTACCAAAAACATATCCTAAAGATGGTCTAAAAGAGCCTATAAAATCTGGTGTTTGTAAATACCCTGGTAAAAATGAACCATTATTTTCAGAGTAGTTAATTTGTATTCTTTTAACACTAGTTAAAAGATCAATTACAGTCTTTTTAAAACTAAACTTATTGTTAGCAGGAGAATTTCGTTGCCCTCCAGAAGTTCGTTTATCACCAGACCTATTATTGTTTTTAACTAAGCCTACATATCTGTAAAACTTAGTCATATCAAATGAACTGTTTATATTATGAGTGTTGGCATTTGAAATAGTATTTCCTAAGTCATAAGTCTCTCCGTTGAGAGTTAGATTTCCAAATAAATCAGATCCCTTTTGCCATTGAAAATCACCTGTGTAAGAGTAGGATGTTTTTAGAAAGCTAAATGTTGGTATTTTATTTAACGGAAGCTCGTAATTGATAGCAAATTGTTGAGATTGTCTATTTGGATCTCCAATATCAAAAAATCTATCGAAAACATCAAGTGTTGAATCTTGAGCCCCATTTATATTATCGTCAAGAAAATAATTTTTAACAATATTATTATTTGAGGCATTATAACTAAAATTTAGGCCATCACTGATTACATAATTAAAATTATATTGTAAATCAAAATTATAATTTCTTCTAAAGAGCTCATTGACAGAAATATTATCTCCTGTTAATTCTGATTCTCTAAATTTTTGTTTGTTAAACTGTCTAATAAAATCTGTATTTATAGATATATTTGTTGGCAATAAATTAAAATTAATGTCTTTTAATATTTTAAAATATTTGCCAGTAAACAAGGAATCATTTTTCTTAAATGGTTCTAGTTTAATAGAATTAAAATTAAAATTATAAGCTGCCCCTGCTCTAACATTTTGATCTAAAAGGTCTTCTATTTCATAATCTCTGTGTTCAATCTGATTAAAGGAATAATTCAGTGTTAAATTTTCAATATCATAAAATTTTGGTTTGCCTTCAGCTGTACGTTGTTTATTTACTCCAATAAAATTAATACTCTTTCTCTTTGTATAATCTTCAGATTGTTCAAGAATTTTATCTTTTTCAATAGTGTTTTCTGCTGAATTCAATCTGGTTTGAAGTTTAATATCCTTGTATTGTTGATCATACTCAGGCGTAATTAGCTCCTCGCTTAATCCAAAGTTAAAAGGAATTGTAACTCCCCACTTTTCAGGAAGCAATTGACCTACATTAATATTTGACACTAAATCGTATTGCCTTACATCTTCTATATCTCTTTCATTAGGACCTTGCTCTATACTTCCAAACCCGCTTGTACTTTGCCTTCCGGTAGCACTTAAACTCATGAAGTCTGCTATATTTGTGTCAATGGTTACTGTTGCCGCCCAACCTCCTTCGTTATCCATGTCAGACAATCTAAGCTCATTAAACCAGACTGAACCACAAACATCCATATTGTCTTGTCTTGGATTTTTAACTCCAACCATCAAAGTTCTAATATCTCCAAAATTGGGATTACCTTTAATAGATACCCTATGCTGTCCAAGTTGAAACGGTGAAAACTCTTCAACTGGATCTACAATTAAATCATCCCCAAAAACATCATAGAAAATAGGATCTTCATTTGCTAAAGTTCCATTTGTTATACCTAATGACTTAATTGACTCAAGGACATCCATAGGTAAGTTAATTTCGTTTATTTCAGGCCAAATAGACTGAGGGTCTAATGTGTTTGTTGATGATCGTTGAAGTGGAACTTCAATTTGATAGTAATTTTGAGTTAAATCATTACCCATTCTTATAAAACCAACAATATCTCCGTCAGAAAGCCCCGGAGTTGATCCTTCCTCAGCATGCAAGAACATTCTAATCCTTTTGTACTGCCTCATATCTACATTAATATTCTTATAAACTGCTCTTGAGTCCTCGGTTTCCAAAGCACAAACATCTAACACTAAAGACTGCTCATTTTGTCTTACAATTGTATTATTGTTATTAAATTGCTCCCTCTCAACCCCGGGAGGAGAAACATAACTTTCTTCATTTTCTTGAATACCAATAACCCCAACATTTAAACTAGTAATATCATTATCATTGTTAATTTCTTCATCCAGAGATAGTTGGTATTTTCTCCAATCACTTCTAACTAGCTCAAGAGTACCAAATCTAAATGTAGTGTTTTCAGAAAATTCATTTAAATACATTCTTATAAAACGAATAGATCTAAAGTCAGAAATCCCTCCAATTGTATTTGTAGGCTCATTGACAGGTATCCTAAATTGATACCACTTTATAGTTTCTGTAGTTCCGTTAGGAAGCGATACAGTTTTCTCTTTTCTATCTTTAATAAACTGATTATTTGCGTCAGATAATGAATTGGGAGTAATATTAATTTCATACTCAAAATAACTATCAATAGTATTCATTGTATTATCTCTATTAATGTCCTCTGCATCTGGCTGAGTTGTTGAACCTCTATTGGTGTTAGTGAAAATTTCTGGAGAGTTACCGTCTAGCCCATTATATTTTCTGTACCTATTTAAAATATCTCCTTCAGCATTTAAGAAATAATTATAATTATCGTTAGATGGATCTTCCAAAGTTGCATAAGATGGGAACTTAATGATTTCTTCTTGATCATCATAGCCATCTAGACCTACATCTTGATTTACTCTCTCTTCTCCCAAGGTAGAAAAAGCATATATTAACGATTGATTTTGAGGAACTATTGACCCCCATGTTGTTTCATTTAATAAGCTTATATCTCCATCCTCAGGCAGACCATTTTCGTATTGCTTTCTTCCATCCTTTAAAACATCTTCAGAAATATTACCTAAATTAAAAGTTAATTTACCTCCTGAGTTATCAAGATTATTTATAAAAGGGTCTTGTAACCAAAACTCTATATATTCAACATTAGATTGCTCAAAATCGGTGGTAGTAATTTGTCTTGTTATTCCAGCCCAACTATTTGTAGGGTTTATTAAACTATTTTCTGCGTTTTCAGGATTCATATTGTACGGCCCCCTTGTATCAGGATAATAATTTAAATCTAATGAATTAATAACTGAAATTTGTCCTTGCACAATGTCTATTTGTGGGAAAATTTCATCAATAAAAATTCTTCGTGTGTATGGGTTAGAAATATCATCATCATTAATCTCAGCGGGTCTAATACTACTATAAAAAACAGGGTCAATAGAATACCAATTTAACAAGGCTCTATCATATCCATTCTGAATTCCATTAGTATCTTCACCTCCATCATTATAAAATAAACCAAGATTTTTAGGTCTACTTGACAATGACCATCCTTGGGGACTCATTAAATCTATAATATTTTGAGTTCCTTCAAAATCATCCACGTAAGAAGTTACCTCACCTTTAAAATCAGTTCCCTTTGGAGCTCCAGGAACAAGATAAGCAACCTCACCTCTTAGGGATAAGTTTGATACAACTTCTGTCTCAATAGTTGGAAGTTTATTAATTAACCTGGTCAATAATGGAAGTTCCGTTTCAAAGTTACCGTTAAATCCAAATATTGTATTGTTAATAGGTTCTGTTCCGTAATTTGCTTTTTGAGTGACAGGTCTTTCATTTAAATTTAGAAAAGTACCACCCAATAAGAATTTTTCACTAAACTGATGCTCAACATTAAAACCAGTAAATCGTTTTGTTTGTTGCCCAAAAGTTGCATTATTTTCTACACTTACATTTATTGGAGTTCCAGAAGATTGAAGCGCAGGGTCTAGAATTTGAACTGTACCTGCTTGGTAGTTTACAGTGTAATCAACTCCTTCAGTTAGCACTCTTCCACCAGCCGTTACATTCACAGATCCCCTGGGGACATTAAATGCTCCGATTGGTATTCCAGAACCAGTAGAGGATTTATACTTTCCTGTAATTTGAAATTTATTCTTCTCTGAATCTTGTAGTGCAATAGTTTTAGAAGACTTATAGAGAGTTGAATAAACATATTTTTTTTGATTTAAGTTATAGTCATCCGTAAGATCTTCGTTGCCATCATAATTTTCATTTGAATTTAACCTAAGTTTTTCAAATAGAAACTCTCCAAATGGTTCAACTTTTGTGAAGATAATTTTACCATTATTTTGAAGAACAGTTATTCCTGGAACAAAGTCAAAGAATCCATCTCCGCTAAACTGAGGGTCATTATTAGAATTTAATCTATCAAAGTTAAATAAATTTAAAAGTGGTGTTTCACTGATATTTAAATTATTCGCATTAGGAGTTGGAAAAGGAACTCCATCTACCGGCGTTATATAATTTAAGGGTGAAGATTCATTATAAAAAATATTAAGCTTAAATCCATCCTCTTCTAGTTGGAAAGAACCAGTATTATATATGTTCTTCATCATCAATTTCCACATAGGCGCTTCAACACTACTTACTGTACTCTTTAATAATTTTACAATCAAATTATTATTATTAACAACAGGGTTTGTATTATCATTATTGTTAGATATTTCAGTTGCTTGAACACCATCATTTGCAAATTCTCCAACTTGATAAACTTGATCTCCAATAGTATACTGAAAAGCAACAGCTAGTATTTCATCATTATCAAGTTTTTGGTTTAGTGAAATATATCCAAGTTGTGAATTAACAGTGTAGTCAGAACCATTATTTAATTTTTTTGCATTTTCCAATTTTCCATAATCGTATCCTTCATTTACATTTGGAAGAAGAATACCAGATTGTATTGTGGCAATATCACGAACAGAATTGGTTAACTGTGAATTTGACTGACCTATAACAAGTGGATTAAATCCATTATTTCCATTGTCAGGGTTAGCATTTGGACCTACAAAAACATTAACATTTGAAGCCAAATTAGAGGACTCTCCTAAATCCTGAAATGCAACAATGTTTCTAACGTTTTCTATTGTATTATTTCTGTTAGTGACCCAAACCTCAGTTCTAGTAATTTGAATATTTGAATTTACAAAAGGGTAATTTAATAAGGCTTGATCATATTTTTCCCTAAATGCATGACTTAAAAAAAAGTGTCTATTCTCATCATAATCTAAAGCTCTGAATTGAAATTCTTCAATAGTACCTCCAGCTTGAGCTACAACGGTTTTGGCTTCAGATTTTTGTTCAGAAAATACAGCTGTGACTCTAGTTTTACCAAATTGAAGTTCTGTTTTAAAGCCAAACAAACTTTGGGCACCAGTAATTAAGGAACTATTAAGTGGCATACTTACATTTCCTACTTCAATTTTTTTTATAATATCATCTTCTGTTGGTTCGTATTGAATTTGCATAAGATTTTGAAAATCAAATGTAGATTGAGTATCAAAATTTGCATTAACTTGAACCCTTGTTCCTACCTTTCCAAGTAAACTTAGCCCAATTCTTTGATCAAAATCAAAAGAAAAATTACTTCTATTTCTTGGTGAAAATGAAGGGTTATCCTGCTTTGTATATAATACTCCTAGGTCTATTTCTAAAGAACCTTGTGGAACAACTTCTATAGTATTACCTCCAAAAATTGATTCAAATAATTTGGAATTGACATATATTTCTGGGATCAAATTTTTTTGTAAGTCTTCTGATCCATCTAATCTACCTTCAGCTGCTTTTATTTTATCCTTATAATAATTTTTTAAATTTTCATTTAAGATTAACTCTTCGTATTCTTTTGGAGATAAAATAACTGGATAATTTATATTAAAATCACCAACAGATTGGTTAAAAAAATACCTATCACTAATAGGATCATAAGTATAATTTTCCTCTATACTAGTAGGGTTTTCTAGCTCTAAACTAGTGGTAGAAAAATCTTCAGATATTTGATTTTGAGAAAAACCCGAAGGAGTAGATAAAAATATAATTATACCAAATAAGAGTATATTGAATTCACTAAATACTATATTTTTAAATTTGTTCAAACTAAATTATAAGTTTTTCAAAGCTTCTTTTATTATGAGTTCAACAGAAGCATCTGCATTATCTAATATGATTTTATCAACTAATTTTTCAGAAGTTTTTTTGTTAATTCCAAGTACTTCTAGTGCAGATAACGCTTCTTCTTTAGCTGTATTGTTATTTTGAAAAGAAATTTTATCATCAAGATCATATATTTTTAAGACTTTATCTTTTAGCTCGATTATAACTCTTTGAGATGTCTTAAGACCTATGCCTTTGACAGATTGAATCATTGCAGAATCTCCAATTGAAATTCCTTGAATTATTTGCTCAGGGGTAAGAGAAGATAACATTGTTCTGGCTATACTCGCTCCAATTCCGCTTACGGAAATCAATAATCTGAAAATCTCTCTCTCTTTTAAAGAGTAAAAACCAAATAACGTATGAGAGTCTTCTTTGATTTGAAGGTGAGTATATAATTTTAAATTTTCCTGGTCAGGAATTGCAGAAAATGTATTTAAGGAAATATTAATTAAATAACCTATTCCATTTACATCAATGATAACACTTGTAGGTGACTTTTCAACTAATTTTCCTTTTATGTGAGTTATCATTGCTTATCCTTTTTTTTCAAATTTAGTTAATTTATTTTCTTGATTCTTTCATTTGAGCATCAATTACTGCTATTGCTGTCATATTAATAATTTCATCTACTGAGGCATCCAATTGTAAAATATGAACAGGTTTTTTTAGCCCCATCATTATTGGACCAATATTATCTGCTTTGTTTAACTCTTTTAACAGCTTATAAGTAATGTTGGCTGAATCTAAATTTGGAAAGATTAATGTATTTACCTTTTTTGAAGATAATTTTGAAAAAGGGAAAATATCATTTCTCATTTCGTTATTTAAAGCAAAATCTGTTTGAAGTTCTCCATCAACAATTAAGTCTGGTGAGGACCTATGTAAATACTTAACTGCATTTCTAACTTTAGTCGCAGAAATATCTTTAGAGGATCCAAAATTAGAATAAGAGGTCATTGCAATAACAGGTTCAATACCAAACATTTTAACTGTTGATGCAGTCATTTGAGCAATTTTTGCTAAATCCGATGCACTAGGATCAATATTTATAGAAGTATCACTAAGAAATAATGGACCTCTTTCAGTTATTAATAAATTTGTAGTGGCAATTCTAGTAGCACCTTCATCTAAACCTATTAATTTTAAAATAGGTTTTACTACATTAGGATAGCTTTTTGAATAACCTGTAATTAGAGCATCTGCATCTCCAGAATTTACCATCATCGCTCCAAAATAATTTCTCTCTCTCATTAATTTTTTAGAAGCTAAAAGGGTCAACCCTTTTCTCTCCTCTTTTTTCCAATAAATAGATGCGTACTCATCGATCTTTTCTTGATTCTTTTCTTTAGGGTCTACAATCTCAATAGAATCATCAAAATCTAATTCCTCCATAAGTATCTTTATGGTTTCCTTTCTGCCTAATAAAATTGGAATTGCGATTCCTTCATCGTAAACAAATTGAGCTGCTTTTAAAACTGTTAATTGATCTGCTTCAGCAAAAACCACTCTTTTAGGATTTCTTTTTGCTCTACCATGCATCAATCTTACCAATTTATTATCACCACCAGATCTTTCAATAAGCTCATCGACATATTTAGTCCAATTTTTAATTGGAAATTGAGCTACACCACTATCCATAGCAGCTTTAGCAACAGCTGGAGGAACAACAGAAATTAATCTTGGGTCAAATGGTTTTGGAATAATATAATCCCTACCAAAAGTTAACCTTGTTTGGTCATAGGCAACATTTACTTGCTCTGGAACTGCCTCCTTAGCTAAATCAGCTAGTGCTATAACCGCTGCTTTTTTCATCTCCTCATTTATAGTAGTTGCCCTAACATCTAATGCACCTCTAAAAATAAATGGGAAACCTAAAACATTATTTACTTGATTTGGATTATCACTTCTTCCAGTAGCCATTATAACATCGTCTCTGGTACTTTTAGCCAACTTATAATCAATTTCCGGGTCTGGATTTGCCATGGCAAAAACTATAGGGTTTTCGGCCATTTTATTTAGCATCTTAGGAGTTAATATATCCGAAGTTGATAGCCCTATAAAAACATCTGAATCTACTATCGCTTGATCAAGCGTAGTGATGTTTTTTGAAGTTGCAAATTCAGATTTACTTTTATTTAAATTTTTTCTTTTAGTATTAATAACGCCTTTACTGTCAAGCATTACAATGTTATCATTGTTAAGTCCAAAAGACTTATAGAGCTTAGCACATGAAATAGCTGCGGCACCAGCTCCACTTATAACTACTTTAACTTCTTCCATTTTTTTACCTGCAATTTCTAAGGCATTAATTAATGCAGCAGCAGAAATAATTGCTGTCCCATGTTGATCATCATGCATCACGGGAATATTTAGCTCTTCCTTTAATCTTCTTTCAATTTCAAAAGCCTCAGGTGCTTTTATATCTTCTAAATTAATTCCTCCAAAAGTTGGGGCAATGTTTTTTACAGTATTAATAAATTCATCAATGTTTTCTGTATCAACTTCAATATCAAAAACGTCAATGTCAGCAAAAATTTTAAAAAGTAAAGCCTTTCCTTCCATAACAGGTTTTGATGCTTCGGCACCAATATTTCCTAATCCCAAAACAGCTGTTCCATTGGAGATAACAGCTACTAAATTTCCTTTTGAAGTATATTTATAAGAATTTGATTTGTCATTTTCTATCTCTAAACATGGCTCAGCAACACCTGGTGAGTAAGCTAAAGAGA